>Ga0070748_1000715_pt1 | contig 15543 bp, 20 predicted proteins | sample VirMetDEL_Nov_12_FD_77015 | JGI IMG/M metagenome (GOLD analysis project Ga0070748, IMG submission 77015) | Aqueous microbial communities from the Delaware River and Bay under freshwater to marine salinity gradient to study organic matter... | ecosystem: Environmental > Aquatic > Marine > Coastal... | reverse complement strand
GTTGCCCTTCGACAATCTTATTTCAGCAAATCCGCATGGCCCTTCGCTCACAAGCCATTGTTGCCCGCTTTGCGGATCGTAAACGCCCATGGGTTTTGGCGTGCAAGACATTGCCGCCTTGTGGCCCTGTTCTATGGCGCGTTCCCATAGGATAGCAAAAGAAGCATATCGTTCCTGCCGCTCTTTCTTTTCCGCAGCAATCTTTTCCCGAAGTGAGTTGTACTCTTTCATTTTACCTTTTCCTTTCCCTTGTTACACTACACCGGTGTAGCAGAATTGACTACACCGGTGTAGCAGAATTGAGACGGATTAGGATAATCCGCCCGTGTATTTACTACCGCGCCTACGCTTGGCAGGCAGCATTAGAATTATAAGCTCGCCGCTAGGCAATGTCGCAATGCATGATTGCGTGCCGCGATTAAATCCCGCATTGTCGCGTGATTTTGCTTGCATGGTTTGCTCGCGTTGCATTATCGAGCGTTTTACCTTGGGCTTGCGTTTGCCTTTATCAGGCGCGCCGTCAAGCTTGCCCGTACTATGCGGGCTTGGCGTATATTTATGGGTCATATGTGTTCCATCTGTTTACTTATGGAAAGTTGAACCATTGAAGCGCCCGGTTGAAACAATGCACTAGTGCACTAAAATCAACCGGGCGTTTCCATTGTGCAACTATTCTGCGCCTTCCCCCAACATTTCCTCGAATGCTTCTTTAAAGCTTTCAAATTCCTCGCTTTCAAGCTTTGCAATCGCTTCCAGAAGCTTTGCTACCTTGTCTACTGGCGGCGCTATGTATGCTTTGAGCTTGTTAACGGTTGTCAATTCATTCTCCGCCAATATGTTTGCCACGGCCTGTGTCTTTTCAGCATCGTTGCCGCATTCCGTATTAGCTAAGCCGTTCTTGACTAGCGCGCTTATCTTTTTGTTAAGAGCGATACTTGCGACCGTTTGAGCATGGCGCTTCGGAAAGCCGTGACTTTCAATTAGTACTTTTTGAAATTGCCCTGCCTTTTTTGTTCCGCCGATAATTTTCGCCGACTGATTGCCAGCGATGAAAAGTACCATCTGGACAAATGCCGCATCGTTGGCAGCTTGTTTTGTCTCGCTGGCAAGCTTTGCGCGGCGGTCGATATCGGCTTGCAAGGCGATTGCATTGCTAAACAGTGTGTTTTCCATGGTCTAATCCTATCTGTTGCATTGGTGTAGTGGAAGGCTTTTCCCCCCATGCTATAAGAATATAGGAAAGTACCTAGGCACAGTGATGCTATTATTGCATGCCTGCTATGCATTGGGCGCATAGCTGGAAAGCCATATTAAATATTGTATATTGTATACAATCTGCGGAATCGTGGGAATGAATATGCGGACATCCTTATATAAAGAAATCCTTATATCCAAATAACTAGTTATCTAGTTATATTGGAACGTGAATATGAGAACATGACAGGGGGAATATCACACTAAAATTAGTGTTATTTCCTGGTATTTACAGTAGAATTGTGTGAAATAGGGCGGGAAAACTACAGAATAATGGTGTGAAATGTCTTGATCCACGGAAGAATGGTGTGAAATGTTTTGATCCACAGAAGAATTGTGTGAAATGTTTTGACCTAGGAAGAATTGTGCACAACCCCACCCAAAAAAATCCCCCCGCATCTCCGCATATAAATATCATGGGTGACATATATAGACCAAAAATACTAGGCTTGCTAACAATTAAAATTTTAAGAAATAAAAAGGGTGCTTCCCTTGTGTAGGAAACACCCCCTTTGTTTATTTTTGCAAATATGCTAGAGAATTAGTAACATAAAAATAACAGGTTTGCTAAACATATAGTTCTCAGTATATACTATATAGAATCTCACTCAACTCTTTAACATTATTTTTATTATTATCTTTTTATTCTTCTTTTTGTTGTCACTAACCTACTGGTTAGTGTCTCTATAAAGTCTCTATAGAGATTATACACACACCTCTAAAAATTATACAAGAGGGGAAAATAAAAAAAAATTAAAGTTGTTACAATAAATTTATTATGGTAGTATTTGGATTATGAAAAACAACAATAAAAATAAACAAGACAAAGAATTGACGTACAATATTTTGTTGTCAATCAGAAATAATTTGAAAGACATTGTAAATGTTTTTTCAAAGAAAGATTTTCTTACTTTTGTCAACTTAGTAGCACCGACATTGGTTGATGATTGGCGTACAGGCAGGCACATAGAAGTATTGTCACAAAAACTACAGGCTGTACAAGAAGGTAAGATTAAAAGGTTAATGGTATTTCTACCACCCCGATCAAGCAAGTCGGTTATTTGTTCAAAGTTATTTCCTTCTTGGTATATTGGTAACAATCCTAACCATGAAATTCTTACTGTCAGTCACTCTGATCAATTGTCAAGTGACTTTGGTCGATCTGTAAGAGATATAGTTAATACAGATAATTTTTCTACTATCTTTCCCGGTGTAAATTTAAGGCAGGATGTTAGAGCAGCAGGTAAATGGAAGACCAATCTTAATGGTTCTTATTATGCTGCTGGTGTAAGATCACAGATTGCAGGGCGTGGTGCACACATAGCTATTCTTGATGACGTTATGTCGGAAGAAGACAGCTTTAGTGAAGCAGGAAGAAGGTACATAAAAGAATGGTGGCCTTCTGGTTTACGTACACGTATCATGCCTAATGGTAGTATTATTATTATTAATACTCGTTATCACTATGATGATTTGTGTGGTTGGTTATTGAAGCAGCAACAGAAGTTTGACATTGATACAAAGATGCGTTGGGACGTAGTAAGCATTCCTGCTTGGTTGGATGAACCTTCCAGTAAACTATTAGGATTACCCGAAGGTACAAGTTACTTTCCAGAGTGGAAGGATAATGAGACACTGAGAATTGACGAGATGGAAATCAAGTCAACCAACGGTGCTAAGTACTGGGAAAGCCTGTACATGCAGAATCCTACACCAGATGAAGGCTCGTTGATTAAAAAGGAGTGGGTACGTTGGTGGGAATACCCTGAGCCACCTAATTGTGACTTTATTATTCAGACGTATGATACTGCCTTTAGTACAAAGACAACTGCTGACTACAGCGTTATTCAAACGTGGGGTATTTTTAATTTTTATGATGACGATCCAGAGACAGGTTTAGAAGGAGCAAGTAGTAATCTCATACTGTTAGGGAATGTCAGGGGAAGATTTGAATATCCTGATCTGAGAAGGATTGCCAAGGAAGAGTACTTGAAGCACAGACCTGATTTGTGTGTGGTGGAAAAGAAGGCAAGTGGGCAATCATTGATTCAGGATATGAGAAGGAGTGGCTTGCCGGTACTTGAATACATGCCTGACAAGGACAAGGTATCAAGAGTATTCTCTGCTTCACCAATGCTGGAAGCAGGTAGGGTATGGCTACCTGAAGGTAAAAGCTGGTCTAATGAGTTGTACGAGGAAATGGTTTTATTTCCCTATGGAAAGCATGACGATCAGGTAGATGCTTTAACAATGGCAATTCATTATGTTAAGGATAGTTGGAGACTGGAGCATCCTGAAGACCCTAACTGGGAAGATGATGTTAGTCCTAGAAAACAAAAGAAAGTTGCATACTGGAGAGTTTAGAGGTATACTTTAAAACTATGATAAACAATTTACAAAAAAGAAATAATTTTTATTTTCCCAGTGATGATACGCACTTTAGTGGTGCAGCATATCAACAGGCACACAGGAACAATAGTCTGAGGCATGTCACCAACTTTGGTACTGCTTTGGATGTAGGTGCACATGTAGGTACATGGGCAGTTGATCTTGGTTTGTACTTTGACAAGGTTATTTGTTTTGAACCTATTGCTGAACATAGGGAATGTTTGCTAAAGAATATTGCAGACATGGATCAACTGGAAGATTCAAAATCAAAGTTTGAAGTACTTCCGTTTGCTTTGGGTAATGAGAATAATGTAGAGATTGCTTTGTCTTATGCTTCTGAAGGTAACAGTGGTACTGCTTCTATTGACACTGACTATAGCAACGGAACATACAAGGCAATACTGAGGACGCTGGATTCTTTTGACTTTGGTGTTGACAGTATTGATTATATCAAGGTTGATGTAGAAGGTTTTGAATTACAGTTTTTAAAAGGTGCTGTTGAAACAATCAAGCGGTACAAACCAGTAATTAATATTGAGATTAAAAATACGTGTGAACGATTTGGTACAGCACCACAAGAAATAGCAGACTTTATCACACAGAACTTGCAAATGAAATGTGTCGGTAAAACAGTAGCAGATTATATTTTTACTTATTAGGGATTTAAACTAACATGGCAACTGAACGTAATCCTTTTGATCCTATTCCAACTGCTGAACTTTCAATTGTTGAGATTGAATCAGGTACGCTAGAAAAAGGTGAGGAAGAGGAAACAAGTATTGAGTATGATCCTGAAGGTGGCGGGGTTATTGTTGAGTTTAAAACTAATGCTGATGAAGGTTTGTCTGAAGAACAAAAGGATGAAACTGAAGAAGAGTTTTTCAGTAACTTGGTTGAAGACTTAGATGATGATACTCTTGATGATATTGCAAATCAGGTGTATGATAATTTTACAGCGGATAAGGATAGCCGTGCTGACTGGGAAAGCATGTTTGAAAGAGGCTTTGACCTTTTAGGTCTAAAGCTGGAAGATACTTCAGAACCATTTGAAGGAGCATGTACTGCTGTACATCCTGTTCTTATTGAGTCAGCAGTTAAGTTTCAGTCAAAGGCTACGCAGGAACTGTTTCCTGCCAGCGGTCCTGTCAAAACACAGATCGTTGGTAATGTAGATATTGAAAAGGAAGAACAAGCTAAACGTGTCAAGGAGTTTATGAACTATCAAGTAACTGAGCAAATGCCAGAATACTTTGATGAATTTGAACGTATGCTGTTTCATCTTCCACTTATTGGATCAGCTTTCAAAAAGATTTATTTTGATAGTAATCTAAACCGTCCTGTATCAGAGTTTGTACCTATTGATCAGTTCTATGTGTCATATTATGCAACTGACTTGCGCAGGGCAGATCGTTACACCCATGTTATCTACCGTTCACCTATTGAAATGCAACGAGATATTGCATCTGGCATGTATTCAGATATTGATCTGCCACAAGCAAGCCAGCCAAATCTAAGTCCAATCTCTCAAAAGATGGATACAATCATGGGTTTGTCACCAACCAGTGACAACGATCCACAATATGTGCTACTTGAACAACACTGCTATCTTGATTTACCTGAGTTTCCGTCTGAAGATGGTGTAGCATTACCTTATGTTGTCACTATGGAAGAGAAATCCCGTAAGATTTTATCCATTCGACGTAACTATAATAAGGATGATCGTCGTAAAGAAAAGAAAATCTTCTTTACACACTATCGTTTTGTACCGGGTTTTGGTTTTTACGGCTTAGGTTTAATACATTTTCTGGGTAACTTGACCATGACTGCTACCGCTGCCATGCGTAGTCTGGTAGATGCTGGTCAATTTGCTAACCTTCCGGGTGGATTTAAGGCAAAAGGCATGAGGATTGTCGGAGATAATGATCCTATTTCCCCCGGAGAGTTTCGCGAAGTTGAAGCAACTGGTAATGATCTGTCCAAGATGATCATAAACTTACCTTATAAGGAACCATCACAGACCCTATTCCAGATGCTCAACTTCGTGACAACTACTGCACAGAAGTTTGCTGACTCAACAGAGCAGGTTGTGTCGGATGCTGCCTCGTATGGGCCTGTAGGAACAACGATGGCTCTATTGGAAGCATCAAGTAAGTTCTTTAGTGCTATTCATAAGCGTCTACATAAGGCACAACATGATGAATTTAAACTACTAGGTAGGATTAATAACGAGTATCTGCCTGATGAGTCTCTGATTGACATTCCAAATGGTACAATCAAAATCATGCGTAGTGACTTTGATGGCAGGATTGACATTATTCCAGTGTCCGATCCTAACATTCCTTCTTCTGCACATCGTATGATGATGGCGCAGCTTGCTTTACAGCTTGCTCAGTCATCACCACCCGGTATGTTTAACATTGAAGAACTAAATAGGACGATTCTAACTACTGCAAACATCCCTAATCTAGACAAGATCATGCCACGCAAGCCTGATCCTGTACCTTTAGACCCAATTAGTGATATTGCAGCAGCAGTAAAGGGTATGCCTATTAAAGCATTTGTTGGTCAGAACCATGATGCACACATTCAAGCTAAAACGATGTACCTTCAAGACCCAATGAATGGTGCTAACCCACTAATGCAGCGTATTGTTCCAGTATTACAGGCAAATATGCAGGAACATATGCTAATGAAGTACCAAGAACAAGTAAATGGGGTAGCAAATCAGTTAATTGCACAGTATGGACCTGCTGCTGTACAGTCAGGCGTTGATCCTAATGATCCAAAAGTCATGGAAATGGTTATGGCGCAGGCTGCACAGCAAGTTATGCAAGCTAATCAGGCGATGGCAGCACAACAGCAGATTCTTTCTCCTGAAGCACAGATGGTGCAGCTTGAAGGTCAACGTATTGCTGTAGAACAACAGAAGGTTCAGACACAAGTGGCTAAAGAGAATGCCAATGCTGCACTAAAGAACCGTGAACTTGATCTAAAAGAACTACAAATTCAGTTGGATATGTTTAAAGAAGGTGCTAATCTCACCAGTAAAACTCAGGAACGTGAAAAAGATCGTAATGCTGAGTCAGCTTTAAAGGCTTTAGATATTCTTATGGACATTGCTAAGACTGAAGCTAATATTGATAAAGATAAAGCATTTAAAGCTGCTGATATGATTACTAAATTTGTACAAGAAGCAAATAAGTAAGGGTTAGATATTTGTGACATTATGGGATGAACTAAACAATCTTCTTAATAAAAAACAAGAAGATATAAAAAATTCTCTTGCATCAGGAAATGTTTCAAGTTACGATGATTATCGACATGCTGTAGGAATTTATGAAGGACTTGAATGGTCTAAGAGTTGTTTACAGCATATGGTTAAGCAACGTATCTTTGAAGATGATGAGGAGGATTAATAACTACAATGCAATCAGTTGCAATGGAAAAAAGTATTGATAACTCGGACTGGGTTACTGACGAAAAAGAAATAAAGATTGACATGAATAGCCTGCCTGAACTACCGGGTTTTCATATTCTAGTACAGCCAGTATCTATTAAAAAGAAAACAAAGGGAGGAATTATTCTTCCTGATAAGGTAAAGGATGATATTGCTTATCTTACTACTGTAGGAAAAGTTTTAAAGCTAGGTGATTTGGCTTACAAGGATACAGAAAAATTTCCTAATGGACAATGGTGTAAGTCAGGTGATTATGTTTGTTATGGTAAGTTTTCCGGTCAGAAGTTTGTGTACAAGGGTGTGAAACTTTTACTTCTTTTTGATGATCAGATCATTATGAAGGTAAGTGAACCAGCACTACTTGATCCAACATACAACTTATCGAATTAATTTGTATAACTAGAAATACTATAGTAGAATACTAATTCTAAACTATTACAGCGTAAAGTAAAAACTCAGTACTTTTACTTACAACACGTTAGATTCGCTACTAACGGAAATAAAGAAAGGAAGTTAAAAAGAATATGGAACAAGAACAAGAAGAAAATTGGTCAACTATTGATTTAAATGCTAATTCAGATGAAGCTAATAAAGTTGAGTTTGAAATTGAAGGTGAGCAAGACGAGGAAGTAGTCGAAGAAGCTGCTCCTGTTACAGTCCAAAAGAAACAAGAAGATCAGGATGAAGTACAGGAAGAACAGCCTGAAGAACTTGAAGGTGTAGAAACAAAAGGTGCACAAAAACGTATTCGTCAGTTAATTCGTCAACGTAAGGAACGTGATGAAGAACTGGAACGATTACGGGATGAAGTAGGTAGTCTTCGTAACTCAGTTAAGGAGCGAGACACACAGCTTTCAAGTTCATTGAAGAATACAATTGATTCAACTGAATCAAAACTTGAAACAACTTTAAACAACGCACGAGAAGTTTACAAGCAAGCTGCTGAAGCTGGTGATGCAGAACGTATGTTAGCAGCACAAGAATCAATGAGTAAAGCCTATGCAGAAATGACACAGGTTCATCAACAACGTAAGGCATGGGAAGAGTATAACGAACAAGTTAAACGTAGTCTTGCACTACAGCAAGAGCAAGCACAAAAACAAACACCGCAGTACGATCCTAAAGCTGTAGACTGGGCAACAAAAAATCCTTGGTTTGGTCAGGATCAGATTATGACTGCTGCTGCGCTTACTCTTGATCAGGAACTAAAGAATGAAGGTTATGATCCTTCAGATGATGATTTCTACGAGGAAATTGACGTTCGACTACGACGCAAATATCCTCACAAATTTCAAACTGAACAAGCAGTAGTTCAGACTGAAGCACCTCGATTGCGGGATACTCCGTCAAATTCCGCTCAAGTAGTAGCAGGTTCGTCACGCACACCTAAAACCTCTAACTCTAAAAACAGAGTAAAGCTAACCCAAGAAGATGTTCGGTTAGCTAATAAATGGGGGATAACACTTGAAAAATATGCTCAAGAAAAGCTAAAGGTCGAACAGGCCGATGGCGAGTACACAAGCATCTAACCAGCGTGGATGAGAAGGGACAATGATAAATACAATGACACGGAATATTGAATCACGTACAGCATCAACAAGGGAAAACAAATCACGTAGGACTTTTGAAGAACCTAACTGGCTTGACATTCCTGAAACAGTTCGTCAACGATTTTCTAATGAAGGCATGTCTCTTCGTTGGATACGGATTACTCTCAAGGGTAATGACGACTACCAGAATATGGGAAAGCGTACAGCAGAAGGTTGGGAAGTAGTCAACTCTGAAGAAGTACCTGAAATGATGCACTCTTCTTTCGTGAGGGAGACAGGACGATATACAGGAGCAGTCTGTCGTGGGGACTTGGCTTTGGCAAAAATGCCAACTGACCTGGCTGAATCTCGTCAAGAGTTTTATGAAAACAAAAGTAGAGAAGCGGTAGATGCAGTGAATGCTCAACTAATGCGTAGTTCAGATTCACGTATGCCGATCTCTAACGCAAGCAGGACAAAAGTTACTAGAGGAAAGGCAGCTTCTTTCCAAGATTAAAAGCTGTTTTACTTTCCTTTACTTTGTCATAGTATTTACTTAACGAGAAAGGATAAAAGTGTTATGTCTACTACAAAAGCACTAAGTGGTTTCCGTCCTTCCCGCATCCGTGGTTCAGGTGTAAATAGTACAGGTTTCAGCGAATACCGTATTGCTTCAGGGACTACAGGAAATATCTTTACAGGTGATCTTGTAAAGAACGTGGACGGAAATATCGAAGTTATCACCAGTGCAGATAATCGCACTGTTGGTGTATTTATGGGTTGTAACTATGTTCAGGACGGTGTACCAAAATGGTCATCTTACTGGCCATCAGGCACGTCCACTACAGATGCTCGTGCAATGGTCATGGATGATCCACAGGCTACCTTCATTGTACAAGCAGATGCTTCCGTAACTGTAGGTGATATCAATAGCCAAAACTTTGATGTTACTCTAGGTTCAGGTTCAACTTACACTGGCCGTTCCGGCTTTGGCATTCAGGCAGCTTCACGCACAGGTGCTTCAGCTATGGTTCGTGTTATCAGTGTTCTCCAAGAACCGGGCAATAACATTGACGTTGCTACTGAGCGTGCTTTCCCTAAACTGGAAGTTCGTCTAGTACAGAATGTTGATGCTTATGTTACAGTTTCTGTAGCAAGCTAACCCGGGAATGAAGAGAAAGGATAATTAAAAATGGCTATTAATCGCGCTAGTATTGCTAAAGAACTTCTTCCCGGACTAAACGCAGTTTTTGGAATCGAATACACAGATGTGGATAACGAACATGCTTCGCTATTCGACGTAGAAAATTCTGATCGTGCGTTTGAAGAAGAGGTTCTGTTCACCGGCTTTGGTTCAGCACCAGTTAAAGGTGAAGGTGCAGCCGTTCAGTATGATGATGCACAGGAAGGTTATACTGCTCGTTACACACACGAGACAATCAGCCTTGCTTTTGCTGTCACTGAAGAAGCTATGGAAGACAACCTTTATGATACATTTGCCAAGCTCCGTGCCCGTGGTCTTGCCCGTGCTATGGCTAATACCAAGCAGGTAAAAGCTGCTGACGTTTTCAATAACGGCTTTAGCTCTTCCTATCTTGGCGGTGACGGTGTTGCACTATTTAGTGCCGCACACCCAACCGTAGGTTCTGGTAATCAGTCTAATACTTTAGGTGCTACTGACCTTTCTGAGGCATCCCTTGAGACTGCTCTTATCACCATTGCAAAGGCAAAGGATGATCGTGGTATTCTAATTGGTCTACAAGCAGAATCACTACACATTCCTCCTGATCTAGCATTTACTGCTGATCAGATTCTTAACAGCACACTAAGCACCACAACTGTTACCAACAGCACAACTGGTGTAACAAATACGAATGACATTAACAGCATTCGTAACCAAGGTCTAGTACCCGGTGGTTTCTTTGTAAACCGTCGCTTCACTGACACTAATGCTTGGTTCATTAAAACTGACTGCCCCAACGGCACAAAGATGTTTGTTCGTGCTCCCCTTCAGACAAAGATGGAACCTGACTTTGATACAGGTAATCTTCGTTACAAGGCACGCGAACGCTACAGCTTTGGCTGGTCCGATTGGCGTGGTTTCTATGGTGCTTCAGGTTCTTCCTAAGTTCTAACCATAGCTAACTATGGATTGGGGTGAGAGGAGAATATTTTATTATTTTCTTTTCACCCCTTTCTTTTGTATTTGTAATAAGTAAGGTATAATAAAACTTGCTTTTACTCTTAACTAGATAACAACAGGAATTTTCTATATGACAACAACTTTAAAGCAAGGTTTTGTAACTGGTAGCGGAGCAGTTCTGGATGTTACATCTAGTGTAACTGTTAGTGATACTCGTGTTCGTTCCATTTTTGCTACTGGTGTAGGAACATTTCTTATTACAGGTACATCAACTGATGATTACGGTAATGTACAGGGAAGCAATATAAAATTTGTTCAGACAACAAATTCAGATGCTAATGAAATTTTCTTTACTGATCTTGGTATTCGTATGAATGGTGTAGTTAAAGTTTCTGCGCCAACCTCTACTGCTACAGTAGCATTGTTCTATGGCTAATTATACTTTTCTCGTTAATGATATTATCCAAGCATGTGAGAATGACTCTTCGGAATTTGAAAGTTATATTCCGAATATGGTCAACCGTGCCGAGGAAAGACTTACAAAAGATTTAGACGATTACGGTTTAGTAACTTATACTTCAGTAGCTGTAAGTCTAAACAATAATATTGTTACTTTACCTACAGGAACACGAGTAGTAAAAAATATTAATATTACAAGCAATGGAACAAAAATTAATTTACTTCAAAGAACGGATGAATATATAAATGACTATTGGCCTGTTTCAGCTTCTACTGGTGAGCCAAGATACTATTCACCTCGTAATAACTCTACCGTTTTAATTGCTCCTACTCCTGCTTCAACATATTCAGGACAGGTAGTACACGTATCCAGACCTACTACTTTAAGTTCAGTCTCACCAACAAATTATTTTACTGATTATTGTTATGATCTTTTGTTTAACTCTTGCATGATGGAAGCAATGATGTTTCAAAAAGACTATCCTGCAATCAGTGTTTTTCAACAGCGGTACATAGAACTTCTTGATCTACAGCGTAACCAAGCACGCCGTACCCGTCGTGATGATATGCAAACACCTGCTAGTCCCGCTGGTGCAGACAATCCTTTACTTGCTAATTCAACTTAATAGGAGATTTAATTATGTATTCTAATAAAAAGAAAATGATGAAATATTCAAAAGGTGGTGCAGTTACCCTACAGCAAGAGTTAGCTATGGGAGGTTCGTCTAAATCTCCTAGTAAAAGTAAAATGAAAAAAGCCAAACCTTCTTCTAGTGGTTGTAATCGGTTATACTAAAATGCCATTAAGAAAGGGTAATAGTCAAAAAGTTATTAGTGAAAATATCAGAACTGAAATAAAATCTGGTAGACCACAAAAGCAAGCTATTGCTATTTCCCTTTCTAAAGCTGGTAAATCTAAACCTAAAAAGAAAAAGTAGTATGGTAAATACCTATACTAAACCCAGCTTGCGAGAACGATTAAAGAATAAAATAATGGCTGGAGACAAGGGTGGTAAACCCGGTCAATGGTCAGCTAGAAAAGCACAGTTACTTGCAAGTGAGTATAAAAAAACTGGTGGTGGGTATAAGTCAGGTCCAACTAAAAAACAGGAAAGTTTAAAGGCTTGGACAAAACAAAAGTGGCGCACTAAATCTGGTAAACCTTCAATTCAAGGAAAGGAAGCAACAGGAGAAAGATACTTACCTGAAAAAGCAATTAAGTCTTTATCTTCTTCTGAGTACGCTGCAACAACTAAAGCCAAGCGTGCAGGAACTAAGTCAGGTAAACAGTTTGTAAAACAACCTAAGAGTGTTTCACAAAAGGTACGTAAGTATAGAAAGGAAAAGTAATATGGCACTCTCTGATTCTGAACGTGATAAACTAAAGCGGTATGGTCTATCAGGTTTAAATAGTCCTAAGCGTACACCAGACCATCCTACCAAAAAAGGTATTGTTGCGGTAAAAGAAGGTAGTGGTGTAAAGGTTATACGCTTTGGCGATCAGAAGATGGGTCATAATTATTCTCCTGAAGCACGTAAATCTTTTAAAGCAAGACACGCCAAGAATATTGCCAAGGGTAAAAGTAGTGCAGCTTATTGGGCTGACAAGTTCTTTTGGGCAGGACCAAGTGGATCAAAGAAAGAACCACCAAAGGGACAGAAGTTAGTACGTGGCAGAAAGAAAACATAATGATAAGTCGTTCAAGTATTTCTCAACAGATTACTAAACCTCCCAAGAAAAAGAAGAAAGCTATTAAACGTAAAGTTAAAAGGAGCAAAAAATAATGGCTAATGAATATACATATAACTGGATTAAAAACCCACGCACACAAGAAGACGTAATTAAGATGACTGGTAAACCTACTGGTCAGGGTTTTGGTGCAGCACGAAAAGGTCCACAAGTAAAAGGTACTCCTCACGATGTAGTCTGTAAGCATGAACCGGGTAAAATTGTAGAGTATAACGACTAAGGATAGTTTCTATGACTACCAGTGGAACATATAACTTTTCCCTTGATATTGATGAAGTTATTCAAGAAGCAATGGAAATGATTGGTGGTGAGCAGACACTAGGTCATGATCCTAAGTCTGCCCGTCGTTCAATTAATCTTCTGCTTCAAGACTGGCAGAATAGAGGTATTCTTCTATGGACTACAAATACTACTGTAGTTTCCGTAACAACAAGCGTTACTGCTTATGATCTTGATTCAAGTATTATAGATGTAACTGAAGCAGTCTTTACTAGAGATAATACTGATATTCAAATTCAGCGTATCTCATACGAAGAGTACCTAAAAATTCCAAACAAGGGTCAGACTGGTAGACCTTCTCAATATACTATTCGTAGAGGCAGAGACAATCCTACTGTGTATCTTTGGCCTATTCCTGAAAATAGTACAGATACTTTAAAGCTGGAACAGGTACGTTACATGCAGGATGTAAACAAGTCTGCTGTTCAAACTGCTGACATTTCTCGGCGTTTTCTTCCCTGTCTTACTATTGGGCTATCTTATTTTATGTCAATGAAACGACCGGGTATTGATGCAGGTCGTATTCAATTTCTAAAACTTGAATATGAAGAACGCCTTGCTAGAGCTATGAATGAAGACAGAGAAAGAGCAAGTGCTTATTTTCTACCCAGACTAAATAGGGTATAATATGGCAAGTAATAAACGAGTATTAGGTATTTGTGATGTATGTGGTTTTCAATATCCTCATAGGTCTTTGATTAAAAATAGTTATGGTATGCTTGTTTGCCCTACAGACTATGAAGGTAATTTTGATCTAAAGAATCATCCTCAAAATAAATCTCCTAATGTTAAAGATAACGAGTTTATTAAAAACCCTAGACCACCTTCTTATCTAGAAAGAAATAAAAACTGGGAACAAGCTGCTACTAATTTTGAAGACACCGATAACTATTGGAATTTAATATAATGAGTACACTCACAGGACAAAAGATAGCCAATACTTATAAGCAGCTTCTGCAAGTAAGTACTGACAACAGTGGTTTAAGTGCAACTGTACAAACTGTACAGGATGGAGCAGGAACAAACTCGCCTCTGCAACTTAGTAATAGTACGGTTAATATTAATGGAACATTCCAGTTAAGTGGAAGTACATTAACTGCTACTGCGGCTGAGTTAAATGCTATAGCTGATCTAACAGGAACTACAGGCATTGTTGCTGTAAGTGCAGGTCAAGTATATGGTAGAACACTTACTGCTGGTACAGGTGTTTCAATTACAAATGCTGATGGTACTGAAGGTAATCCTACAATTGCTCTTAATCCTTCAGGAGTAGCAGCAGGATCGTATGGTCCGCTATCCAATATTGCAGTTAATTCCGTAGGGCAAGTAGTAAGTATTAGTACTGAGACAAGCGTTTCAGTATCTGTTATTAATGCTTCTTCCTTTATTGGTGAGTATCTAAATCTAAGTGCAAACGCCAGTATTGTTGGTGACGTTAATATAGACGGTACTACCAGTATTGGAGGATCAGCTTGGATTAATGGTCCTGTTAGTGTGGTAGATTCTCTTTATGTAGGAACTAATTTATCAGTAACAGGAAATACTAAAACAGATTTTCTTTATGCAGTTAGTGCAAGCATCGGTGAATTAAGAGTTAATACTTTAAATCTTATTGATGTAAGTGTTTCAGCTTTTACTGCAAATACACTTTCAGTTGTTAATAATTTAACAGGTGTTTCAGCTACTTTTAGTGACAATGTTTCTGTAGCTACTTTAAATGCAGGAACTAATATTTATATTGCAGGATCACCTGTAGCATTAGCATCTAGTTTAGCTGCAACAAGTGCTACATTTGCTACCAGCATTAATAATAGTAATTTAAATATTGCAGCAGTAAGTGCTTTAACTTCAGTTAATAAAGAAGCTATTACAAGTATTAATGTAATTTTAGGCGGCGGCGGTTTTGCTACAACGGCTGAACTAGCTGCCACAAGTTTAGCTTTAGCCACTAGCATAGGCACTGCTAATACAAGAATTACATCTGTAAGTGATTTTGCAGTAGCACTATCAGCTACATTTGCTACAAGTATAAATAATAGTAATACTAATATTGCAGCAGTAAGTGCTTTAACTTCAGTTAATTTAGAATCTATCACAAGTATTAATAGTGTTATAAACAACCTTGACTTTGCTACAAGTGCTGAACTGGCAGCTACAAGTTTAGCTTTAGCTACCAGTATTGGAACTGCTAATACAAGAATTACATCTGTAAGTGATTTTGCAGTAGCTCTATCAGCTACATTTGCTACAAGTATAAATAATAGTAATACTAATATTGCAGCAG
>Ga0070748_1000714_pt1 | contig 15547 bp, 26 predicted proteins | sample VirMetDEL_Nov_12_FD_77015 | JGI IMG/M metagenome (GOLD analysis project Ga0070748, IMG submission 77015) | Aqueous microbial communities from the Delaware River and Bay under freshwater to marine salinity gradient to study organic matter... | ecosystem: Environmental > Aquatic > Marine > Coastal... | reverse complement strand
TCAAGCGTTTGTAACTTCTTTGCAGCATCGGCATATTGAGTTGAATTTTCCCCATAGGCTATACCAATATCGGTAAGGTTCTCTTTCGCCCTTTCAAGTTGTATATTTAATTCTTTAACGCTTTGTTGCCCCGTTATCTGAACATCAATTTCCGCTCCTGTTACTATCTTTGCCATTTATAATACTCTCCTTACTATTGCATTAAAACTATTTACTTCGGGTCTTGAACCGCTTGCTGGCTCGTAATTCAAATATACATTAGTGCTACTTACCTCAAACATAAACTTTAGAATATCACCAGCATTAAAAGTTTGGGTTATTTCCATAGGCACTATAAAAGTTTTATTTGAATTTAACGTGCTGCTATGCCTTGCGCTATTAGGTAAGGCACTAAAACCAGAGCCACTATCTCCCTCTACCCACATAAAAAAATCTTCTGCTGAACCTCCAGAAATTCTATAAATTTGAGCATTAATATTAATATTGTATAGACCTCCCCTTTCTATTGTTATCTCGTTTCCACTAATTGAAATGCTATCTCCATTTAATGTACTTCCTGTAAGTGATATTTCCTTTGCTATTCCAGCACCATCAGCCGTCTGGTCTGCTTTGCTAAATGCTGTTAAGTTTTCATTTGGTATAACGTTAACCCCATTAATATACAAGCTGTTCTCTTGAACCTCTAAACCATCTGAGTTTATTACAGTCGCTTGTGTAACCCCATCAGCTACATTTACATTGCTTGAACTCATAATTGATACAAGACCTATACCCCCGTAAGTGTTATTGTTACCGATTGCAATAGCGGTATCTGTCATTGTGTTATCCGCACCCCTATTAAACCCTGTATTCCCGCTTCCATTTAATATGCTTGAAGGAGTAGGAAAATAATCGCTAAAAGTATCTGTATCATCCCATCCACCATTAACTCCATTTTCGGTTGCTGGCTTAGTGTATTCAACTAACTTTAAGAACTCGCATAAAGTATCTTCTTTAGGCTTGTAATCATAGATTTTATTTAACCGGAAATAAGCATTATCAAAATAGTAAATCTTATCAAAGGTCATATTAGGGTATAGGTCCTCACCAATGTTTAACCAGGCTTTCACTATCTTACTATTCCTATCTGTTATTTCTTTGTATTGTTTAAGGTAGTACTGAAACCATAGGGTATTATTGCTATACTTTATTAATGGGTTTAAGTAATGTTGGTCTAACATTCCAAAAAGCCCATCCAAAGTAGGGTTTAATGGGTCATTAATATGCCCTATTAATGGATAACCCGTTTGAATATCTGTACCCGCTGAGTCTACAATATGATAAGGATTGCAATTTTCAATACCCTCGTATCTTAGGAATCTGTAATTAGATTTTTTTTCCTTATCCTGACCGCCTTGCTTATCGTAAAAGGTAATATCTGATAATGTCATTCCACTAGTACCGAAATAACGCATAGGAGTAGGCGAATAACTTACCTTAATCTCTTTATCTGTTTTGATAAAATCGTTATCTACATCAAATTCCTTTGTGCCATAAGGCATTTCGTTTCTAAACTTATACAGCTCGTTTAAGCTATCTTTATCCTCTTTGTATGTAAAGATATACTTTCTTGCATCTAAAGCCCCCATAGGCAAATAAGATACCTCCTTATCGGTATTAATAACATCTTCTAAGTCTGTTACATCAGTTCCTAAATAATCATCCCTCGTTTCTACAACGTGCTCGCCTTGATCGTTCACATCTATCCAAAGGTTAAACGTGCGTATCAAATCCACCATAAATTGCTTTTGGGTTATTTTTCTATCGTAGAACTCTTGGAAGTCTACTGTTGAACCTGAACCATAATAAAGCGTTTTCGGTTGTATAAATAAAGTAGCCCCTATTGCCAAACTTGCTATACCCACACCTGAACTGTTTGCATTACCATAACACTCAAGGCTAAAGGTTAATGATTCGCCTGATTTTACAGGAATAGACTCTATGTATAATTGAATGCCACCCAAAACAATAGCAGGTGTGCTCGATTGTGTATATGCTATTCCGTTTTGACTAAAATATCTTGCCCCTGTGGTTGTGTTTGTTGCTACTAAAGTACTTGTAATTTCCACTGGTCTTAATGCCCCTGAATAGGATATAGTAATTGGCGTATCTAAAAGAACCCCATAGTTACCATCTACCTGTGCAGTAAATATACCCTGTATTGGTGAGGTATTCCAAGAATTTGAATTATCTTGATTCCCGCTTGTACTATCATTTGAGAAAACTAAATCAACGCTGCTTGTTTCAGGTGCTATTAATCCGCCTGTAGTTTGGGTTGCTGAGGTTTCTGATGCTTGTACCCTATAAAAGTCAATATCTGCATTAGTAAGCCCTAAACTTCTACCATTATAAGGTACTACCCAATTCTTAAATTCTGCACTATCAAAGAAACCCCCACTTGCATAAGTAGCCCCTGCATCTGCATAAATCTTATCTACTAATTCCTTTGCGTAAAGGCATGGAGTTGTATCGCCAACATCCCAGCTTGTAGTAGGGTCTGTTGAGCCTATTGTACCTTTGTATGGTCTTTTGTTAATTAAAGCGTGTACATATCCAGTACCCTTTGCAAAAGGTATTTGAACGCCCCCATCTATAATATTTTGATCCCACGATTTTCTTACAAGTTCCTTTGTTATTACATGGTTGTATCTTGTTAGGTCAATATCTGCCATAGATTTCCCGCTTATGTCTGCAAAGAAATCACTTACATTATTTATTATTTGGCATTGGTATTGTATTTCGCTCGTTTCAAGTATCTTGTTTATCTCGATTAAACGAATATAACCACGCATTTGTACAACCCCATCACTTTGATAGATTACGTTTGCACGTTTGTTAGGGTTAAAACTTGGGTCGTATTGAGTATCTGAGGTAATTGTTTCGTTTATCTCGTAGATATGCGTAAATGCTTTGTTTACCTCACTGTACCCTTGTATTGTAATTGTCTTACTCCATTCGCCTTGTCTTGTTTCAGGAAACATTACATCCGAAATGGATTTAGTCAAAGGTATAGGTATGGTAATATCTATTTCAATGCCTGGTGCTACCGCTGCGCCTGCAAGGTTATAATCTGATATGATTAATTTACCCATTGCCTTTCCTGTTTTTGGCTTTCTTCTACCGTTACGCTGAAATTAAATAGCCTATCGTATCGTTCGGATTTCTCTTGGTAAGAACTTTCAGAACATACTACCCTTATTGTTTTTGTACCATCGTTCAAATAAATTACAGGGCTGTTTACCATTTCAAGATAATTAGCCGATTCTTGCTCACTTATCCACTCGCTGTTTAATTTCCATTTGCCCTGATAGGTTATTTGATTGTTTACCCTCATTGCACTATCTAAAGCATATCCATAAGTTGTGGTACTTGTCATTTTAGACATAATGCGAGATGCGTTTTGCCTTGTCATTTGCTGGGTTACTTTGTACCCTTTACCCATTACTAAGGTTTCAAATGCTCCATTTTTATTTAGGTAGTAAAGTTCATAATCAGAATAGCAAGATTTAGAATAGTACGCACTAAAGGAATTACTTATTATCTCGTATCTGTAAGTAGCTTGTGAGCCTGCCCCTGAGTATAGTTCGACTGTATAATAGATGGTATCTGTATCTATAATAGGTTGCGACCCTGCTAATATTTGCCCTGCATCAATATCATTTAGATTTGAACCACTAGGAAAATACAAGAACCCCTCTTGCCATGTTGCAAAGGCTGTATAAGGATTTGAAATTTCTGTAACTGTGTTACCTACACCATTGTTTGCAGTTACAACCACTTTAACTATCGGTGCTGCTGATTCATGCCTAAAGGCTAACCATGCCAAACTATCAATTTTAATTTTAGAGGTTGTATTTAAGAACGCATCTACATAATCGGCAGAATTGTAACTTAGATAATTGTAGGTATTTAAGCCCATGTTTGTTACATAGATTTCTGAGTTGGTATCATTAAGATGCTCAGTACCACTATAATATTCCCCAAACTCAACTTCAACATAGGCAGCACTATTTGACATCTTAGTTACTTGGTCTAATCCTAAAGTAAAATCGAATGTAACTAAATTAGATACTATCCTATGAATATCAATGTACCCATTTGAATAACCTGGCGCACCTACAAATTCTTGCCTGCTAATTTGATCGCCTGCCTCGTTCTTAATTACTGCAATGTAATAATGGTCTGATACACCTGAGTTTGCAGAACTGATTACATAAGCACATTGATTAAATGCTGGCGTTACTTCGCTAGGTTCTTGCTGTATTGTTACTGCCATCTACTTATTAACGTAATTTTTAGGATAATCCCACATCAGAATTTATTGTATTGTGGGTTAAAAGCAACCGCAACGCTCACCGCAACAGTTTTGCCTAATGCCTCAGATATTGATTCACTTAAATCAAGCATCATTTTATCATTCACTACGCTAGTTAAGAACTTAGAACCTTTATACCCAAATCTCTTAATAGTACCACGTTTAGCGATACCCACAATTCCACTTCCATCTTTAGCTTCCCCACCTTTAGCAATAGCCCAAGCCATGCTCCTTTTCTTTTGTAAAACGCTTTGCCTTGATTGTGAGCGTGATGTCCTTACCTTGATTCCCCTTTGGGTAATCCATTCCATTATATTTTCAATAGGAGGCATCCCCCCTTTCGGTCTACCTGTTTCAGCAGCCTCCCAATGGTCTGCCATTTTCACTTCCAACTTATAGAAGTTATTTGCTGATTGACTAGAGAATGGTTTTATGGATGCGTAAAGCTGACCCGAAGTATTAAACTCTTTATCTTCTAAACTTTGCCTTATATCCTCTACAATGTCATTACCAAACCGAAACATTATAGCCTCCATTTGGTTTTCAATTACTACCTGTATTGGTTGTTCCCCTACTTGCTCTAAAAAAGGCGTTTCTAAAACTGACTTTTGTGATTTGGCTAAACTTCTATATTTGTTGCTCATCGTTCTATCGCTAAAATAAAGTTGAACACAAAAGGCAAATGCAACCCTAAACAAAAAGTATTATTTTCTGCACTTATTGCCACATTAAAAAACAGAACCTTTACCCTTAGGCTTTTCTTGTTTACAAAGAATGATACCTCTAAAAAATTGCTATCTACTTTTAATAATTTCATATTGTTCTTGTTCTATAATTTCCTCTAAATCTCTACCATCTTCATCTTGCAGAATATCTGCATACATACCGCAAGTGTACCATATTCTTACAACTTCTAATACCTGAAACTCATCTAATCCTAGTCTTTCAATTATGTTTTCTTCTATCATCGTTCTATTAATACCCCTAATTGATTTACCATTAATTCCTCATAGGTTTTCTTACCCTTGTACATTTGGTTTACTTCTCGCCTCTTATCATTAAAAAAGGTTTCGTAGTGCTTGTATTCATCGTATCGCATATTCATAAAGTAATCCCATTTTTGCCTATCACCTCTTGACATTCTATCAATCGTATTCAAGTAGTGCATAATTACGTCTGCGCTTGTAATTTTTGGTTTATTTTCTGCATCCTCTTCGTTAATATCTTCAACAATTTTTCCCTTGTCCCCTCGTAATTGGTCAAAAAAAAACCTGCAATAGATAAGGCTTTGCCAGCATCCACATTATACTTGATCTTCTCAGATAGTTTCTTGTGGTATTCTCTTGACTTGTCTTTGCGTATTGTATAGGTTGCCATTATCTCATGAATGTTTGATACTAGACTTTCCTCATCTACCCCTAAAGCTAAAGCCCCGTTAATATCCCCACTTGTGCATTTAAACGCATCTAATTGAACACGATAAATCCTCCAGCCTATTCTATACCATGCAAAGAAAGGACTTGGTTGTATGTCCTTGCGCTTGAAGAACTCAGTTAGCTTATTTAAAGGTACTTCTGCCTCTGCCTTTTCGTAAGATACTTTTTTTAGGATTGACCAAAACCATAGAGCTTTTTCTATTGGTTGTAAATCATCATCCCTTAGTATCTTGTAAACTTGTTGGTATTGGTATATTTTCATACTCTTGCTATCCTATATTTACCTTGATTCTTATTACCTATCAATTCGCTTGCTGCATACCTAGCTGCATCCATGCAATGATTAAAAGTATCTGCGGGCTTATTGGTAGTTTGACCTCGCTTATCCTTTTCAAATGAATACTTGCCCATCTCTTCTATTAAATTCGTGCTTTGCGAAGTTACGAAAATTTTATGACTTTGTAAGATTTGAACCCCAAACATTATGCTATCTCTGCCCTTTACTGCACCCCTTACACCTAAACCATAACGCCTTAATTCTGAGATACTTTTAGGCTCTGCACTATCAGCATAAACATTCCTTTTGTCTTTTAGCAAATCATAAATTTCGTATTGTGTAGCCCCTTGCGATAAAGAACCTCATCCAAAATATAGGCATCGTTCCATTTGTAAACATCTATTGCAGCGGTTGGATCATTGGTAAACCCAAAATCTAAACCAGTACCCAAAAGCCTAACACCATCAGGTAAACTATCTAATACTTTCCAATCCTTGTAGACAGCGCCCTCAACTTGTCCTACTAAACCAAGCCCATACACCCTCCATCTATTAGCCCAGTAATTGCTCTTGATATTGCTTTCCTCAAATAGCTTATTAAACTCTAAATCAGGTTTATGAAAGCCTTTAGTTTTATAACCTAGAATAGATTTGCGCTCACTACGCCCCAAATATTCGTTATCGTCAAAAGTTAACGTAATGCAGTTATTTTCGTTTATGTAATCATCACCCCAAAATACACTATCAGGATTCCAATCTATTAAAGTTAAATCACATCTTGAAATAAATTGAACCGCTGTATCTAATGGCATTTTGTTTGCCTCATTAATATACAAAATATCACGCCTAAAGCCCTTACCTACATCGGTAACATCTGCACCTAAAAAATCTAAATAGCTACCATTAGGATATTCGTGCTTGCTCTCTGATCTATTGTAATCGTTTTGTGATTTGAATACGCCCCAATCTGTACAAATCTTTTTGTAGTCCATTATTGAGGTACGTTTCATCTTAGAAAGTTCTGAGGATAAAACAGTAGCCTCTTTAGGTGAAACCAATAAAGCCTGGATAATTAACTCTAATATGGAAATGGTTTTACTTGAACCCTGCCCGCCTTTAATTAAAAAAACATCTTCGCTAGGATTCCCATTGATAAGATTTAGTATCTTAAAATACGCCCTTGTGTATTTGTATTTATTCTCTGTTGCCAATGTCCGGTAGGCTAGGTATGTTTAATTCACCGCTTACATCAATGCCTTCTTTTAGCCCGTTAAGCCTTTGTGTTATGCTTGGATTGTAGATACTTACCATGCCACCCTCAATCTGATCTTGGCGTATAATAGCCTTTATGCGTGAACAGATGCCAATATAGGTATCATACAATTTATCTTGATTAGTAAAATATTGCTGCACTCCTTTTGACCTTACCCCCTCAAAAGTAAATACAAAATTATCGAACCCTTCGAAGGTTAAAGGCACTTCTCTTTCTCTGTAAACTACTTTACCATCTTTACCTACATAGTCTTGTACTAGCTTGGGTCTATTCTTTACTGATTCTTTGTACTGCATAAACAGTTCCCACATTTCATCGGGAGTTGCTATGTATTTCTTTTTGTTAGGTGGGTTATTCTTTGCCATGATTCTCTATTGCTTGTTTATACTTTCTTATTGGTTTTGTTCGTAGTATTCCTTAACCCCATCCGTTCCTTTCCTGGTATAAGCGTTTTTAAGCCTACGGAAATGGTTTATATTGCTTATCCTATCGGTTTTAGGTGGTAGGTTCTGCGCTATTGTTTTGAGGTTGTTTTTTATTTGCTTATTCATCTGTTTTTATCGGTTACTCTATGAGGTAATTGTTTCTCGCATACCTTTTCAAATACTATCGTAGCTTTTTCATCTAATCCCTCATTTATGAAATGAGTATGCGCTGCGATTAAATCTTTATCGGTGCAAGGAACGTCAAGCCACTTCTTAAACTCGCTGATACTCATGGTATCAATGTATAGTTTAATTACTTCTTGATCGCTTGGTATCATTCCTTATCTTCGGTTAAATCTATTTTCCACTTCTCCTCCAAATATACGTCTATTTTTTCTTTTGCTTGTTCATAGGTTAAATTGCGGTGTACTTCGCACTCTTCGCCCTCATGTCTTTCAGCTTTTAGTGTATAGGTTGGTTTCATTAAAAGGGTAAATCATCTTTTGAAGTTGGTGCAGCTATCGGCTGTGTATTTGATTGGGGTGCTGCTTGATCCGACCCCTCTTTATTAATTTTCCACCCTTGTAGGTTTACATAGTACTTACCATTGTACTCGTTACCTCGTAGGTTAATAGATACGTCCACAACATCGCCAGCTTTAAACATATCAAGTATGCTGGTTTTGTCCTTTACAAATTCAATCGCTAAATCTTGCGGATATTGTTCTTGTGTTGTTACTACTATTTGACGTTTAGTAAAACCACTATCAAAAGTCTGTGTTTCGCCTATTAGTTTAATTGTTCCTTTCATTTTGTTTTTCTTTGTTTTTTATACTTAGCTATGTTGCTATTCTCTTTCATGTAATTAACCACCAATTTAGTTACTGGCTTAACATCAGCTTCTAACATTCTGAAAGTTTTTTGAACTATCGGCTGTTTGTAGTTAATCGGTTTTCTGCCTCTTTTTTTCTCTACTTTTTCACTCATTATACTTGCAAATATAATTATTTAATGGTTTAAAAAATAATTGTTTTATACACATTATAAGTTACTTTTTAGTTGTTCTAATTCTTTGATCGCATCCGCTGCCTTTTTACCCAGTTCTAGGTTCTCTTTCTCTAGCTGGTGTATCTTATTATCCTTTTCTTGCTTCATAACGTCAAATGCAGCCCATTTAAAGTACATTTCACTTGCAAGTGATAGGTAACTATCAATCTCTATAAAATCATTGCTTAAATCGGCTCTATTCGCTTTGATTGATTTTACTATCTTATCTTGCAATTTAGAACGTACCCCCTCAATTTCAGAATAATATCGGTAATAATCCTCCATCGTGTTACGCCATACAACCTCATCGGCTGGATTTTCTAATCCGTTCTTTTGTAGCCTTGCGCTTAACTTTGCAAGTGCCTCTATCTTATCTTGTGGTATTAATGCTTTCAAAATGGGCTATCTTCTAAATGTGAATAATCAAAATTGCTTGTATCTTTTAACGGGTCTTGCAATAGGCTTGCGTAATATTCGCCAGCATAATAATTCTTTCCGTTTATTTCCTCATAGTATGCAGAGCGTTTCCAATCAAAATATAAATCTGCTATGCCTAATTGACCGATGCCTTTTGGCTTTGCCTTTTGCATAGTGAATTGCATTTGGTTTTCTCTTATCATTACCGCCTCATCCGATAAACCTACATGGGGTCTATGTATTGAAATCATGCTTTCTCCTTTCCTAGCCCATGCCTGACCGCCTGCATATTGTTTTCTGCTTGGTGCTAACAAGTAACCCTCTTTTGAGTAAAGCCTATCGCTTTCTATCGGATGGGTAATGATTGTAAAATGTATATTTTCGTTTCTTGCAGTTCGCCTTACTTTACCCAGCGTATTCTCTAGCCACATATCTCTTGGTAAACCTTTCAAGTCCCATTGCAATTCGTTAAAAGGATCAATAGTGATAAGGTTTATTTTGATATTGTTTTGTGATTCGTATATCTTGTATTCCTCAATTAAGGCATCAAAGGTTAATTCATCGTCTACCTGGATAACGTGGAAGTATTGAGCCACTTGCTGCATTACCGATAGCCTTTCTGCCTCGCTTATTTTGTGCTTACCTATCAATGGCTTACCACACCACTTATGGCAAATCTCTAAAAATATATCATCTACATCCCCAGTTTCCGGTGTGAATATCAAACTAACTTGATTAAATTGTTTAGCAAGCCATACATCCCTTTCTAAAATAAATTCTGTTTTGCCTGAGTATTCATGCCCTACAAAATAAGAAACACAACCCATCTTTACAGAATAAAGATCGTCAAGGCATTTAAAGGGCATTTGTAATCCTTTAACATAGCCCTGCTTAATTTTATCGGCTATCTCGTTTGCTCTATCAGTAATTTTGTATATCATTATTGATTACCTAATAAGCCCGTTTGCTGCCACGTTGTTTCTTCTTTTATCTTATCGATGTATTGGAGTGTATGCAATAGTTTTACTTTCCAGTTTTTAATAGCGTTATCTTTACCATCTTTCCACCCATTAACTACCCATGCCTCGTATTTGTGTTTCAAAGCTAAAGGGCTAATCTTTTCATCGTTTGCTTGTGCATAGGATAAGAAAATTTCAAAAGTGGGTATATTTATTACATTATCATTTACATTATCATTTACATTATCAGTTGGATTTGTTGAACGGTGTTCAACAGATTTAACACGTGTTGATTTTGTTGTATCTTGTAACTCTTTGTTTAACGCCCTTATTCTTGCTGACTCTTTACCTGCTTTACTCCTTGAAACCTTAACCTCTTCAAACTTAATTAAGTCCCTTTTAAGTTGTCTTTCAATAGGTTTCCATGCAGTTAATATTAGCCTGTCTTTTAGTACTGGGTTTTTATCATTTACATATTCTAATAAATGAGTAAATAATATACCTTTTTCTTCAAAAGTAAGGTGATCTATATTCTGAATTAAGTCAGCGTATAGTATAAACGATTTTTTATTTTCTGCCATAGTGGTTATTATGTATTATAAAAAGGGGTTGCGCCACTACTCGCCCCGATGCTGTTGCATCAGTTTTAACCCCTTTTAATCCGTTAATAGTTTTTTTCATTTTAGTAGTGGATAAGTCCGCAAGATAGTGTATTTTTTTGATTTAAAAAAGGGGAGGGATGAACACTACAACATCCCTTGAATGTTTCCAAAGTTTTACCTCCCCATGTCCTTTTGAATTGTGCTTTCAATGTAGTGTTAAACCTCTTTAATTTCATCCCTAAACTCATTGCCTTGCTCTTGCTTGGCTTTGTATTTTGTGCCTCTTAAATGAGGGTTCTGTTCCTGAACTTTCTGCCTGCATCTTCTTATGCTTTCCGGTTTGATTAGTTTGCCATCCGATAAGGCTTGGAGTAAATCCGCAGCAGTCGCTTTTTTATTCTTCATTTGGTTGTACCAAATATTAGCGATTAACTTATTGTCATTGTCCCTTAATTTAGGATAAAGAGCTAACCACTCTTTCACTCTTTCCTTAATGTTCTTAATTTCTGTAATAATTTCCATAGTGTTATTTATTAAAGTGTATATTGATTGCTCTTGTGATTATTTTGCCAGCTTCATTCGGGCTAAACTCCCGATAATGCAAACTGCTAATCCATTTATCTACTGCCTCCTCTTGTTCTTGTGTTTCAGGTTCAGGGATTATATCGTAGACATATTCCATAAAAGTAAAATATTGCTCCTCCGCTGATTGGATAAAAAAGTTCATTAATTTCATAGTGTTTTATATTAATTGATTTCTTCGGTATTCCCCATTAGTTTTTTAACAAAAGGGTATGAAATATTAAGACTATTGCAATAATTTTTTAGCCCTACTGTTAAGTATTTTTCTCTGTAAATGCTGTACTTTTTAAGAACATCCTTTCTTTTTTCTTTAAATTCTTTAATATTCTTACCTGTTTCTATTATTTGGGTTCTAAGATTTTCAATTTGTTCATTTATTAATTTATGCTTTGGGTCTTTTTTTGGAAGTAGAGTTAGTTTGTTTTTTTCTTTTCTTTGTTTTGATAATAGTTTCTCTGCATATTTTACTTTTTCCGTTGCATTAATTAAATCCATTTTTTTTTCGCAAGTCTTTAAGTGATCTAATGAACTCTTGATTGCGTTTTCTACGTTTTTGCTGTACTTTTTGTAATCCATAATGTTTTGTTTTTATAATAGTGTACCGCAAATATAATTTTATTAATCGGAATAAAAAATTTTTTTATTTGAATAGTTTGTTTTATCTTCGTGCTAATAAATTATAACACTATGAAAACTATTAAACCAACACAACAATTTAGAAACTGCTTCTTTGAAGTAGTATTATCAACCTTTAAAACGGACTTCGACTTTGATACTATACACTATGCTTTATTTGCATGGGTAAATAATATCGAGGGCTTTAATCTTTTAGGCTTTAAAAACGAGATTCAAGATAAAGACTTTTTTGATACGTTTGCTGAGTACGTTGGGTACTTTAACCACATGGGATTAAAAACTATTGAAGATGCACAAATAGCGCATGATCAATACTGGAACGATTTAGAAGAAGAAGATATTGAACTACTTAGAGAAGATGCTATACATATGAAAGGCGAAAGGCAAATGGATAGAGAAAGGGAATAACGGTTTGGCTATGTGCTGAACGAGGAACGAGTATGGCATATAGCTTGTGTTATATGCTTTTGATTGACAATAAAAAAAATAAAAAAGATGAATTTAGATAAACATATTTGGGAAGGTTGGACAGTTAGAGCATTTATTGAAGAGTTAGAAATTACTTTTCAGTTTCAAAACTTTAAGTCTAAAGAAGATGTAAAAAAGTGGTGTAAAAGTGAACAACCTTACTATAAAAAACATATACCCGAAGTTGCAAATTACTTTATTAAAAAGGCAGGGCTATAATTGCATATAACACTAAAATAAAAAGCGTTGTTTTTCACAATGCTTATTTATTGGCTGTTATGCTGCGTTTTAATGCAGCACAAAAAATAAAAATTATGAGATTTAGAATATGGCACTACTTAATGAGATTGTTTCACACCGATAACGGGAAACTAAATAAGAAACTATGAATAAGAAAGTTTGTAAAGGTAAAGGTTTAGCACGTGGATCGGGCTGCTCTGATGAACACTATTTAAATCCTATGCACAAAGGATTGTGTTCGCATTGCTATCCTAAATGGCTGCTCAATAGCGAAAATGGCAAAGCATACTTTGATAAGGTAAAACTAAAATCAAAACGCAACCAAGAAACGATAAAGCGAAAAGAGAAAACCCAGCAACGTAGAGCAATAATGTCTACCGATGCTTATAGGGCAAAAGTCTTGCAACCAGTTATAAATGAAATTGCCAGGCTAATCGATTACGGGCAACCTTGCATAGCCACAAGGAAATTTGGTAAAATGGCAGGCGGTCATAGAAAAAGTGTTGGATCAAATCGTGGCATTGCTTTAAACTTGCACAATATCCACATACAATGCTTTCAATCTAATAGCTATAATGGTGGTGATGAGCGGAAATATGATATAGGTATAGTTGAGGAATACGGAGAAGAATATTTAGACTACCTAATCTCACTTGAAAACCACACCGCAAAATTTAGTAAGGCAGAACTTGAAGACGCTTTTAATAAAGCAAAAGAGTTTAGGCTTGATCTAAGAAAGCATAAAACTGTTTATGTCCCGATAATAAGAATACACCTGCGAAACAAAGCCAATGCCTTTATAGGTTTGTATGATAGTATAGAACCATTCTACAAAAAATAAAATTATTTAAATTTGTTTATTAAAATTATTTAATTTACATTTGTGGGTACAATAAAACACTATGAAAACTACAATATTTTTTAACATGGACGTAGATAAAACAGTACAAAAGTTTGATAGCTATTATGCGTTTTTACGCTGGGCTGTTTGGTATAGAAATTTAAAACAAGGCAAATTATGAATACAAAGCAAAGAATAAAAGAAGTTGAAACTTCAATAAAGAAACTAGAAAGAACAAAAGACCCAGTTTTGAAATTGAAAATAGAAGCAGCAAGAGTTGAACTAATAAAGCTGAACCAAAAGCTTGATGCTGTTTACTATAAAGAAGAAATATCCGAGATGATCAGCTTTTTAAGAAACGCTAAATGGTGGCAATGTTCATCAAAAAAGAAAACGGCATTCAGGTTAAAAATTTACGTTCACAGGTTTAACACCCTATCAGATACAGCTAAACTATTTGCACACCAAAATGAAAGATAATAAAGAAATGAATAACATAGTAGAACAATCAGCAAAAAAACGAATCTCCGACCTTTTAGGAATAACCCTAAGAGAAGTTGAGCAAGCGATAGAAAGCAAGAAACGAAACGAGGATATTATAAAGATACGCCACGCTTATAGATACTTGCTCAGAAAGCATACAAGAATGGCACTCACAAGCATAGGAATGAAAAGCGGTATGGCACACCACTCGACTGTATTAAACTCATTGTATCAAGTTGAGGATGCTTTAAGTTTTAGCTTTACAAATGGCTCAAACCGTTTCTTTAAGCAATGCGATCAATTAACATTCGATAACCTAATAAAAGAATAAACATGAATTTAACTAAAAGCGATTTAGCCCCTATCTCCAAAAAAATGGAGGAACTAGGATTGAAAAAAGAAACCATATTAAAAGAGTGTTCTTTTGCAATGCAGGCAATAAACAAAAGCCCACAACTTCAAAAGGCTACAATGGAAAGTAAGCAAGCTGCTATATTAAACATTGCACAAACAGGACTGACTTTAAATCCGGTTATGAAGTTAGCATACTTAGTACCAAGATGGTCAAGAGATAAAGGCAGCGAAGTATATTTAGAACCATCCTATCAAGGCTTGGTAAAACTGCTAACCGATTCGGGTTCTGTCAAAGCTATAAACGCTCAACTTGTTTATAAAGAGGATGAGTTTAGTTCAAACCTTGCAGACTTCGATAATCCAATTACTCACAAGCCTAATTCATTTGGGGATAGAGGTGCTGTTATCGGTGTTTATGCTTTGGCACTTTTGAACAATGGGGCAAAACAAGCTGAGATAATCGGCTTGGATGAACTTTACAAGATTAGAGAACGCTCAGAGGCATACAAGGCTTTTAAGGCTGGCAAATTAAAATCATGTGTTTGGACTACCGATGAGGGCGAAATGATGCGTAAAAGCATTGTAAGGCGTTTTGTTAAGTATTTACCAAAGAGCAACGAATACAATAATATAGCTGCTGCGATTAGTTTAGATGAAAGCGATTATAAAGCTAGTGATGCAGCAAAGGAATACGCAAGTAATTTATTGCTAAATGCAAACGTAGTTGAGCGCATTGAAATAAGCGCATGGGAGCATAGGATAGAAACTGCAAACAGCAAGGATATAAGCGAAGTTATCGAGGAGTTAAAAGAAATACAAATCGATAACGGAACAAGAAGTAAAACCGCTTTGGCTAAAGAATTAAGAGATAAGATCGGTGAGTAACGCTAAAGACATAATACAATGGTTTGCTACCTACCGATTAGAACAGGGCTTAGATACGCTCTTAGAGGCTCGTAGGGAACTATCAATAGTATGCGTAAGCATAGCAGAGGCAGAGAAAAAAGCTGTTAGTCAATATCATACTTTATACCAAGAGCGCAAAATAGCAGAGGCAAAAAGTAAGATTACAAATACAGGCACGATCTTAGAAAAAGAATCGGCTGCAATAGTTGAGCATGAACAATTAAGAATAGATGAGGCTATTGCGGAAAG
>Ga0070748_1000711_pt1 | contig 15606 bp, 35 predicted proteins | sample VirMetDEL_Nov_12_FD_77015 | JGI IMG/M metagenome (GOLD analysis project Ga0070748, IMG submission 77015) | Aqueous microbial communities from the Delaware River and Bay under freshwater to marine salinity gradient to study organic matter... | ecosystem: Environmental > Aquatic > Marine > Coastal... | reverse complement strand
GAAGGAACATAATACATTACAGCAAAGTGTTTTCAGGGTTATGATGGAAACGATTGACCTTATGGCATCTGAAGACATTTATGTTGATGGAAGGAATGAATCCAGTCAGGCTGTCGCTAAAGCCATTCTAAGAGGTTTTAGAGAAGAGATGAGGTTGAAGTTCATCGCAGAGGATTGTAGTGAAGAGAGAGCCTTAGAATACTCTAAAATGGATATGACACGACCATCACAATACTTACCAACGATTTAAGATGAATAAAGAGCAGATTATTGAAATGTTTGAGTCTGGGTCACCATTAGTTTGGAATGACCCAGACCCAATAGATGGTAATGATTATACTATCAGGTCTATATCATACATTGATGATGAGATGGCTACGATACAATATGGGGATAATAGTATTATGTTCGACAATAAACCATGTTTTTCAGAAGCGGAAGTGTTTATCTCTGAAATATCTTTGAATTAGTTTTGGTAGTTTAAAATATATTAGTATATTTGTTGTGAACATTAAAACATAACAAATGGAATTAACGACAAAATTAAAGTACGAGATTGTAAAAAAGAAGAAAGCAGTACCAAATGCGACCAACGATGAGCTTTCTGAGTTGTATGGTCTAACCAAAAAACAAGTTGCAGGTGTTTTAATCGCACATAAACGATTTGGCGGTGATTGGGTTAGTAAGCTGATAGCTAAACTTGGGATATCCGAAGAAGTTTATTCAGGTTTTTCAAACTTTGATGGTGATGGTAAATTGGGTGCTAGGGGTCGAATCTTATTGGCTATTGATTTTGCAAAGATACGTGTTGGGAAGATACTGACATTGCCATCATCTGAATGGAAGATGGAGCGTATGATTAACCAGATTTCAAAACGATTCAATTATATTGCTTGTGAGAACAATCTTGAGTATTTCAAGAAGATGGTTGCCAAAAGTGATTGGTATGGAACTAAGAATGAGTGTCATCAAGTACCAATAGGTGATTTAATCTTCCAAGCGAAAGAGGATGAGTATTCGCATTTGATATTGGATTATTGTGGTCGCATCGAAAGTTTCCAAAAGGAAATTAAGTATGCTTGTGAGAACAACATCGTAAAGAAGGGTGGTATCATTGCCGTTACACTATTCAAAACAAGGTCAAACGCACCGATAATTTCAAAGTTGAATCAACTACATTCTGATATGACAGGTCAGCATATTAAAATGAACGATAATGAAAATGCGATTAAAATGTTTTTTCATTGTCTTTCAGCAATGACAGAATTTGAGGTTGTTGAAGAGTTTACATATAATGATGGTTCACCAATGATATTGGTTATACTTAAAAGACGTTAAAAATAATAATGGGGTTATCATTTGGTAATCCCATTATTTTTATTATCTTTGTAGAGAACATTAAAAAACAAACAAATGGATATTTTACATTACACGATTGACATTAAGAATTTATTGAAGGTTCAAGACCAACAAACTGAGATAAATGACTTGGCGAAGGAACAACGTACCAATAATGGTATTGCGAATAAGAAACGACTACTAAAGTACGTTCTACCTTTTATGCATGGATTGTATGCTATTCACAACAATAAGTGTACTAAAACATGGGATTCATCTTCGGGTTCAAGAGGGTTACTTGGTTTGGATAAGGAAGACATTGAAAAGAACTTGGACTACATTGTGAATACTGATAGTCATCATACTTGGGGAGATAATTTCGCATCATTTAAATATCGTTTCATTGGTAGTAACAAAGAAATTAAGATATGGCTTAATCGTTCCGTATGTGGCAAAACTAAGTTTGCTAACACACCAAATCTAGAATACTCAATGACGGGTTTCGATGATACATACGGGGATAGTGTTGAGGAGGTTTTGAATGATATTGCGAGATATTGTGCGAGATATACCGATGAGTGGTAAAAAGATTAAAGAAGATGAGTAGATTTATAGAAACTAAAGACTATGGAGAAGTAGAGGTTAGTGTTGTTATGTTTGACATAGACGGAACTAATTTAGAAGAAGGTATAAAAATAAAGAGTGAAGAGATAGGTCTTATTGAGGTATGTGGTTGGAAAGATTTAGACCATTTATCCTCTAACGATATTAACAGCCTAATAACCCAAAACTGGGGTATTTCATAGAATTGTTCAGTTAATTTGGTGGTTTAATATATTATTAGTATATTTGTTATGAACATTAAAACGAAGAGGATGGAAAGAGCTAATGTAGATTTATTTGAACATTACGAGCAATTACCGACACCCGTTCAAGAAATTATAAGTAGTTTCAGCGAAGAAGGTAACTTATATGCTGAATGTGAACGACTATTGCGTGAACTTAAACCTTTGGGTTATGAGTTTGACTACGGGTTATCGGGTGAACCTTATGATTTAAGGAAAATTAAATAACTAAATTTTATTTGTTGTTTGTTTGGGGAATTGGGCGGTATTTAAAAAGATATCACCCAATCCTTTGTTGGTTACAATTATTTTGTATATTTACCAAATAAATTAATTCAACATCTGGTATAATAAAGGTTGAAAAATGTAACTATGTACAATGTACACATATGTGTACAATATATAGAGATTTTAGAACATTTAGATTATGAAGACACAAGAAGAAATAATAGGAAGGATAAAGCGTCTTGGTGAGAACCATAACGGCAACAAAACCTTTTTATCTAACCCAAGTGGATTAACACATGGTCAAACTAGGGAAATTCATGTAGAACAAAAAACACTAGCATCAGAAATTTCAACATTAATGTGGATGTTGAATTATGAAGTATCCCCTGATGATGTTTTAACCCAGTGTAGTGAAATGCTGTACGAATGGGTAAAGATACTTAAAAATCGGGAATAAAAACAGTAACATAGTTAAATTATCTTTGTAATAAAGATAATACACTTTTAATTAAAAACCAAATGAATATTCATGTCGTTGTGGTCTGGCCATAATTATGCAAAGGTATGACATTAAAACGGATATTCCTAATCAAACTTATTAACAAAATAATTGTTAATAACTCTCGAAAATAAATCATTGTCAATCCAATTATTTGTTGTATGTTTGCCCTTGAACATTAAAACACACACAATGAATAACACAAAAAAAGTATCAGTAGCAGAGTTTGTAGATGCAGTAAAAGGTATCACTCGTAGCACACGAATTAGTATTTGCTACCAAGTTGATGAGAGCAAAAGTAAAACTAAAGGTGGTAAGAAACAGCTTCAAAAACAAGTTTGTTTGAAGGGTTGGTTAAATCACGATTACCAAAACAAGGTTGTTAAATTAAGCGGTGATACATCGTTTGTTGCTAACCCAATGATAGGTAAGACACCATTAGAAGGTAGCAAAACAATCATTATCAGCGACAAAACAAACGAACCAATGTTGTATGCCACAACATTAAAGACTGATAAGCGAGATACTACCTACTTTCACAATGGTATTGAAATCAGCCGAGAAGATGCAATACAACGAGAATTGTTTGCGCCAAGCTATTTCAAGAAGGCAGAAACCAAAGGTAGGGGTTTGGTAAAGGAGGAAGATGATTTTGGTCTTATTTCACCATACGTTTCGAGATTGCTTTGGGCAAACATTGAAGGTGAGCAATATGAGATTGTAAAATAATCTAATAGCAAAATAATTGAAACCTGCAAGTAATTGTGGGGTTCTTTTTTATTATTATTTTAGGAATGGTCAGGTTGTAAAAGCTAAGGTACAACAAAAAATTGACAATTCCTAATACGTTTTTAACAACGTACAAACCACTTTAGGGTTCTCTCCCTTAAAACCCCTCAGATTACTATTTCAATATCTGCCTGTCTTACGACACCACTAAGTTAGTAATAATATCCGAACTACCAAATAAAATAATAAATAAAATAATCCATTGTCAATCCAATTATTTGTTGTATGTTTGCCCTTGAACATTAAAACAAACACACAATGAAATTATTTAAAAGCTTAACAATTGGAATAACATACCTTACTTGGTGTATACTTAATATATCAGCCATAGGTTTATTAGGTGGTTTTATAATGCAAAATCCTATGGGGTTTCTTGGTACTCTTTTTATGGGTACTATAATAATAGTATGCTACTTGCTAGTAAGTCTTCTAGTATTTCTTCTTATAAGTGCTTTTTTTTATGAAAAGAAAACAGAGAAATTTGTAGATGAATTCTGGAAAGATTAAAAGAAAATGGGACTATCGTTTGGTAGTCCCATTATTTTTATTATCTTTGTAGGGAACATTAAAAAACACACACAATGTATCAAAGAACATTAAAAGACGTTGAGAACAAGGTTAACGAGTTAATCGACAAAGAGTTTACCTTTAAGGTTTTCGGAGTAAAGCATACAATGGATGCAAGGACTCTTGGGTATAGATTTCAATTTGATAATGCAAAGAATAGGTTTGGCGTTTGTAATTATCGTAAGCGTATCATTGGGTTATCAAAACCAATTTGTGAAATCAACTTGGATAAACTTGAAACCAAGATAACCGATACGATACTACACGAATTGGCTCACGCATTCTCAGTTTACTTTTATGGTACTGAGGGTAAGGGTCATGGTTCGCATTGGAGGTCTATCGCATTGGCAATAGGTTGTGATGGTCAGCGTTGTTACGATGGTAAAAAGATTAACCAACCAAAGTCAAAGTACACGTTGGTTTGTCCAAATGGTTGTCAAATACCTGCACATAGAGCAAGAAAAAGAACATCAAGTTGCGGTAGATGTGGAAATGGTTCGTATGATTCAAGCCTATTACTAAAGCAAGTTCAGAATTATTAAAAGAAAATGGGACTATCGTTTGGTAGTCCCATTATTTTTATTATCTTTGTAGGGTACATTAAAAAACACACACAATGAGCGATTATAGTATATACTTAATGATTGAGTTGGCTAAAGCCGCAAACGTATTACCTAAAGAGATGGAATATGACCTTGCTTGGAGTAGGGGTCACGAACTTTATGATAGATTCACAAAGTCGGATTGGGATGATGATAATATTAGTGAGTACCAATGCATCTTAAATTTCCTTGAACAGGATGAACCTACTTTGTCTGATAGGATAGAAGCCGAAGATACATTCTTACACTTATCCGATAGTCGTGGTAATGAGGTTATGAAACTACTCTATGAAAAATTACACCAAAAGTTTGGTGGTTAAGGAATAATTAGTATCTTTGTCAAGAACATTAAAAACAACACACAATGAAAAAAGTTAGATTTATTTTAATCGGAGCGTTATTAGCAGTTTCAGTATCATCTTGTACTAAAGTTAGTTCAAATGATAATGTGGGAAAAAAGCAAATGCTGGTTGAGTTTGACTCAAACACCACACCAATAATTGTAGAGGAATTGGGTATGGTGGGTAAGCATCAGGTACACTCACTTAAAAAGGATGGTGTAGAGTACATTGTTATTTGTTCACAAAAATACGATGGTGGTGTGACAATCATTAAACACGAACCAATAGTACAACGGAAATTCCGTAAATTAAATATGGATAGTGTTGTAACCTATGGTGTTTGGTTGGATGAGTATAGTATGCTAGGTTATACTCAAGCTAAACCATCTAAGGAGAGCTTAGAGAGCCTAACTAACCCCGAAGTACGTCCAGTGCCAGTTAGTAGCGAAAAAGAGTTTATAGAGCATTATATCAAGTCATAAAGATGTGTGTGTAAAGCCTACCATCCGAAAGGGTGGTGGGTTTTCTTTTACATTTAATTTGGTGGTTAATAATATATTAGTATCTTTGTTATCTAAACAACGACAAATGAGGTATCAAGGAACATTCATATCCGCATCAGCGACAATCAATAGAGCGTTTGGTGAACCAATCAATAAAACCATTAACTCACACGAGGTATCTTGGGGTACGAAAGTATACAACAATGATGTATTAATTGACACCAAAGATGGTAGAGAGTTTTCAGTAAGAACATTGGATTGGAGAACCTACAATAGGGTGGTAAATACAATTCAAATAAATACTATATAGTATTTGGTGGTTAAGGAATAATTAGTATCTTTGTAGGGAACAATTAAAACAAACACAAAATGGTTGCTATATTAACTAACAATAAAGTGCTAGAGTGCCTAGATGTTGTAAGTAAAACATTAGGTCTTGAAAAGGAAGCAATACTTGGAACTACTAGGGATAGGGTTCTTGTGGATGCTAGAAGGATAATAATGAATATTGTATTGGCTGAAGAGTCTATTTCAATAAGTGACGCTGGTAGGTCATTGAATAAGAATCACGCAACAGTAATTCATTATAGAAACACACACCGTTCACTATACGATTCGTTACCTAGATATAAAGACACTTATGATGTGTGTCTTAAAGAGTATAAAGGTGAAAAAGCCATTACATTCCAAGACTACCTTGAAGGTAATCAAGAAATTAGTAAGTTGCAAGATGAGATAAAAAAACTTAAATCGGTTAATGCTTCGCTAAGATATGACATTCTCAAACTGCAAAATAAGTTTAGGGAGAATAATTTTATGATTCCATTTGGTAGTTAAGGAATAATTACTATCTTTGTTGGGAACATTAAAAAGAAAACAAAAATGAACGGAGTTACAAGAATTGCAATTGGTATCTTTTGGTTGGTATGTAGTATAGCACTAATACCAACAACGATTAACCAACTAACTAACCAATCAACAACGATGGTTGTTGGTAGTGGGTTTCTTATCGCAATTATGATTATTATTGGTTCGGTGATAGCTTGTGGTGGTGTTGAGCGTATGCAAAGAGGTGAATAAAATAAAGATGTGTGTGTAAAGCCTACCATCCGAAAGGGTGGTGGGTTTTCTTTTGCATTTAATTTGGTAGTTAATAATATATTAGTATCTTTACCAATGAACAAACACAACAAAATTATTAGGTATGAAATTAATTTTATGTAAAGACTGCCAAGACGTTGTTCGATTGATACAAGACGAGGAAAGGTTTTGTAAGTGTGGTAAGTGTAGCGGAAAGTACACCGATGACTTAAACGCTTGGTATAAAGGTGGTAAATTTGTAGTACCTTTAGGTTTTGCAAATGGTAGTCTGGTTAAGGCAGTATATAACCAACCAAAGGAGGGTTGGGGTGAAGATTTCTCAGCATTTGTAATACCTGAGAATTGTACCACTTTCAAAAACCACTCAAGTCGAACCTATAAATTACCAAAAAAATTGGTGGTTTAATATATTATTAGTATCTTTACAATATGCAAACAAATAAAGAATTATTTAATTATATACTAGTACACGTTAGTCGTACTTGGGAGCGTATTAGATTAACCCAACCACACCAAGAGATGCCAATGGATAACATTGAGAGTGTTGACTTTATTGTTGTTGTGGCTGATAGGATTTATGAAACCGATGTAATACAAGGCTTCGCTAATGATACTACCCAACAAGATTACTTTGTTAATACCACGGGTGTGTTATCGGACACATACATTGAAGGGTTAGCTAGTAGTATCATTGAAAAGGAATTCCATCTTAATTTGGTGGTTTAATATATTATTAGTATATTTGTTGGGAACATTAAAAATAACTTAATATTTAATATTATGGTAGTAGCAACAACAGTATTCATAGTAGCGTTATTGGTAATCCTAAGTCAGACAATTCTTAAAGACGATAGCGTAATCAGATAACTTATTTCAAATATTGTTTTGTCGTTTAATATATTATTGTATATTTGTATAAGACAACAACGCAATGGGACAGAATAAGAAACATACAATAACCAAAGAGCAAATTCACACAATGAACCGAAAGGTGTCAAGGGATGAGTCTTTGGTTGATAGTGTAGGATGGGTCGCAACCCATAAGGTTCACAAATCAAGTAAGTCATACCAACGCAAGAATAAGCGTAACGAAAAGTATTAGTATTATGGGACACAAATCTATCGCGATTAGCGTAAAGGAGTTTGGTAAGAAATCAATACGTACAACTATTGATGTTGAATACGGAGACGAAATCGCTAAGTATAAGATAAAAGAGCTGGGTGATTTAATAACATCACTCAATCCAAAAGTTATCGTTGAGGTAAGTTTTTTAATACATAATAGTATATCTAATACTTGGATGGAAATGTTTTGTTACTATGCAGATGAAAAGCGTTTGGTAGTGTTAAAATAATTAGTATATTTGTCATAACATTACTCGTTGATGATGTGTGAGAATCGCAAATCGCCACACATTTGAAACTACTGAAAAACATGAACCTGACCAATTAGCTACAACCTATGAAAGCCAAGAGTGCCGAGGTGAGTTTGTCAGGAGCGAAAGTAGGCCACTTAAACGTAAAGTGGGCGAGTGATTTTGAGATAGTTTGGGTATAAGAATGGGGTAACGGCCATAGTCCTCAGTAAAAGTAAAGGTCAAAATCGGTGCGAAGGGTGTTAATTCATCAGAAGACCACAAAACACTACCAAACATCTCATTTTTTTTATTTGGTTATCTCAATTTTAATTCGTACCTTTCTACTAATTTTCAACCAACTTTTAAAAATGAGGTTAAATGGTAATGGAAAGGTACGAATTAAAATCCAATATTCCTAATGTAAAATAAAGTTTGGTAGTGTTAAAATAATTACTACCTTTACAGTATGGAAAGCAAAGACAACAAAAGACGAATTGAGATTCTGGAGCAGAACCCATCATTGGGTGACCCATTCTTAGATATGGTATTCGGTTCACACACAAAGACCAATATGGAAGTGCTGAAAGGTGCGGTGCTTGGTGGTATTGCGAGTGCTGAATTGCTCAAGGAGTTAAGACTTGATGTACCAATCTGTTATAAGATTAACGGTACGGTATTCTTGAAGGGTGAAACTACTAAGGTTAATGAAGACCATACCTTAACTGAATTGTTCGATATGACCAACGAAATGAAGACTGGTCATAGCTATTCACTTTATGTGGGTGGTTTGAGTTATTTCGCATACGCTGATGCAGGTGAAACTGAACAAGTGAGGAATTTCTTGGCTAAATTAGCTAAAACCTAAAAAAGATTTGGTGGTGTTAAAATAATTACTATCTTTACGGTATGAGAGAATTCAGAGCAAGACAGATTGGTGATAGAACGGGTACGTTGTATTCATTTGAACGGGGTGAGAGGGATGAACTATATATTCTAAACCTTACTGGTAAGAGTTTGGTTGAGGATGATGAGTGGGAGATAGTCCAAATTGAATACATCACCGCAGATTCAAATTAAATTTGGTACTTGATGATAATAGTGAGTTTGACGCCCAAGACATTATTCATCAATTGTTAAATGAGAAGTTTGGGGTGAAGGACTAAGTGGTAAAGTTTGGTAGTTACAAATCTTTTACTATCTTTGTAGGGAACAATTAAAACACACATAATGTCAAACACTAAAGAAGATAAGTTAAGGAAGGCTTACAACCAATACGACCTACAACAAGAGGTGGTAAGTAAAGCCAACATCAATATCGTAAACTGTGGTAACTGTGGTACAGTATTACTTCACCGTCTTGAGTTAGAAGAGGTTGAGTGTGATATATGCGACTTCGTTAGTGACCCTGCTGATTTCCCTGACTATAATTGTATTCCCAACCAATAAAGTTTGGTGGTATCAAAATAATTAGTATCTTTGACATATGGAAATCGAAAGACAAGTTGGTGAGTATAGTGGGTTAACCTATAAGCAGTTATTAGCCAAAATATACGACATACCACATTTAGTGAAGTATGTTAATGCGTTATTTGATAACGAGGATAATATTGTTATCTTTAGTGATGATTTGTTATGGGATGTTGAAACCCACTTTGGTGATGATGGTGGCACGGTTGTAGCCATATATGAACCAGATGAAGATTTACCTGAACTACCAAACTTGAATATGAATGGTTGGTCAACATCAGACGTTCACGAATCTTACAACGAATTATTCGGTGGGTTTGATTATGAGCGTGTCACAGTAAGTAGTGGTGAGGTCTTGGTAGTCTTGGATGAGTGTGATTATATAGCTATTCACTTACTTGACACCGATAAAATTGTTGATGGTATTGTAGATAATACTTGCAGACATTTCGGAGGATGGAAAAAGATGTACCCACATTTGGTGGTATCAAAATAATTAGTATCTTTGTAGGGAACAATTAAAACAAACACACAATGAATAAGCAAATTGCAGAGTGCCTTGAAGGTCGCATCGACAACCTTATACCTATGTTCAAGAACGCCACACTTAATGAGGTGCAAATAAAAACGGAACAAGGTATCATACATATGCTTGGTGAGTTACCTGACAGCGAAACATACGAGAAGGATGTGAGTGTTATACTGGATACTTGTATTGGGTTGGTATCAGAACTTGAGTCGGATGGGTTATTGAGTAAGAATGATGCTTCCGAATTCGATGGTATCTGTACTTTAGTATTACAAGCCCAAGAGTTAATGTCACCTACTGATATTGTGGTGGGTGCGCTTACCGTATACGAAGGGTTACCGTATCAGATTGATGAGATTGATTACGATGACTTCAGCGTACATATCAGTAGTGGTGAGTTGGATGATAATGGTCTGTGGGTAAGTCCAGTAGAGTTAGGTGATAAGAAGAAAGAAGGGTTCACCGATTACAACGAATACATCAAACCAATGATTGCTGACCTCAAGGATGGTAGTGACGAACCATTAACATCAGGTGACATTGATGGGCTGATGAGGGTGATTAGAGCGAAGGTTGAGCATCTTGAGGGTATAACCACAGATGAAGGATATCAGATAGCGTTGGCTAACGCTTACGAAGATTAAATTTGGTGGTGTTAAAATAATTACTATCTTTGTAGTGAACAATTAAAACAACAAGATGGCTAACTTTACAGAACAAGAAATCGAAGCATTGAAAGAAAAGCACGAGGGTATTCGTACTGTTCTAATGAACAATGGATGCGAAGAGTATGGCGACTGTATTATAGATGACATCTGTAAAGTGGTTGGTATTCCATCTACTATAGTTTATTATGTGGAAGGAGAATAAAGTTTGGTAGTTAAGGAATAATTACTATCTTTGTAGGGAACAAACACAACAAACACAATGAAAAAGTTAATTTTTGACATTCTTAACAAAGTAGCGATTAACGATACAATAGAGGACGTTCAGTTTGAGCATACCACTAACTTAATTGCTGAAGCGGTATCAAAGACCAATGATGATACTAGAGATATTGCAATCAAGATTGTTGACAAATTGGTAGCTGAAGGTTTACTGAAGGATTGTATTGATACTGACGATGAAACCGAATTTGAAGTTCAAGACGTTATTCACAACATACTTAATGAAGTACTAAAAGTGAAATAAAGTTTGGTAGTTAAGGAATAATTACTATCTTTGTAGGGAACAATTAAAACAAACACAATGAAAAGAATTAACGCGATTGAGAGTTTATTGATGATGTTTATTATGCCATCAATACCAATGCAAATAGTTGGACTAACTTGGTTACTGACATTTGGTGGTTTTGACTTTTTATTAGTAGTAAGGTCAATACCTATGATTCTACTAGTAGGCGTATTATCACTATTAGGTGTGATAGCAGGTGTAAGTAATTTTAGTGATAGTTTAGATTAAAGCTTGGTAGTTAAGGAATAATTACTATCTTTACAAAAGTATTGAGCGTGGGGTTTTGGTAGCATCAAGCTGTTAGATTAATGCTTTCCCCTTAAAAAAAGACAAAGAGTAATAGAGCTTTTTATATACTGCTGGCAAGTAGAAGACTTTGGAGCGACAAACGTCAATAAAAATGCTAAAAAGGATAACCATACTCTCAGGTAGGTTATCCTTTTTTTTATTATAAGTTTGGTGGTTAGAAAATAATTACTATCTTTGTTAGGAACATTAAAAACACACAATGGAAAAAGAAAGAAGGTTAACAGTTGAAGAGTTGAAAACACTACACGCACTATGCGGAGCTTATGTGCGTAAAAATGAAGGTGTAGACTATCGTAAAAAAAATGTTGCTAAAACGAGAAAAATACAACACAAGTTATTTTGGCTAAGCAATGAACCAATGTAAGTTGGTAAAAGTTTGGTGGTTAGAAAATAATTACTATCTTTGTAGAGAACAATTAAAACACACACAATGAGTCAAAAGATTATTTACAGAGTTATTTGGGGTATCGGTGCTTACCAAGAATTCACAAGCGTCTTAGATGCTATCTTATTTGAAAAGGATTTGGAAGTACCTAAAGGTTATCCACAACCACATATCATTAAATTGGTTGATAATCTACCACCAATAGATATTTTCCCTAATGAGGTTTTAAAAGAAATCTCAGAGTTGTTAGAGAATTCTAATAAAGTGAAAAACATAACAGATAAATTCTAATCAAATGAGAATAATTTCATCAGCATCAAACTGCCACGATTTCTGTAACGATTGTGCGCCCGACCCAATAACGGCAGAAGAAGAATATGGTAATGTTGGGGATGGTCCAGACGATAGAGGTAACTGCTATGGTTATGACGAAACTGAGCGACCTACATACGATGATGACCCAGACTATCAATATAATTGTGAAGAGTGTGACATTATATTAACCGAAGAAAATGCTGGATAGTATTTGGTAGTTAAGAAATAATTACTATCTTTGTAGGGAACATTAAAACAAACACAAAATGTCAGACAGAGAAATTATTTTAGGTCTTATGCTTAAATTGGAGGATGAGAACATCAATGTAAGTGCATTGGCAAAAAGAATTGGTTACAAGAAGTATAAGAAGTGGCAGAAAGCACACGATGCCGCATTCGATATCTTGGAAGAAGAACGAAAATAGATTTGTGTTCTGTGTATGTTTAAAGCCGACCATCCAAAAGGGTGGCGGCTTTTTTAATTAATTTAATTTGGTGGTTTAATATATTATTAGTATCTTTACACTATGAGAAACAACGAAGACATAAATTTAACTAAGGATGGTAAATTCTACAATGTAAAAAAAGCTACATTGTTATTGGTATCGGAATTCTTTAGTTCCTACGGACTAAAACGTAGAGCCTATTACAAGAGTGCTACGGGGATATTCTTTGAGACATTTCAGTATGTTAAAAAAGAACATAGTATCGAATCCTATCAAGACCTTACGATTGAGCAGAATATTCATAAGGAAACTATTGTAGAAGAAAAGAGCTTTAAGACTATTCAATCCTTATTTGAAATATCAGAGAAGGGTAATACAATACCAATAGATTTCGGTGTTAACTGCCATTGTGTTTATCGTGGTGGTCAACCCCTTAGTTTATTGAAGGTGGTTAATAAACCAATAGAGTTCAATCAAGTGGTTGAAGTTTAATTTGGTGGTTTAATATATTATTAGTATCTTTACAGTATAGAGAAGAGGGGAGCCAAAACACACAGTAAACCACTCAAGTGGTGGTACGATTAGAACTTATAGCAGTTTCGGTGTGTGGGTGTGCGACCTCTTCTCTTAATTAAATAAATTTGGTAGTTAAGAATATATTACTATCTTTGTACTATCGTTCTTTGAAAGTATTAAATAAAAAGGTCAAACCTACGACCTTGTGATAAAAATTAAGGCAACGCTTGTGTTTGCGCTTGTGGTTGAAAACTCCACATTACTAAAAGAAGATAAGGGAAAGTGTGAAGATGATAGTCAGTAGCATAAGTTGCACATAAATACTAACAGGTCATTAAGTAGTAGTTAGTAATGCGTCACATATAACCTTATCCAGTGTACCCTTGAAATGCCATTTGAGAGGGAATTGTTACGCTAGTCCTGAAGTTATGGACACACTGAGGAGTTGGCAGCAAGAGATAATAATAGTAAAAGAGTTTACTCAGATGGCTATTGAATTAATTATCTCGTAACCATTTATAGTAGTGAATAAGACCTGAGCGCAAGCTTTGAAGGAAATAGATTTAGTAGGTTAGACCTACAAGCTATTATAGATGGTACTAATGTAAAATGGAACAATGTGGTAAACATCTTGACACCCATATTGTTCCCACAAGCATATAAAATCGGTTATGCTTCGGTAAACAACCGTGATGAGATACGCCCTCATCCACACAAAAAGTAAGAATCTGTAGTCAAGCAGGTTCTGAATCATAGTAGTACGTAATGCTATGAACGGGCACATATGGTGGGCTATTGCCTATGTGTTTTTTTTATATGTACACAAGTGTGTACATATATTTGTATATTCAAAATATTTTATTATCTTTGTAGAGAACAATTAAAACAAATACAATGAATCCATTATTAAAATCTGTTGAGGGTACAACACCACGAGAAGTTAAATTTGATTTGACTGACTATAATAATAATGAATATCGCTTAACATTTAAGAAAAATGCTGAAGGCGATTACAAACTATCGTGTCACGGACAAGCATATAGTAATTTCCAAATCAAATATCCAATAGACGACTTAGAATGGATTGCCGATGATGGTAAATGGTCTGAAGTAAATGATATGATTAACTCAGGCGTCAAAGTAGTTATGGGTGTTAAATGGCGTTAATAGTATTTAATATTAATAGACATCGACCAAATCAAATGGTCTAACTATTAACATCATACAAAGGTAAGAAAAACTTTCGTAAAAAAAAACTTGTGAGTTAATTTTTTTTATCGTACATTTGATTCTATAACTAAAACACATACACACAATGAAAAATTTATCACTTATCCTTATCGCAGTAATTACTTTATCATCTTGTTCTAAGAATATCATAACAACGTCTGATATGATAGTTTCCGTTGAAAAGCAAGACGCATCAAGCGCAAATAATATATCACTTGTAATCAACGCAGAATTCACGCCTAAAACATTTGGTGAGAATATAGAAGAGTTTAATCTTGACATTATCATTACCGCAACACCGATAGTTGATGTATCAAGTGAACAAGATTGGTTAGAAAGTATTAACCTTGACCAAGTAACCGAAACTAAAACAATTAACTCATCTCAATTCACACCTTGCAGAGATAAGATGGTTTATGGTTTAGGGCATCACTTCGCACCTAACATACCAAGAAACCAACAACATCTATATGTAATAACGCACGAAATCCAAGTGCGTTAATTATATAATATAATATATAATAACTAAAAGACATTCTAACGGATGTCTTTTTTTTTTCATCACTTTGTAATTCGTATTGTTTTTTGTTGTACTATTGTAATGTCATAAGACACAACACACACACAACACTATTATGGGAGTAAGACTTTATCCAATTTTGAAAGAAGGAGTAACCTTAGAGCAATTTCTTAATCTACCCGAAGGGACTCAAGCACGTTTTGAAGCGCACGAAGCTAAACGACCAAGCGGCTCTGACTTTATGGCTTACGATGAATGGCACAAAGGTATGGACGATGATATGGAAGCTATCAACTGCTTTGAGTTGAATGGATGGGGTAAGTTTTACCCTTGCGATTGGCAGAAAGATGGTGAATTTGTTTCTTGTAGTTGTAAGGAGTTTGACAAAGCGAAGTGGGAGAATCTACTACTTACAAACGGAGAGCGGTTTGGTATCGAGCGTGAAGAACGTGTAAAGATAGTTAAAGGACAACCGAACTTTACCG
>Ga0070748_1000710_pt1 | contig 15618 bp, 30 predicted proteins | sample VirMetDEL_Nov_12_FD_77015 | JGI IMG/M metagenome (GOLD analysis project Ga0070748, IMG submission 77015) | Aqueous microbial communities from the Delaware River and Bay under freshwater to marine salinity gradient to study organic matter... | ecosystem: Environmental > Aquatic > Marine > Coastal... | reverse complement strand
TTAACTCCAGGAGCTGCGCAAGGTTCTATTTCGGCTGGCGCTCAAACTTTAGCCGCTGCAATGCCTACAAACCTAGTTAACTCTTTGCCAGCTATTATATTACATAATGACTCTTTAAGTAAAGATACTCCTGGTGCTGGTTTAGGGGATTATAAAAAGGTATTAAGTATTTCTACAATTACATCTTCAACTATTGCAGCTGAATATGCTAAACTTTACGCAACACTTAATCCAGATGTATTAGCAAATGAAGAGGTTATTATTTATGCACCTTTAGCACATAGACAATTAATGATGATTGCTAATAATTCAGTAGGAGCAGCAAGTAATCAAAACTTCTTATTTGAGGGAGACAAAGCAAGCTATAACGGAATAGAAGTTAAATTCAAGCCATTAGTAGGGTTTATGATTGCTTCACCAGCTAAGTATTTACATATATTAATGGATTTAGCTTCTGACATGTCTAACCTTGAAACTGGTAAAATGGCTAACGGTTCAGAAGAGTATTTCTATAAGAATGTACAAGCTTTTGCAACTTGGTGTACAAACCAAAGATATATCACTCTTTACGGAGGATAAAATAATTAATAATCTAAAGGGGTGTTAATTCATCCCTTTTTTTAAAACATTTATAAAATATGGCAAATTGTCCAATTACAAGTGGTAGAACAGAACCATGTAATGATAGTATCGGAGGTTTAGACGCTTTTTTTGCTATCCCTTATATTGATGATGGTTTTACTATTTCAGCAACAAATGAAGTTACGGCTATTTCCGTCGCAATTACTGAGGCTTTTAAATATGAATTAAGGGCAGATGCAAATATCCTAAATTCTGATGGTACATCAGACGAAAACACAGGGGTTTCTTTATTTACGGAAACACTTGTTGTGGCTTTAAAAAAGCAAGACGCAGCTACAAATGTGCAAGTAGATTTATTACAAAAAGGGTTACACTATATTATAGGTAGAAACAGAAACGGAGGTTATCAATTAATGGGTTCTTTAGACGGTGCGAGAGTAACCGCTTCTAATATTGCATCAGGTGGTGCGAGAACTGACTTTAATGGTTATAATTTAACTTTTACTTCTTATAGTAGAATACCAACACCTTTTTTAGATTCTGCAACTATTACAGCTTTATTAGCTATTGAAAGTGCAACTAATATTAACCCGTAACAAGGTTATAATTTAATATAAAAAGCTTATCTTTAAGGTAGGCTTTTTTTTGATATGATAATAATTAAAACACAAGTAACAGAACAATCTTTCAAGGTTATGCCTAGAGAGTTGACAGAAAATGTAAACCTTTATTTGGTAGATAAGGAGCAAGAAGATAATGTTATTAACGAAAATGTTTTAGTAACTATTGAAAATGGGTTTATAAACGTGCCTTTTACAGCGTCTTTTTTAAAAGAGGGTAGAAAGTACCATATTAGAATAGATAATTTATCAGGTGTGCGTATATGGCAAGGCTTGGCATTGTGTACTGATAAAACAGATTTACAAAATTACAAGATTTATGAGTAAAGATAATAGTAGTTTAACTTTATTGCAGCTTAATAACTATGTTAAGCCTAAAATTGAAGAGAATAAACAAAAGGGATATGTTACAAATGGTCGCAATAATGACTACTTTGAATATGTTAATAATAGATATATTGGCAGTCCTACAAACTCAGCTATTCTAAACGGATATAAGTCTTGGGTTTACGGTAAAGGTTTGGCAGCTAAAGACCAACATTTAAAGACTGCTCAATACGCACGTTTATATTCTATATTAAAGAAAAAAGATATAAGGCGCGTTGTTGCTGATTTTGTTATCCATAACATGGCTTATATTCAAATTATAAGAAATCGTGATAACTCTTTAAGTAGTATTAAGCATATAGCAGTAGACAAAATAGCACCACAAGTAGCTGACGAAAACAACGAAATAGGAGGGTATTTTTTCTCTAATGACTTTAGTAAAACATTTAAGCCTGAGAATAAACCTGAATTTATACAAGCTTTTGGAAGTAAAAAAACGTATGCAGCAATAGAGATACTTTGTATTAAACCCTATCAAATGGGTAGGGATTATTTCTCGTTACCTAGTTATCAAAGTGGGTTACAATATGCTGAATTAGAAGAAGAAATATCTAATTACTCTATTAGCCACATGAAAAACGGTTTAAGCTTTGGGTATATTATAAGTATTCCCAATTCTTACAATTTAAGTGCTGAGGATAAAAGGAAAGTTAGAAAATCTATTGAAGATAAAACAGTAGGGAGTACTAGAGCTGGTACTTTTATGATTGATTTTTCAAATGGTGAAATACCTATAACAGTTACACCTTTAGAGGTTAACGATGCCCATAAACAATGGGAGTTTTTGAGTCAAGAAAGTAGAGATAAAATAATAACTTCTCACGAGGTTGTTAGTCCTATGTTATTCGGTATTAAAGACGCAAGTGGTTTTAGCTCTAATGCTGATGAATTAGCAGAAAGTGAAAGACAAACTATTGAAAGGGTTGTAAATCCAAAACAAGACTATATAATAGACGCTTTTGAAGATGTTTTGCAAAGTGATGGTATTACATTAGATTTATTTTTTAAGCCATTAAGTGAGCGTAAAGAGCCTATTAAAGACGTTACAAAAACAGAATTAAGCACACAAGTTTGTTGCTCGAGTGAGGGTGTAAGTGAGGGTGTTGCAGACGCTTTGATTTCATTAGGAGAAAGCTTTGATGATAGTGAATGGGATATATTAAGCGAACAAGAAGTAAACTATGAAACAGATGATGATATTTATGATTTAATCAACCTTAGTTTAGCAAGTACGGGAACTGCACGCCCTAATTCAAAAAGCTCACAAGATAGCGAAAATATAGTAATAAGATATAAATATGTAGGTAATCCAAACCCGCAAAGAGAATTTTGCAAGAAAATGGTTTCCGCAGCGAAAGTTTATAGAAAGGAGGATATAATCTCGATGCAAAGCAAATCTGTTAATGCGGGTTTTGGTATTAAAGGAGCTAATACTTACGATATATGGCTTTATAAGGGTTCTGTTCAATGCAAGCATAAATGGAATAGGGTTATATATCTAAAGAAAAACGGAGGTGTTGATATTAATAGTCAATTGGCGCAAGCAATTAGCACAAGCGAAGCACGTAGAAGAGGCTACAAAGTACCTAATAACAATAGTTTAGTGTCAATAGCACCAAATAAAATGCCGAACGGAGGCGCATATCCTAAATAATATGGCAGAAATTAGACTAACAACTACACAAAACATAGTTAAAAACACACCTTTAGGCGGTAATGTTGGAGTAGATAAATATATATTCTTAATTGATGACGTTCAAATAATGTATTTAGAACCAATATTAGGAACTAAACTATATGATAAAATCAAAACAGATTATGACTCTAATACAATAACTGGTATTTATAGCCAAATATTGACAGATTACATACAACCATATCTTAATCATGCTGTATTTGCTGAATATACGCGTAATGGTAGCTTTAAAATACAAAACAATGGTAATTACAAGACTTTGCCTAATAACTCAGAAATAATGAGTAATTCAGAAGATACAAGTTTTTTAACACACCAATTAAATAAGGCTCAATTATATATCAGTAGACTGCAAAAGTTTTTAGATGTTAAAGGTTCTGAGATACCTGAGTATTTAACACAAGATAATGATTACGATGTTGACCCTAATGGTAAAACTAATGTATCAATAACATGGGATATATAGGGTCGGGAAGATTAAATGGTTGCAATGATAATATAGGGGGGTTAAACAACTTATATCTATTTGACTATGTAGATTACAGAAGATACTTAATAGAGGTTAATGGTTCTGAATTAATAAACTATCCAGCTACAACTATATTCAAATATGAATTAAGAGCAGATGGTAATAATTTGAATATTGATTTACAAGAAGATGAAACGGGTATATCATACAATCAAAGTTTATCATTAGCCTTAAAGGGTTATAGTTTAGAGCGTTCAAGTGTTTACAATTTACTAAACAAAAAAGTAGGTTGTATTTTAGAGTTAAAGAGTGGTAAATATCAAATAATAGGATTAAGAAATGGGTGCTTTGTTAAATCTGTAAAAGGTCAAACGGGCGGAGGTCGTTCTGATTTTTCGGGTTACAATATAGAAATTGAAGCCAAAGAAACTGATTCAGTTTTTTTTATTGATAACCTTAGTAATACTGGTTTTATAACAGAAGAGAATTTTTTATATCAAAATAATAATGCATTTTTATACCAAGATAATAGTAATTTTATAATTCAATAATGACAGATAACAGATTAACAGCCAAAACAGAATTAACAGGAACACCAAATGTAAATGATGTTCTTTACATTGTAGATGTTTCAGACACTACTGATAGTCCAGAGGGTACGAGTAAAAAAGTAAAATACTCTAATTTAGTTAATAGTTTAGAGTTTGTAACACAATCATTTTCAAGCACAATAAAAACAGATAAGTTTTATATTTCTGCTGATTCTAATATTCACACACAAGTAAGTGTCATAAATTTTGCAAGTGATTTAACAGACGCTAAAATAAATGGAGGCGCACAAATAGAAATAATAGGAGGTGGATTTGATATATCTTTTGATGAGAATTTCGGCAGTATTTCAACTGATTTAATTGTCACAAATAACTCTATGACATTAAGTACTTCTATTGTTTATAGAATTATAGCTTTTTATAATGGCTCGAAAATAGATTTATCTATTAGTGAGGTTGAAAATATAGTAGTACCATCATTAATATTGATGCAGGATGATTTTAATGATAATAGTATAGACCCTTTAAAGTGGGATTTATTAGGTGCATTTGGTAATATAACTGAAAATTCTAATAGATTAGAGGTTAATTATCCACATACAGGTACTTTGGTAGCAAACTATTTTGATAACGCTTTGAAGTCTAAATTAACAGTAAATAGCGGTAAAATAGTGTCAAAATTTACCATAGAAACTGAAAACGCTTTAAGGGACACAGCATTAACTCATTTTGGTATTTGTCAAAACGGAAGTGATTTTAATGTTAATTCTGCTAAATTTATTGATAGTGGTACTGTTGCTGGAACTTTTAAAGCGCAAGTTTGGGCTGCTGGTGTGAAACAATATGATTTTGAAACAGGAATAGGTAATATAGCAGATTTAAGAGTAGGTTATGATTTCGGCACTAATAAAATACGCTTTGAACATTGGAATGGTGTTACATGGGTTTTAATAGGTTCTGAGCAGACATACGATATTGCTGGTGTTGGTAGTTTAGACTTCTATATATCAATGAATGACGCAGCGGTATCTACTGCTATTGATTATGCGTATTTTGATAATGCTTATATCACAAGTGACTACTATATAACTCAAAATCCGTAAATATGAACCCATTACTTAGAAATAAAACCTCTAAAAAAACAGATTTATCTGTTTGGTTTTGGGGTTGTCCTCATCAAAACGCTGAGGTTTCAAACGGAAATAACGCAATACAAGACGCTTTAACACAAATCAATAGCGGTGTTGGTTTTAGTTATGATTTTAGCATATGTCATGGGGATTTTGACAGCAATCAGTCATTCCCAACATTGTCAGAGCCTTATGCTAGTGAGGGTGTTTTAGTGTCTAATGCTTTATCAGGGATAAATGGCGGGCGTTCTAGGTTGTATGAGGTTGCTGGTAATCATGATGCAGGGGATGGAAACCACGATTGGTATTTAAAATACGTTGACCCTTTAGGAGAAAACACAGCAGATAGTGGAGTTAATGACTCATTAAGACCTTATGAAAAAGTCTATATGTATGACACAGTTGAGCGTGGGAAATCTTGGCACTCTTATTATTTCATAGTAGGTAAACAGTTGTTTATGTGTGTTAGTGACAGGAATGATTTACCATACCCTTACGGGCGCGGCGGTTCTGTTGTAGCTGGCGGGCATCCAAGCGGAACAATAACCCTTGAAACTTGGAATTGGATGCAAAGCGTAATATTAGCAAATTCTAATAAAAATATAATAATTTCAACACACCAGAATCCAAGAAACACAACAATAGGTACGGGTGATGGTGACGGAAGTACGGGTAGTTTTCATGGCACAAGTGGAATAGCCGCTGGTAGTGGTTCGCTGTATTCTATTTATGATGAAGATTTAAGTGTAGCTGATGATGCTACTACTGCGTTTTTAGATTTCTTTGCTAATAATACTAGTCATACTGTTGTTTTGTGGTGTGCCGCACACACGCACTTAAATTATAATGAAACTCACGCGGGAAAAGGTAGGATAGAGAGTGTGAATGGTGTTACTTTTTTAAATGTAGGACACTTAACGCAATATCATATAGACGGCGTAAGAGTGCCAGCGGACCCTTTCAGTCATCAATTACTATTTAATAAAAACACTGTAAAAGTAAAGCAGTTTTTACATAAGGTTTTAGATGGAAACCCGATAGGTTTTTATAATCCAAATGAAAGTGTAATAAATTTAAAAGTATAAAATATAAAAATTTTCGTATATTTAATAAAAACAATAGTTATGCCTAGAGTACCACACGAAAGCCTACCAAATGGAGGCGGAAAAATAAAAGAGATTATTAAAAAAGCTACTAATAACATTTATATTTACGCAATATTTTTTGTATTAGTAATTGAATTATCAAGTATTAAGCTTAGTTTGTTAGAAAACTATGCTACGTATTTATACCCTTTATTAACTCAATTAATACTAGCTTTATTAGTCTATACAATAGCTTATAAGGGTGGTAAATATTGCAAACGAAAGAAACTAGCTTTATATAGTTTATGTGCTTATTATGGTTTAGGGTTCTTTAGTGTGTTGTTTCAAATACCTGACACTATTTACAGCTACATAGTAACAAATGGCTTGTTACTAATATCATTAATATTATTTTTATTTTCAGTAAAACGCAATGAGTAGAGAATTAAGAAAAAGAATTACATATTGGTTTTTTTTAATAGCCGGTATAATTGGTGTATGTATGCAGATGCAAATGTACTACAAAGGAGATTTGATTTTAAATATCAGTAACGGTATTGTAACGTCTGTTTTTACGATGTTTATATTACGTCCTAATATTTTAATTGAAGCTTTTAAAATGATAATAAGTAGATTTAGTAACAATAAATGTAATCACGATGCCTCATAGAATTAAATTCACAGCTGTATTAATAAGCGACTTTTTTATATGTGTATCTTCTTACATGATTGCTGGTGGAGTGTTTAATCATTTCTTAGATATAACAGTTAGCTATATAGCTAGTTTATTAAGTTTAGCAAGTATTGCTGTGATAGTTTTTTATTTAAAGAAATGGCTATCCAAAGAAGATGAAAGACTAAATAAAAACGGTGGTTTAATTAGTTTTATTAAAGCTTTTTGGAACGATAGAAGTAAAAAAGATTGTGGTCAGTAGTATTAACATAAGTAAATCTAACAGAATGAAGTTAACTAATAATTTTTGGCTGAAAGAGTTTAATTGCAATGATGGAACACAAATGCCTTTAAGTGTGTTTTATAGGTTGCAAAAGGTAGCTATACAACTACAAGTGTTGAGAGATTATTTAAGTTCTAGCATCACAGTAAATAGCGGTTATAGAAGTCCTGAGTACAATAAAAGAATTGGTGGGGTTGCTAATAGTCAACATATATTAGGTAATGCAGCAGATATAACAGTAAAAGGTTACACACCTAAAAATGTTTATTTAGCAATAGAACACTTAATTAATAAAGGTGAAATGTTGCAAGGCGGTTTAGGTTTATATAATAATTTTGTACACTATGACATAGGTTATAATGGTAAAAAAAGAAGATGGAACAATGAAAAGTAAAATAGCATTAATATTATTTGCATTAGTTTTTTTTTATTCGTGCCAAAGTACAAAAGACGTACTGAGGGACAAGACGAAAACAAAGACTGAAAAGGTAGAAACAACCATATCTAAAAGAAATGGCGATACAATAGCAATACAAGTGCCTACGATAGTGTATAAGGACACTATTATAACAAAGAGAGGTAAAACTACCACTTTGAATTTAAAGTACAATAATAGAGGTTTATTAGATGCTGAATGTATTTCAGACGAAATCAACGAACTAAAGCAAATAATAACCAATATAGAGCAAAAGAATAACATTAGAGATAAGCACAAAGAAACAATAGTGAGCAACACTATGATATTATATGTTTTTTTAGGATTAGCGTTTTTAATTATTGTTTATCGTGTAGTATCTAAATTTATTTAGTATATTTAACTGAGTTTTTCTTTTCATAATATTTTTTTTAGTTAATTAGATTAACCCGTTTATTAGATTAGACGGGTTTTTTTACGTCTTATTTGAAAATAAATATAATAAAACTTGTATTGTAATTATATTATTCATTATATTTGCTAAACAATTAAATAAGTAAAGCATGACAATAGACGTAAAAGCAGCAGTTGAAAAAACTGGGTTAACACAAAAAGAATTAGCAGTAAAAATGGGGTGTTCTTTTCAATGGTTAACGAATATTCAAAAAGAAGAGTTATGTCCTGAGAATTTCAGGCGTATTTTAAAACTAAGTGAAATATCAAAAATACCTATTAACAAATTAATTAAAAAATAAAACTATGGAAAACAATGTATTTGAAAAACTAAGTAAAATAAATGTAAACGGCAAGACTGAAAAAAAGGGTATGTTTACATATTTATCATGGTCTTTTGCGTGGGAAGAATTAAAGAAAGTAGCTCCTGATTCTTTTACTACTGTGTATCATGATGAAAATACAAATATGCCTTACTTTTTGTCTAAGGCTGGTGCTATTGTAAAAGTAGGTGTGACAGTTAACGGATTAGAGCATATTAGTTATCTGCCAGTAATGGACTTTAAAAACAAAGCTGTTAATCCTGAGCAACTTGAAATGATGGGGATTAACAAAGCTATTCAAAGATGCACCGTTAAGGCTATTGCGTTACATGGTTTAGGCTTATATATCTATGCTGGTGAAGATTTACCCATAAAAACAGATGAAGATTACAAAGTAGAGTTAAAAGAATGTAGCTCTAAAGACGAAGTAAAAGCTTTCTATAATAAATTACCAAAAGACAAACAAACAGCCTTAAAGAGCTTAGTTACTGAATTTGCTTTAAAACTAGAAAAATAATATGAACAGATTAATAGAAAATAAAATGGAAAAACCAAGGTTAAAAGAAGTAAAAGAGTATTTTAAAAATGCTAAAACAGTTATTTGTTTGTGTGATGGAAAAAAATATAACGTAACATTAAATAATATAAAAGAGTTGGTTTATAATTACGTTATAATGGATGACTGTGCAAATGTTGATTTAGTTTTATGGTCACCTGATAAAGGTTACGCTGAGATAGTAAGATATAAAGATAGCGTACTAAATGAGTTACCTGATATTATAGCGCCCGAACACTACGACAACACAAAAGGAACTTTATATAAGTTCTGCGAGGAAAAAGGCTTAAATTCTTACGAGTTTGATATTATTAAAAGAGTAATGAGGTGTAGAAAAAAAGGTTTTTTTATTGAAGATTTACAGAAAACAAAAGTATTAATTGACTTATATATTCAAGAACATGGGAAAAAGTAAAGAGAAACGTAAAGAATTAGAAAATAGGATTAAAAAACTAGAGGGTAAAATGATAACTATTGCTGACTGTTTTGAGATAGTAATAAATAATCTAAAAATATTACAAAGCAATGGGGAAAAGTAAAGAGTATTTTCTAAAGATAAGACAAGAACTTTTTGAATCAGAGTTTACGCCAATGCAAAGGTCTTTTTTTAACTACTGCGAATTATTAGAGGTTAACGAGTACGAAACTCATAAAGACGATGAGAATTATTTAGAGTTTTACAACGCTGAGAAAAAAGCAAAGAAAGCACGGAAAGAATATTTATTTAATAAACGACATAAATGATTTATAACTCTAATAGTCTAATCGATGTGCAAAATTCAAAACAAAGATTAGACTATTTGTTAAAAAAAGGTTGTATTTTTGAACTCACAGAAAAGAAGCCTAAAAGAACGTATAAACAAAATAAGTACTTACATTTAATACTTAGTTGGTTTGGTTTAGAGTTGGGTTATACACTAGAAGAAAGTAAAGAGATTTACAAGCGTTTAAACAAAGAAACGTATAATTACATTAAAAATAATTTAACATTTGTTAGGAGTTCTGCAAGCTTAGATAGTAAAGAGTTAAGTTTAACAATTGAAAAATTTAGGAACTATTCAAGTCAGAAAGCTAATGTATATTTGCCAGAAGCTAAAGAGGTTAATTATTTAAACGAAATAGAAATAAAAATTAAGAATAATAAATATTTATAAATTAAAATTAAAATTATGGCGAAATTAAAAGACAAAAAAGAAGTAATTGATTTAGTGGGAAAAGACACTATTTTTAAATTCAAATTAATTACAGATGGCATAGCTACTTTTGAAACCGTACAGCCTATAAATAGGGGTGATAAAGGTTACTACTCTTATAAATTAGATGTGTTTTTTGAGTATAATGATGTAATGTTTGCTTATGATAGTTTAGGTGAGTTTTTAGGTGACTTGCAAATGTTTGAGTTAACAGAAACTATTGAGGGAGTGAATGATGGTACGGTTATTTATCATGAAAAATACTTTCCTAAAGAGGGATTAAGTAATTAGTATTATGAAATTAGAAGAGATAAGTAGAGATGAAATAAAAGACGGTGATATTATTTACATTGATGTAGATAATGATGTAAATAATCAATTATTAGGGTGTGATAGTTTTATAACTGGCTCAGATGTTATATTTATAATAGACGATTGTAGTATGTCTTTCGAGGGTAGTTTTTTAACAAACGGAGGGCATGATTTACAGATATTAAAAACAGATGTTATCTATAAAATAGGTCATTACTCAGAATTAATAAAACAATTATATAAAAATTAGAATTATGAAAGTAACAGGAACAATTACAAAAGTATTAGACAAAGTAACTGGACAAAAAAAAGACGGTTCAGGTGAATGGATTAAACAATCATTTGTATTAGAAACAACAGAACAATATAATAATTTATATTGCTTTGAAATATTTGGTCAAGAAAAAGTTGATAATTTTAACCAATACAATAAAGTAGGTAGTGTAGTTGATGTAGATTTTAATGTAAGCACTAACGAATGGAATGGTAAATATTTCACTAGTTTACAAATGTGGAAAGTTTTTAAATCAGATGTCGCAACACCTGAACCTTTACCAAGTTTAGCAGAGCAAGAGTCAGATGACCTGCCTTTTTAACCTAAATAATTAACCAATATTAAAGCCTTATTATTAACTTAGTAAGGCTTTTTAAATTTATAGATATGCGAAAATGTAGAGTGGATTCAAACCAAAAAGAAATAGTAAATGGATTAAGGAAGTACGGGGCTATTGTAAAGCACGTACATACAGTAAAAAACTTATTTGATGTATTGGTATTCTTTAATAGTAAAACCTATTGTATAGAAATTAAAAATGGCTTAAACTCAAAACTAACAAAAGGAGAAAAAGAATGTATGCAAGATATTGAAAGCGTGGGCGTTAAGTATTATGTAGTTTACTCTTTAGAGCAAGCTATAAAAATTATTTCTGAATAAAAATCAATTAATAGTTGTTTTGCATTATAATAAAACATATATTTGTATTCAATAATTAACTAAATTAAACATTATGAAAAAGACATTAAAAAACTCATTAGCTGGAATACTTATATGTATAGCTGTTTTATTATTATTCTCTGAATACGATTTTAATAATACAACTGAATTACTTTACTTTGTATTTATTAAAATGCTAGGTTTTGTATTTGGTTATATAGGATTTAAAATACTCGACTACTAGGGTAATTAGTATATAACGGATTGTATATGGTGTGTAGCGACCAAAACAGCACAAAACATTGAATTAATAATAACTTAAATAGATAAAGAAATGAAACGATATAAAAAACTTATTAGCTATACATTATATACTTTGTTAGTTGCTTTTTTATTTACGGCTTGTAGCGATAAAATAGATTTAAAAAGCGGTGAAATGAAACATATACCATACACTAAAAATTACGCTATTAGTACAGATAGTACAATAGTTATAATAAATAGAGAAACTGGTAAAACACTAAATGTTATAAAAAGGACTTATAAAAGTAAATAATATTGCTACTAACGTAATTGTATAACCGTAGTTGCGGTAAATTAAAAACTAAATATTATGAAATTAACAGAATTAATAGAAAAAAGAATAGATGAGAACGTAGCTTCTTATGATTTAGGAACTTTAGAAAGTTATAAATACCTAATAGAAATGATTGTAATAGAATACCATAATGAGCAATTACGGTTATACGGTGTTAGAAACTGTGCTTCTATGAAAAGTAGTGGTGACTTTAGGGATGATGACAACAGAGAAAGCCAATCAGAATACTTTGGTAGAAAATAGCATTGTTGCTAACGAATTTGTATATGAATAGGTGTGATTTCGTGCCGAAATCCACCGTAATAAAAAGTAAATTAAGATTGAATTATTAACTAAAAATAGCAGACAAGCCACACACTTATTTATATATTGTGTTGGCAATCTGTTAAAAATTACCATTATGGAAGACCCAAAAATAAAAACAGAAATTAAGCATAGCAAAAGCAAAAGTGCGTGGAATATTGTAGGAACTAAACTTGGTGGAAAATATAAGATAGCAAGAGTGCCTTATATTAAGGTTGAAGATAGCACGTTTATAACAGAATGTAATAGCCTTGAAGCCCAAAGACACGCAGAATATATTTCTTTTTGCTTTAACAACTCTAAAAAAATACTAGAACACGCTTTTGGTAATTTTTAATTGTTGCCAACGAATTGGTATATGAATTGTTTATTAAAAATTAGATAAGATGAAAATAGAAATAGAAGAATTATTTGAAGCAATTAAAGGATTTGGAACAGATGACAAGCCAATGACAATAGGACTGTTTAAAATGATATTAACAGACTTAAAAGAGCGTAAAGAACGTAAATTGTTAAAGGACAGGATTTTTAATAAATGATTTATATGCCGTGTTGTAAAATCGTTTTAATGTTTTACAACAAGTGTATAAACCAAAACAAAATAAAACACCATTTTAAACTATGAAAGAATTATTAAAAAAGGTTGCAGAATTTCAACAAGCAACAGAACAGACAATTAACAACAAGCTAACTTTTATTAATCGTAAAGAAGAGTATTTGCGTTATGAGTTAATGCAAGAAGAGAATAAAGAATATAAAGATGCTTGTTTAATTGGTAACGAATTGGAGTTACTAGATGCTTTAGTGGATAAAATGTATATCTTATTAGGCACTATTAACTCACATGGGGCGCAAAGTATATTCTTAGAAGCTTTTAACCGAGTACATGAAAACAATATGACTAAGGTCGTAAACGGCAAAGTATTAAGAAACTCAGAGGGTAAAATATTAAAACCTAAAGGATTTAAACCAGTAGATTTAACAGATTTAATTTAGTTTGTATTAAAAAAAAGACTATATTTGCTTTATAGTTGTTTCGGTGGAACTTTACGACTAGCAAAAAAACATTATTAAACACCTTTATAGATGACGTGCCAGTTCCACAATTGCACCGATTTTATAAAGGTTTTTTAATTTAATAGTTTATCGGAACTTAAAACCGTTATTATTATGGCGATAGAAGTAAGGCACACGTGTTCAGAAGAAAAAGAGGATTACTTAACAGTTAACAGTACTGAGGGTTCTGGTTATGTTTATGTTGACGGAGTATTTAATGATAGGTCAGTAAGTTATAGATTTGATATTTCAACTGCAATAAGGTTATCTAAATCAATTAGAACAGAAATAAATAAAGCAAAGGAGGGTAGTCATGAATAGTTATGACCTTAGTAGAAAGTTTGTGGATTTTTCATTCGAAAACCCAAGTAAAATAAAACCAAATCATTATGCTTTATATTTCTTTTCAATAGAGCATTGTAATCGTTTAGGATGGAAAAAAGAGTTCGGATTACCTACAACTATGACAATGGAGGCAATCGGTATTAAAAGCTACAATACTTACTCTAATACATTTAATGATTTAATAGAATTTGGATTCTTTGATTTAATAGAACGAAGTAAGAATCAATACTCAGCTAATATAATTGCTCTATCAAATTTTAATAAAGCACTAGATAAAGCACTAGATAAAGCATTTATAAAGCACGATACAAAGCATTGTAGTATCACACAACAAAGCATTGATAGTATAGATAAACAAATAAACAATAAACAAATAACAATAGAGAAATATACTTTTAATGAGTTTTGGAATAAGTACCCTAAAAAGGTTTCAAGGAAAAACTGTTTAACTAAATGGCAAAAACTAAAAGAAAGCGACAAAGAAACTATTTTAAAAACAATAGATAATTTTATATCTTACAAGCCGTTTAAGGATTACACACACCCTAATCCGTTAACGTATCTAAATCAAGAGCGTTGGAATGATGAAATAAAAGTTATTAAAACTATTCACAAGTATAACGGCATAATTTAAGACTATGAAAGATTTAATTAATTGGCATGACATAGATACTAAAGGAAAAACAAACGGTCAAATAAAAGTAAAGTGCCCAGCTTGTATAGATAAAAGAACAAACAAACACGACACAAGTTTAAGTGTAAACTTAAATAAAGGTTTAGCTAATTGCCATTATTGCGAGGCTGTATCTTTTAGAGATAATATCGAAAAAGAAACTAAAAAAGAGTTTAAGCTACCTACACAAGATTGGCGTAACTACACAAGTTTAAGTGATGAAATGGTTAAATACATAGAAAGCCGTAAAATATCACAAAGCACAGCAATAGCTTTAGGGTGGACCGAGGAACAATACTACCAACCATCAAAGCAAAAGAAAGTAAATAATTTAGTTTTTAATAGTTTCGAGGGTGGTACTTTAGTAAATAAAAAATATAGGTCAGGGGATAAGAAATTCACTCAGTCTGCTGGAACTAAAAGTATTTTCTATAATATCAATTCAGCAATAGGGCAAAAGGAACTTTATATTGTAGAGGGTGAATTTGATGTTGCAGCACTTTATGAAGTAGGAATTAAAAACGTTGTTAGCGTACCAAATGGAGCGAACGATAACGATGATTATTGGATTAACTCAAAGAAATATATTAAAGATATTGAAAGTTTTGTAATAGCAGTTGATAATGATGATAAAGGAAATGAACTTAAAAACGCTATTGCACAACGTTTAGGGCGTCATAGATGCACTTTTATAGATTTTGAGGGTAAAGATGCTAATGATGATTTAAAGCTGCTTAAACTTAATAAAACAGCTTTTAATAAAAAAAGGTTTCCAGTTAGCGGAACTTTTAAAGTTTCTGATGTTTATGATGATATTTTAAATTTATACGATAACGGATTGCCAGATACACTTTACCCAAAAGCTGAGTGTTGGGGTAACTTAAAAGATATTTATTCTGAAATGTTAGGGCAGTTAGTTGTTACAACTGGAATACCATCACACGGAAAGTCAAGTTTTACAGATTGGAAGGTCTTAAACTT
>Ga0070748_1000709_pt1 | contig 15626 bp, 12 predicted proteins | sample VirMetDEL_Nov_12_FD_77015 | JGI IMG/M metagenome (GOLD analysis project Ga0070748, IMG submission 77015) | Aqueous microbial communities from the Delaware River and Bay under freshwater to marine salinity gradient to study organic matter... | ecosystem: Environmental > Aquatic > Marine > Coastal... | reverse complement strand
TGGGCTGAGCAGGGCGTGTTGTTGCTCAATACCGTATTAACGGTTAAGCAAGCGCAGGCGCATTCGCATGCTAAATTAGGTTGGGAAACCTTTACCGATAACATTATTGCTGAGCTCAATGAGCGTAACCAAGGTTGTGTATTTTTACTCTGGGGCAGTCACGCACAGAAGAAAGGTAAAAATATTAATCAGCAAAAGCATTTAGTCTTAAATGGTCCGCACCCATCACCACTGTCAGCTTACCGAGGTTTTTTCGGTTGCCAACATTTCTCCAAAGCTAATCAATGGTTAGCAGCACAAAACAAAAGCGCGATAAATTGGCAGATTAGTGAGTAATGATATTTTTCTTGCTATGAACATTGTTATTGATGCGAAAAGTTACGACTCACTATCCGAGAATGACAACGCATAATGATTGATAGTAGTCTCATTTATGGGCAAAGACATATAGCCTAGTACGCTTTTCTGAAAAGACTAATTTTCAGTGATAATGCTTGAAACTTAATCAGTAATATTTAGGATCACTGTGCGCAAAGCGGAATAAGAATAGTCAAAATATCAAACGTCAGCTTTCAGATCTTAATGCAGACATACTTTTTTACTTTTAAGGCGCTCCAGGGCACAAACCGCCATAGGAATGACTAATATTACTTAGCTGCAATAAGTTTAATTTTCTAACACACCATATCACTATTTAACAGAACGTTGTGATACGCCTTTGGTACACGCTTGCTAAATATTGACAAACTTGAGTAAGTAAAATTCAGGCGGTAACGGTTTTAAGTATTTATACCTGCGCAAGCCGAACTATTACCTGAGGGGGAAGGTGCCAAAACGCCTTGGCACAAATGAAGTAGACTGTGTTTCTGGGCAAAGTAGTTAACCGTTGTCGATATTAACTCGTTAAAATTCAAACTAGTTTTTTATTAAATTATTAAATTATCTCTATACTGAAATTAATCGAATAATAAAAATAGGGTAAATGACTTAATGGATAATAAGTTTATTGCTAGACAGGCTATTTTAGATAGAAATAAAAATACATTCGCTTATGAACTGTTGTATCGCAATAGTTTTGAGAACTTTTACAATTGCCCAAAAGAAGATCAAGCTACTTCTCAAATTATTTTTCAGAACCACATATTTGGTGACTTACCTAACCTTTGCTCACAAAAAAAGGCATTTATAAATTTTGATGAGAAATCTATCTTAGCAAAACTCCCCTTAATGTTAGATAAAAAAAATATCGTTGTAGAATTATTAGAAACCATAACCATAACACCTGAACTTGTTGAAGCCGTAGTATTTTTATTTGATAAAGGTTATCAATTAGCATTGGACGACTATGATTTCGCCCCTAAGTGGGAGGCTTTGTTCCCTTATATTTCAATTATTAAAATAGATTTAGATGATGTTTCCCTTGAGAGTATTGTCACTTTAAAAAACAGCCAATTTGTTATAGATAATAATATAAAAATCATTGTCGAGAGAATTGAAACCCATAAACAGTTTGAGGCACTGTTTGACATAGGCGTAGATTACTTTCAAGGTTATTTCTTTCATAAACCAGAAATGAATTCAGGCTCTTTTATTGTACCAATTAAGTTAAATTTACTTTTGTTATTTGCCGAGGTTTGTTTGCCCATAATGGATTTTGATACGATAGCAGAAGTCATTTCTCAAGATATTAGCTTAATCAATGGCACATTAAAGTTAGTCAATATGGAAGCGGAGCAAAATAGAGTCGAGATCACTTCCATAAAGCAAGCTGTCACGTTTTTGGGGGCGGATAAAATCAAACAATTTATTGCTATTATTGCCATGTCAAAATTATCATCTGACAGTACCAGTGAGCTTTTACTGGAATCTTTAGTGCGCGGTAAAATGATGGAGTATGTTTCTATTTTTCCTGCCTTTAAAAAAATAAGAGAATTTGCTTTTATCACCGGAATATTAAGTCATATTGATGCAATTTTGGATTGCCCACTTGAAAATGTATTAGCAAATTTACCTGTAGCAAAAGAAATAAAAATGGCGCTAATAAATAAAGAAGGACTATTGTATGAAGGTCTTAACATTGCAAAATCTTTTGAGCGCATTAACTCTGAACAAAATTCCGGTGATAATTTAGGTAAATATGGTATATCTAAAGAGGCGTTGCTCGATAACTATCATGATGTTTTAAAATGGTGTTTGGCAACTTGTCCTTAATTGTGAGCGCATATAGGGAAACTATATACGCGATCAAATATAGTTATTGACTAAGGCTTTATTTTATCCGTTTGGAGATATTTCAACTAGAACGGGTAAGATTCACCGACAGCGATTAATCGTTATTTGGTAAGCCTATTTAGATATTTTTACGGCGCTCAACTTAATAGTGTATTTAGGGAAGTTTTCATTACGGTCTATTTTCACGAGGTAATAACACAACTCGCCAATAGCAATCTAGCATGTTAACAACTTGGTGAATCCCCTCTTTAACATCGGATTTTACAATATAACCCGCAATATTCTCATTATACGCTGCTGCACGATCTTCATCGGCTGCCGAAGTCGTTAAGACAAATACAACTGAACCTTTTAATTCAGCATCTTCACGTAAAATTTGTAAAAACTCTAGCCCTCCCATAATTGGCATATTAAGGTCTAGCAAAATAATATAAGGAGGCTGCAATGCATTATTACGTAATTTATCTAACGCTTCTAAGCCGTTTTTTACTCGATGAATTGGATTCGCTAATTTAAGTTTACGGACGCCCCTTTCAACCGCCATAGCATCAATATCATCATCTTCCACTAGTAGGATGCTAACTTCATCGTAATTTTTCGCCATAAGTTACTCTATTTCATTTTGTATCATTTCATGAGATTTTATTATATTTTTTGGCCAAGTAAAATAAAATGTACTTCCTTGCCCTAATGCAGATTTTACAGAAACACTCCCATGGTAATGCTGAACAATTTTTCTGATTAGTGCTAGTCCCATACCACTGCCTTCTGTCTCATCGCGGGGTTTTAAAGTTCGAAACATTTTAAAAATATCTTCTTGGTAATCTTTTTTTATGCCAGGGCCGTCATCTTCAACGCTAAATTGATAAAATTCACCTTGTTCATCACAACGTACTCTAATATGACCCCGTTCTTTATCGTGATGCTTAACAGCATTGGAGAGAAGATTGCGTATTACTTGGGCAAATGGTGCTTTTACGGTAGAAAAATCAGGCATGTCACCATCAAATTCTAACGTGAATCCACTCGATGGCGAAACTAATGAGTACATATCAGTAATAAATTTGTTACATGTTATTTGTGCAATAGTGTCCGCTTTACGGTTAGCACGGGAATATGCCAATAAGTCGTTTAATAGTGTTTCTAACCGTTGTACTCTTTTACGCATCAATTTAAGATTCGTTGGAACTGCAATAAAATTGCCTTCTTCAATGTCTTCGGCAACCCAGCACGCAAGTTGGTCAATACCGCGTAAAGGAGCTTTTAGATCGTGTGATGCAACATAAGCAAAATCATCAAGATCTTTATTCGAGCGAGCTAAATCTTTAGCACGTTGTTCGGCGTTTACTTTCGCAGTTTCAGATTCAGCCATCAAGTCTGACATCACTTGTCTTTGTTCGGTCAATTCAGCAATATTGCGCTCTAATTTCATATTGTTTTGTGCTAGTGTTTGTGTTCTTTCTGCAACGGTGTTTTCTAATGCATTATTTTGGCACTGCAATTGATTACGTAGGCTATTAACGCGACGTGAGTGAATGATAGCGACTTGCAACGCATAAATAGATAGCGATAGCAGTATGCTGATGAGAATACCACCTAATAAAATCCACCTTGCAACTGCAGGCGATTCAATGCTCTCTTGTAAGTTGTTGTTTAAAGACACCCCTAGTTGCCATTGTCGATCAGGAATTGTTAAATCGAAATTAAACGCTGCAGCGGTGCTGCTCTGACCATAAAGCAAACCTCCATTGTTGTTATCCATATCAATTAAGGTTAATTCTAGGCCTTCTTTATTAGCTTGTTCATGCGCATTTATCATTAAAGTATTAATTCGAAATACTCCCGTGACATAACCTAATAACGCTTGGGTACGATCTAAGGTATTAGTTAAGCTTAAACCTTGTTTATAAACGGGGGCTATAAGTAAAAAACCATAGGAGTCACCAGTTTCCTGCACCAAACGTATTTTTGCGGTTGTGGTCATTTTACCATGTTTACTAGCATATTCTAATGATGCGCGGCGTGTACTATTACTATTTAAATCAAAGCCTTGTGCTGATTTGTTGGCGTCATAAGGGCTGATGTATGTTACTGGAGTATAATAAGGCTTTGTTGAGCTCGAAACTAAATTGCCATCTGAATCACGCGCATTAATATTAAAGTTTTTTTGTTGTGTTCTAATTGTCGCCTCAAAATTTTCACGTTCGCTATTCATCACTAATGGCACCCAGCTTAAGGCTTGAATATAATTGCGGTGCTCAATATTTAGCACTTGCATATAGTGGTTAAATTCTTTTAGCGATGTATGTTCTTGATTAGCAGTATAAAAAGCTTGCAATGCTTGTAAATCGTTAAAGGAAACATCAATTGCATCTTGAAAGCGAATTGATACCTGCTTAGCAATGTTTTCAAGCTTTAAGTAGCTCTGCGTTTTCAACTGGCTGCTCACTTGCTCTGATAAGATATATGTACTCCATATACTTATGCAGCCAATAATAATGGCAAAAGGTAACGCTTTAAATAAAACTTTATCCATGGTCTAAAATACAACTGCATAGAGTAATGTGGGATAAATTAAACATAGCAAAGTTACCAGTCAAAGTCGCGAGAAACTACTGATATAGGAAGCAACTCACTTTTTCAAATTAATTATTCTGTTGAATAAGCAATAAGTGCTGCAAAGTTTTATTGGCGACGGGGTCCGCAGTTAATACTGGAAACCTTTAGCTACGGCGCACTATTTTTAAACATCCTTGTTTTCTATACTTCTATCTAAGTTAATGGAGATACTATGATGATGTTTTTTGTTGATTTAGGTCAACAAATGATGAAAAATTAAAAATTCAATGCCATACTGATTTTTAATGCTTAACAAATAATTGGTAGTGAACGCTCATCTGTTCAAATAAAAATAATATGCAAAATAATCAATGGAATGATAACAATTTAGATAATCTATTTGAGGAACTCATAACGGTTGTGATGACTTTATGTGAAAGTGACTTTTGTCAAGTTGATATAAAATTTTTAAATAATAAATGGGACAACTCGAATACTAAAATCAGCGTATCTACTAGCGATAATCTCGCAATAATTACTGACTTCGTCTTGCAACAACAATCCGGTACTGAAGTATTTGATTTAACCACAGACAATCGCTTTCATGAGCAAAAAGTCATAGTTAATGATCAGCATATCAGGCATTTTTTCGGCACGCCTTTAATAACAAAAGATGGTTTAGTCATCGGCTTTATTTGCATTATGGATACCAAGCCGAAACGGTTTAGTGAACATCAAAAACTAATGGTCAAGATTTTAGCTAGGGATATTTTGTTGCACATTGAGCTTGTAATAAAGGATATTCAACTAAATGAATTGGCACAGCTTCGTAATGCAATCAATAAAGAATTAGACGAATTTACTTATATTGCATCGCATGACTTAGCATCGCCGTTAAATGCAATAAAAAACATTGTGACTTGGCTTGAAGAGGACGCTAACGCAGGTGTTACTGACGATAACCCTAAGTATTTTGAAATGATAAAGAATAGTATTGCAAGAATGCATTACTTATTGAAAGATTTAGCAAATTATTCACGAATAGGTCGCTGTAGCGCGAAACCTGAACGTTTACATTTAAAAACGCTTATCGCTGAATGTTGTGAATTAGATGCAAACACCAACCAATTTGAGTTTCAAATTAATGGCTGTGAACTTGAACTTCCTAAGCCACCATTATTAATAGCTCTCAAACATTTAATTTCTAATGCCATGAAGCATCATCATGAAAGTTCAGGGCGCATTCAAATTGACTGCGTAGAAAACTCCGATAATTACCAATTACCAATTACCAATTATCAATTACTGATGACGGACCCGGAATTGCGCCAGTGCATCACAAAAAGATTTTCCAGCCCTTTCAAACCCTCAAACCTAAAGATGAAATGGAAAGTAGTGGGTTAGGTCTGGCTATAGTGAAAAAAATATTAGGATTATACCGAGGAAATATAGCAATTAGTTCCGAAGTAGGGGCCGGTGCCACTTTTACAATAGTTTGGCCTAAAAGTGTAACAAGCAACAATTAGAGCGTTTAACTCTATAGAAATTCATGTAAGGGGATGTAGTGTGGATGTTTTGTTGGTGGATGATGACTTAATCGATAGAGAAACGGTTAAAAGAGCATTAAGAAACAACGAAGATGTGAGCAAATTAGTTGAAGTATGCTCAGCTGAAGAAGGACTAAGAGCGGTTGAGCATGAACATTTTGATGTGTTGTTACTAGATTACAGAATGCCACAAACTGATGGCATTGAAATGGTAATAGAATTACGCGGCCGCCCAAATTTAGGTGAAACCGCCATAGTGATGATGAGCACATCTGATGATGAGGCACTTGCTCTTTCCTGTTTACAAGCTGGCGCTCAAGATTTTATTACTAAAGGTGAAATAACTTCAGCAAAACTACAACGGTCAATAATTCAAGCCAAAAAACGTTTTGAATTAGAAAAAAAACTTTACGATAGTTACTGCCAAGTACGAGAGTTAGCAGAAAAAGATTCACTCACTGGCTTATCAAATCGCTATCACTTTGAAGAAGCGCTGAAAGTTTCTATCTGTAACAATATGCGTTTTCAAAGCAACATTGCGCTATTGTTACTTGATCTTGATCACTTTAAAAACATCAATGATACCTATGGCCATGAAATGGGCGATAAGCTCCTTAAACATGTCGTCAACCGTGTTAGTCATTGTTTACGTGGTAATGAGCTATTTGGTCGATTGGGCGGCGATGAGTTTTCTATTTTAATTACTGGGTTAAAGTATTTAAACGATGCCACAATCGTTGCTCAACGCATTATTAAGTCGCTTGAAGCTCCCATCGAAATAGACGGACATACCATTCAATGTGGCGTAAGTATCGGCATTGCGATGCATCCGCATAATGCAGATACGGCGGAAGAGCTGACAAAGTATGCTGATATCGCAATGTATCGAGCGAAAAAACAAGGCCGTAATCAACTCTGCTACTTTGAAGAGATCATGCAAGAACAGTTCTCTCGCAGTTATGAAATTGAAACTCAATTAAAAGCCGCTGTGATAAATCAAGACTTTGAACTTTTTTATCAGCCAGTCATAGATGTTATAACGAAAAAAATTGTCGGGGTAGAAGCGCTTATTCGATGGCCAAATTCTAAGCTTAATTCAACGCCTGATGAATTTATTCCCATTGCAGAGCAAACACGTTTAATCGATAAAATAGGTGAATGGGTACTTGAAAGAGCTATTCAGCAAATATCACATTGGCAAACAAAATTTGATAAAAACCTAACGATGGCTATCAATATTTCAGCCGTACAACTCGGACAGACTTCACTTATATCAACGATTGAATATATGCTAAAAAAATATAATGTCGCTGCTGGAACAATCATTTTAGAATTAACTGAAACTGCATTGTTGAACCAAGATGAAGTAAATAATCAACGAATAACGCAACTTTATGAGCTCGGTTGTAAATTAGCCTTAGATGATTTTGGCACTGGTTTTTCATCATTATCACATTTACTTAATTATCCCATTAATATCGTGAAATTAGATAAGTCTTTGTTACCAACTGGGAGCTCAGAAGTACGGCATTTGTCCATCGTTAAAGGGCTTGCTGCTATGGCGCGTATCATAGGCTTAAATATTGTTGCCGAAGGCGTTGAAACTCAATTTCAATGTGACTTATGTGAAGAGTTGAAGGTTGATGAGTTGCAAGGATACTTCTTTGAAAAAGCATTACCCGCAGGAGAAATAGAAAAAAAATGGTTAAGATAGCAAGGCTTTGTGTGTAAAGCTTTATGCGGAAAATGGAATATCCCTTTTGAATTAAATGGCACCTGGCTGTTATTAGAAGGCTTTACAGATATTGTAGGCAGTGAAGAGACAACGGTATCCCATCAGTTAACTGTTCCTCGATTTTTAGTCGATATTGGTCAGTTTAGTGGCCTTAAAGCGAATAAATTATGGCTCGGGATAGAATGGCAATATTGGCACAATAAATTTGGTGTTGACGGGATTACCGAGTCAGTACCACAGTTGCAATTAAAGTACTTATTTTAGAGAGTTAAAAACGATGAATATAATAAAAACCTTTGCCATCTTATTTTCTCTATCAGCTTTTTTATCGCTAGCAGAAGAGAAAGTACTGTATATCTACCAAGATGCTGATCTTTCCCATCATAGCGAGTCATCCGAAGCTATCCAAAAAGGCATTGAAGTTGCCTTTAATGAAATAGACAACCTAATTGACGGGTACAAAGTTGAGTTTAAGTATTTAGATCATCGTGGCAATGTCATTAGGAGTAAACGAAATTATCAACAGTTTATTGCTGATGCTAATGCTTTAGCTATATATTCGGGCATTCATTCGCCGCCGTTAATTAAAAACCGCAGTTTTATTAATGAAAATCAAGCTCTAACACTTGTTCCTTGGGCAGCAGGCGGGCCAATAACGCGTTATCCGTCAAAAGAAAATTGGGTATTTAGGCTGTCGGTCGACGATACCAAAGCAGGCCCTGTTATTATTGATTTTGCGATGAATGCTCAAAAGTGTCAAAGCCCTCATTTGATACTTGAGGAAACCCCTTGGGGCAACTCAAACTTAAAAAGCATGTCTCAGGCATTAAAAAAATATGCCATTAATACCCCGAAAGTAACGCGCTTTAGCTGGAACTTAAAAGGAAAAGGCGCTCGTAATGTTTTAGATACCATAAAGCAGGCAGGTAGTGATTGTATTGTTTTAGTAAGCAATGCTGTTGAAGGTATGGTATTAGTCAATGAAATGCTCAAACGTCCAAAAGATGAACGCTTGCCTATTATTAGTCATTGGGGCATTACAGGCGGAAATTTTCATGAAGTTATAAACTCTGATAAACGCAATGAACTTGACTTGCATTTTATTCAGTCATGTTTTTCCTTTACCAATGAACACCAAAGTCAACTTGCCCAAAATGTATTTTCACAATTGATTCAGCACTCAAAAGGCGAAATAGTAAAGCCGGCTGATTTAAAATCTGCGGTTGGTTTCATACATGCATATGACCTGAGTAAATTACTAATTCATGCAATAAAGCAAGCAGGTATAACCGGTAATATAATTGCCGATCGTAATGCCATACGTTTGGCTTTAGAAAGTTTAACATCACCTATTGCAGGCTTAGTTAAAACTTATAACAAGCCTTTTTCTGTATTTGATGAAAAGCTTAATTTCAATGCTCATGAAGCACTAGATAAAGAAAACTACTGTATGGGCAGTTTCGGAATAAATGATGAAATATTAATTTATCAGAGTAATTAATGACAACAAAAATAAAAAATAAGTCTACTTTCAATTCTCTAACGTTACGCACATTTGGCATATTTTCGATCAGCTTATTTTTGCTGATTATGCTATTGAGCGCATTTGTTATTGTGCCTAAAATTAATGATTTATTGGAGTCACAGCATAGTCAAGATGTTAAAGCTGAATTAGCATTAGAAGCGGCATTATTTACTCGTTTTGTTACTAGCCAACAAACAATTATTCAAGATTTAGCTGCATACCCAAGTATAACAAGTGCAGTAATGCTATCTGATACAAGCGACCGTGCTATCCATGAATTACTAGACAACGTGGCCATAGGAGGGGAAAAAAGTCGATTAGTGCTACAAGACATTGCCGGTAATATTCTGATAAGAACAGATAATGGCTTGCGGGGAAATTATGCCGAAAAGCAATTATGGTTCGAGCAAGTCCTCAGTGGAACAATCCCTTACCATTTTCAGTTATTAAGTCAAGAAGGTTCATTACTGACTTTTAAAATGTCGGTACCTGTCATTTATAACAATTATGTTGAAGGTGTATTAAGTAGTGAGATCACCACGTCATTAGAAGATATATTTGTTATTCAATCGTTTAATAAAAATGTGGCCTTCAAGTTGATTCAAGATACCGTAACCATTAGTACAGGCACAGACCATATTGAGTTGATTCGTGAAAATACTTTATTGTTAAAAGTGCCTAATATTACGTTTAGCTATATTACAGATGACGCGCTAATTGCGGCAGGTAAGCGCTCAATACAAAATATTATTTTATCGGTATTACTTTTTAGTTTTGCTTTGTCATTCATCTTATTTATTTTGCTAAGTTTTCGCGGTTTATCTCGTTCTCACGCTTTAAAAATTCTAAGCAGGTCAAACTTTCAAGCATATATTATTCCTGCGCTAGTCAGCATCATAGGTGTTAGTGGCAGTATCACGGCATTTATGATCACTTCAAACCTGAAAGAATCTGCAATAGAAAAGGAACTTATTTATAAAAGTAAACAAGTAGTTAAAGCTATTACTAAGAGAATAGATTCTAATTTGCAAATTCTTGATTCAGTAAGAGCTTTTTATAACGCCTCTGATAATGTCAGTCGCGACGAGTTTAAAGCTTTTATCACCCCTACACTTTCTGGTAATCACAACATTCAAGCCATTGAATGGATACCATTTGTGTCTCATGACGAACGTTTAATATATGAGCAGCAAGCAAAAAATAATGGGTTAAGCCAATTTGTTATAACAGAAATAAACGCTAATGGAGAATTGATTCCTGCAAACACCCGTGAACACTATTTCCCAATTTATTACGTTGAGCCGATGAAAGGCAATGAAAAAGCTGTCGGTTTTGATCTTGCATCGAATGAAAAACGATTAGCAGCACTTGAACAAGTCAAAAATCGTGGAGATAAAACCGCTACCGCTCAGATAAACTTAGTGCAAGAAAGCGGATCACAAACTGGCATTCTTGTTTTCAATCCAATTTATGACAATAAGCCAGTTCATAATAAAGTTGGGCAGCAGCGTAATTTACTCGGTTTTGTATCATTGGTGTTAAAAGTCGGTGATTTAGTTTCGGATACCTCAAGTGCTGAAAAAAGCTCTTTATTGGTATATCTAGAAGATATCTCAGAGCCTGGAAATATTGAAACACTTTACGGTGTTAAACCTGAAAACAATAACTTCTCTAGAGCTGAAGTAATCACAGTTGCAGGAAGGCATTGGCGTACCACCGTTTATAGTGATGTAACAGATACGCCATTAATAGTATCTGCTTGGCTGGTACTCATCGGTGGGGTAATCATTTCCGCCATGTTTACTTTTGGCATTGCTTATCTTATTCTGCGCCGTGATGTTGTCGAGGAACTCGTCAATAGCAGAACATTAGAATTACAACAGAGTGAAGAGCAACATCGCGCGGTGGTAGAGAATGCGGTCGATGGTTTGTTAACAATTGATGAAATGGGCACTATTGAAAAATTTAATCAAGCGGCCCAACGGATATTTGGCTATGAAAGCGAAGAGGTTATTGGCGTTAACATTAAAATATTAATGCCCGAGCCTTATCATGGTGAACATGATGGCTATTTAAAGAATTATCGTGATACGGGGGTTAAGAAAATTATTGGTATTGGTCGTTATGTACAAGGTAAACGTAAAGATGGCACTATCTTTCCTATTGACCTATCCGTTAGTGAAATGAGCTTTGGTGAAACCAGAAAATTCAGTGGCATTGTTCGCGACGTCAGCGAGCGCGTAGCATTAGAAAAAGAACGCGAAAAATTCATTGAAAAATTAACCGATTCTAATGAAGAATTAGCACGTTTTGCCTTTGTATGCTCACATGACTTACAAGAGCCATTAAGAATGGTACGTAGCTTTTCAGAAAAGCTACAAGAGCATATTGCCGATGATTTAGAAAATGATGAAAAAGGTAAGAAATACTTTAATTTTGTTATTGATGGTGCGTCCAGAGCGCAGACACTTATCACCGATATCCTGTCGTATTCAAGTATTGGCAGCGACACTAAAATACTTGAATCTGTTAATATTGAAGAAGTAATCACCGTAATAAAAAAGAACACGCTAGATTCAAATGGCGACAAAAATGGTGAAATAACTTTTGAACCACTACCAACAATACAAGGTAATAAAACCCAGTTACTGCAATTATTTCAAAACTTGATTAATAATGGCTTAAAATATCAAAAAGCGGGTGATATACCCCATGTACATATAGGGGTGGAAGACGCTGGGCAACACTGGACATTTAGTATAAAAGATAATGGCATTGGTATGGAGGAACGACATTTAAAGAAAATATTTGAAGTGTTCCAGCGTTTACATCGACGAAGTCAATACGCAGGTACAGGGGTTGGTCTCTCTATTTGTAAAAAAGTTGCTGAGCGCCATGGTGGCTCTATTTGGGTTGAATCAGAAAAAGACGTCGGTTCAACCTTTTATGTAAAATTATTAAAACCAACGATTACAGAGGAATTATAATGACAAACGAAGTACGATTAGCAGAAATTCTGCTTGTTGAAGACAATGAAGGTGATATAGAACTTACTCGTGAGGCTTTCGAAGAGGCAAAGTTTCGAAATAACCTTCATATTGCCGAAGATGGTGATGTCGCATTAGATTATTTATTTAAGCGCAACGGATACGAAAAAGCCATAACGCCTGATATCATTTTACTTGATTTAAACTTACCAAGTACTGATGGTAGAGAAGTCTTGGAAACGATTAAAGCCGAGCCTACTCTTAGACGTATTCCCGTTATTGTATTAACTAGCTCGCAAGCAGACAAAGACATTGTAGAAAGTTATGATTTACACGCCAACTGCTACATTGTAAAACCGGTGAATGCAATGAAATTTATGGATGTGGTAAGAAGTGTTGAAAACTTTTGGGTGGATATTGTTTGTTTACCGTCTAGTAATAATTAGAAAAAAGAAGGATAAGTAATGAGCGTCGACCTAGAAATCCAACTAAACAAGGCCCATCAAGAACTTGCGGCGCTCAAGGCGGAATACGACGAATTTGTTTATATTATTTCGCACGACCTCAGTGCGCCATTACGACAGGTAGAGGGCTTTGCAGAAATTATTGTCGCCAAGCATGCTGATAGTTTTGATGATAAAACCAAACGCCATTTTGAATTAATTCAAGGTGGTTCAAATCAAGCTAAGTTGATTTTAGAGGCAATGAGAAGTTACTCACGCCTCAATACTATGGCTCAACCTTTTACTCTATTTGACCTCAACAAGTTAGTGCATGACGTAAAATGTAAATTATCGACCTTGTTTAACGATGCAGGCGCGACAATTGTCATTAGCCATTTACCAACAATTGTTGGGGAGGAAAAGCAAATTTCTCAAGTATTTGAATGCCTGCTTCATAATGCCTTGAGCTACCGCTCACCTGAAAGAGAATGCCAAATTAGCATAGATGTGGAGGACCAAAAGCACTACTGGCAGTTTTACGTCACTGACAACGGCATTGGTATTGCTGAAAATATACAGGAAAAAATATTCAAAGTGCTTAGGCGAGGAGTGTCCGATAAAAAATCTCTCGGTATTGGCATGGGCTTAGCTATTGTTAAAAAAGTGCTTCGGCATCATCAAGGCCGCATTTGGCTAAAGTCAGAGAAAGACAGAGGAAGTTCTTTTTATTTTACTATTCCAAAGGATTTAGCTAATGAATAAAGCCATATGTATACTTTATGTCGAAGATAATGAAGGCGATGTAGAGTTATTACGAATGTGTATTGAACGATATTGCCCGACATTCGATATCGTTTTAGATGTTGCAGAAACCGTTGAAGAAGGTAAAGCATTGTTTCAGATTAATAAGCACACCGCTGCATTTATTGACTGGAACTTACCTGATGGTGAAGGCATAGAGGTAGTAGAGTTTATTAGAACTGCTCACGATAACTTTCCCATTTTTTTACTTAGTGGGGTATTTACTGACGCTCATTTACGTATCGCAGAAAACTATAGCCCTACCGCATGCTTAGAAAAAGATTATAACAAGCATTTTATTGAACAAATTCTTTTATTATCGCAGGCGAATAACTGAACGTAAAGCGAAGGGGGGATGGCTATTTTTTGTCGCATATCAACAGACCCTAGATTTCTGAAGTGGTGATTATCAAAATATATACAAGCTGCTCAAGTGAGAAAAATTACAAATACACTGTAAGCTCTGTTTCGCTCTGGGGGCGAAAGCGCCTTAGGAAGATACTGCTAATGTTAGCTATCCTTAAAAATAGTTAGCATAATATTGGTGATAATTGAAATAAGAGTTAGGCAGCAATGTGGCAAAAGTGAACATTTGATAGCAATTTCACACAGTGATTGGTCGTCTCAGTCATTAATGAAGCTCCACTCGTTGCTCTGATATTCAGTATTATTTCTATCGAAAAACACCGCATTTTAGAAAAATATTTCAATTTATCGCGAACCGTAAAATGAATTTTCATTTATTACTAAAGTTAGGTTTTAAAAGAACTTTTGTTTTGATATTTTTCTTGTTTTTGGTTTATTTTTGCTATTAAGTTTAATTTGTTGGTTTTATATTTTAAAAGTTAACAGTAGTGCTAAGATACTTTTATTCTGAAAAGTTAAGAGCACATCGCATGTCATTAGAGCAATATTTTTTACCCTTTCGACAACAGGTTATCGGACAAAATTTACAGCATGAAATTAATGGTCGAACGCTCGATATTATTTATGCCGATTGGACCGCTAGTGGCCGACTATATCAGCCGATTGAAGACTACTTAACCAATGAATTAGGGCCGTATGTTGCCAATACCCATACCGAGACTAATTTAACCGGTAGTGCAATGACCCATGCTTATCATGATGCTCAGCACATTATAAAACGCCATGTAAACGCCTGCGACAATGATGTGTTGATCACCTCTGGTGCCGGTATGACTGACGTGGTGAATAAATTTCAACGTATTTTAGGCTTGCGCATTCCTGAGCGCATGCAAGCGCAAGTCACCTTTGCTGAAAATGAACGACCGGTGGTGTTTATTACCCATATGGAGCACCACTCTAATCAAACGTCTTGGTATGAGTGTGATGTGACCTTGGAAATTGTTGAGCCTGACAGTGATGGTTTACCGTCGTTATCTCACTTAGCGCTTTTGTTAGAAAAATACCAAGACCGTACGGTTAAAATAGGCTCATTTTCCGCCTGTTCCAATGTTACCGGCATTAAAACGCCGTATTACCAACTGGCTGAAATTATGCATCAGCACGGCGGCTTATGTTTTATTGATTTTGCCGCATCAGCACCTTACGTCGATATTGATATGCATCCAAGTAACCCTAAACAAGCGTTAGATGCGATATATTTTTCGCCGCATAAATTTTTGGGTGGTCCTGGCAGTTCAGGGGTATTAGTTTTCAATAAAGCCCTGTATAAAAATAAAGTGCCTGATCATCCCGGTGGCGGCACGGTTACTTGGACAAATCCTTGGGGCAAGCATAGTTTTTTTCATAATATTGAGATGCGCGAAGACGGCG
>Ga0070748_1000705_pt1 | contig 15642 bp, 29 predicted proteins | sample VirMetDEL_Nov_12_FD_77015 | JGI IMG/M metagenome (GOLD analysis project Ga0070748, IMG submission 77015) | Aqueous microbial communities from the Delaware River and Bay under freshwater to marine salinity gradient to study organic matter... | ecosystem: Environmental > Aquatic > Marine > Coastal... | reverse complement strand
TTCCCTGCTACCTCACCTGCTTCACTTGTCATACCTAATGCTAAGTACTCTAGTGCTTTATCTTTAGGAAAGATAGCAGTCCATCCTGCTAGTTTTTCATATAAATCAGGAGTTATGACTTCATTTATAAATAACTTATCTTGCATGTATTTTCTCGCTTCTTCTTCTAGCTTCATCTCGCTTGACCCTTTCTAATCGTTGAAAGTAGGAGATATTAAAACCTCTTTCCCACTCTCGTGCTTGCATAGTATTGAGGTTATACGGATTGGTTAATCTTCCTCTTTTAAAATCTCCTACACCTTTAGCAAATTGTATCTTTAAAGGTGCATCGTATTTACTTAGATTTGGATTCCTTCTTCTGCTCTTCGATTGCATCATCTTTTCTCCTTTCAAAATATTTAACTAAAACGTTTAACTTACCATTAGCATGTTCTAATGCTGATAGCTCTTTATCAATAGTATCTATAATTGTAGGATGGTCTCCTACACCTACAGGATTAGTCATCATAACTTCTACATTGGCTAGATGACCATTCATTTCCCCTAGTAACTTAGTCTTTAGTGCTTGTAATATCATATCTCTCATGCTTCTACTCCCTTGAATGTTTTAATTACATCAGAAGAAAACAGCTTTTGTAAGTTTAATAAATACATTTTACTTGCTTTATTGTCTCCACCTGATACCCATTTCTTTGTGTCTAGCTTGTCAATTATCTTTTTCAAACTCTTAACATCAAAGACTAATGTGCAGAATGTTTCTTCCCCTACACACAAATTATGAAACCAATAGTCTGATTCAGTAGCAGCTATACCACTAGGCTTACCATAACTTTCAAACTCAATGGCTATGTTGCCTGTCTTCTGCCACATACCTCTCTCACTTTTAACTTCTATCTTCTTATCTTGTAGCATGTTAGCTACCTGCTGTTCTCTTACTTGACCATATTCTAAATCAATATCAAACTTTTTTCTGTTCTCTTTACTTGGTGCTAGGTTTTCCATGTGTAACTCCTTTGCTTCTCTTTGGTTTAAGATGTAATAGTTCTCTGATGTGTAGCTTCCTACCTTTAAAGAACACGATTAAGTTTATTGTAGTGTTGATGGAAATGGCGATTAATAACCACCATTGCCACCATAATAGTTGACTACCTTCTAACATTAACTAGCCTGTATGTCAACCATTTCACACGCATCTGCTGTGCAAGCAAGTTCTCTACCACCACTAGTTGTATCTTCCTTCTCATAGTCTGCTAACTTAGACCAATCAATAGATGTAGGCATCTGTTTGTATAGTTGCTCATACTCTCCACCTGTTATGTCTTGGTAAGGTGCTTGAGCATAAGTGTGGTCACTGAATGGTAAGAATGATATACCTGATACTTCATCAAAGTTATCATATACCCATGCTCCCACTTTCATCCACTCATCTTCCTTAACAGACACAGTAACAGAAGGCTTGTGTTCACACCAATGTCTTTGGAACATGAGCCAATACTCTAGCTGTTCTATAGCAGACATCTCTGTTCTAGTCGTAGCACCTGATGGTGACTTCATAGGAAAACTGAACACAGTTGTACTGTCAGGCTTCATAACACATGGCTCACTTGGTATGCCACTATCTTTCATAAACTGTGTGAGTGGGTCTTTGTTATCACCACGTACAGTTCTGATGTAATAGTCGTTGTGTCTAGCATGTATACCTGAAGCACTGTCAACTAATTGACTAACTGTACCACTAGGTTTAACACAAGTGATTGCAGTTGACTGTGGTATGCCTAAATCTTTAGCCATCTTCTTGTTAGTTTCTACTGCTACTTGCCTTAGTATCTCTAAAATTTCTTCATTCCATATAGGGCAGTCAAGAATACCTGTTAGGGAAACTCCTAATAGTCTTTCTTCTTCTGTGTTATCCTTCCATATCTTACGTAAGTATTTAAAATTAGTAAGAGTTGATTGGAATGTACCTAAGATTGTAGCCATACGTACCTTTTCTTTCAGTGAATTAAGGTCATCTGTAACTCTACACACTACCTCTGTAAGATTACAGAACTGATAAGGTCTAAGTATAATCTCACTACATGGATTGCAACCAAATTGCATATAGTCTAATGGCAATACAGGTTTTTCTACTAATGCATACTTTCTTCTTCCATTCTTAGATGCTTGTTTAATGGCAGATTCTCTATTAAATATACCACGTTCACCTGACTTAGATTCATATAGGGATGTCCATTCTCGCATGAATGTACCCATCTCAGGTTTACCTTTGTATGCTACAGAGTTATTTGCTAATGACCTTTGACCCTCATTATCCCACCACTTACCTGACTTAGCATGTCTCATTTGGTCATCACCTAAGTTAGACAATGATATAAGAGCAGACCTACGTACACCACCAACAACTACGACTTCACCTATCTTGCACATCAAGTCGTGACACTCAATAGGATATAATCGTCTGCCTTTAGCACCCTTAAACTTCTCTATACAGAATCTAAACAACTCTTCTAGTGGAGCAGGACCAGATGCTCTACCACCAAATGTTTTAAGTCGTGCACCTGCCTGTCTCACCTGTGATACATCCCACTTAGGCACTTGACCTACATATAACATAGCAATTAGTTCTCTCAATGCCTTTGCCCATCCGGGTCTGCTGTCACCCACAGTTATGACCGTAGTGCTATCTTCAAAATGTTCATTGACTACAGGTAGCTTGTCTACGTTCTCACGTTCTACAGAGAAACCTACACCTGTGCCACACATAAGTATGTACATACACTCGTCAAATGAACGAGGACTATCTACAGGTATGTAGCTACAATTATAACCACCTACGTGACATCTATCTAAAGCAGGTCCTGATGTCATCAAGGCTCTCATGCTAGGCATCACACCTAAGTTCATTATCTGCTCTGTAAGCTTCTCTTTAAGAGCTTTGGTTACAGTATATGCATGGTTTTTATTAAGATGATTCGTCATGTAGTCAAAGTATCTGTCTACAGTCTCACCCCAATTCTCTCTACGTTGTTCGTCATCCTTCCACCTTGCATAGCGAGAGAGTGCTATAAAGTTTTGGTAGTCGGTTGGTAAATAGTTTTGTATCATGTCAAATCCCTTCTGTTAATACTCTTAAATGTTTTATTGTTACACCATCTATATCGTGTACATATTCCTGTATGTGTTCTTTAAACTCTTCGTCAACCCTTCCATCCGCAGGAATAGGATATTCTTCAGGGTCTACTTCAAACGTTATCATCATTTTAACTCTTACCGTCATTGTAAACCTCAATCAGTTTATTTAAATACCACTGTGCTTTCTTTAAATCTTCTACACCGTTTTTGTATTCATATCTCCATATGTACTTTAGTATATTACCTTGTAAGTAATACTTAAAACCTTCATTAGTCGAAGCTTCTATAGCATCAATAGTTTCAATACCTGCTTTGTTGTAATGAACAGGATGATTGACCATATCCTCTGCTTTATCTTCTTCTCTCAGTCTTCTTGCCATATAATCACCATGCCTTTCCATTATGCGTTTCCTTCTGTATCTGATTTAAAGTTTAATGTTATTACGTTTCCTTCAACATCACTAATTTTATCTATAGCACACTTGTCCTCATTTGGCAAGTATAGATTAGCTTCTTTTTCACATTCTATTTTAAATTTTTCATTCTTATCCATAGTAGGAATAGAACCACATACTAGTCTAGCAAAGTGCATCATACCATAATAGTCTTCATCATCTAACCTGTTAGCATCAGATGTAACTATTTTTACAGATACTTCTCCTGTCCATATTAAATCTTTATCTAGGTGTGGTTTTAAAACAAGTAGAAAGTCTTCAGGTTCATAAGTTATTTTCATGCTTTTCTCCTTTTTATTTTACTACCCTTAAACTTTATGAAGTTAGGGTGTTTGTTTTTACCTTTTTCTTTTAGCCAATCTTCAGGTATTATCCTATCATAATATCTAAAGTCATGCTTTATACACCACTCTGCGTATGTAGATTTCGCACCTTTGCTTAGTTTACTTCGACTGTTTGTAAATACAAATCTAATATCTAGCTTAGGTGTTGCTTCTTTATGCACAGATGTTTTCTTCTATCTGCTGTTAAAAACCTACCTTTGGTTTCTATTATTATACCATTGTTTAGTATAAAGTCAGGGGTATAGGTGCGGTATGCTAAGTCCTCCCATTCTATCTTCATACTTTCATATGAGTAGTTATGTTTTAGCTTGGTTAAGTATAAAGAGAGGGCATGTTCTAACCCACTCCTATACCCATACTTTATAGCTTCTCTTCTTATTTTATGCGGAGACATCTATACCTCTGCAAGACTTATATACTGCACCATTTTTGGTTCTTTTGCCAAAGACTTCTGTGCAGGTAACTCTTGTAATGTGCTCCAACAGTGTTGTCTAAAATCACAGAAAGTACAATTTTTATTTAAAACCATGTTACCTGTAGGTTTACTTCTAAATGTTTCAGGTTCAGGTTCAAAACATCGCACTAACTCTTTACTATTAGCTTGTTCTATTGTCTTTTCTATTGTGGCTATTTCTTCTTTTAAGTCTATATTATCTGCCTTAACATATTTAAATTGACCATTGGCTTTATTTACAACCCACCAACCTCCAATCTTTTTATCTGATGCAACTGCATATCCTGCTAATTGACCCACGTAACCAAAGCTGTCACCATTTTTTAATGTGTCAATAGATTCAAACTTATATTTATACGACCAATCAGAAGCAGATTTAATATCGTCAACTGCTCCGTCAACTACAAGGTCGTATGTTCCTGTTATGTTTTTGCCATCTTTTAATTTTAAAGTTACTGCTTCACTGTTCTGATACTCTACTCCTGCTTGTGTTAGTAAAGCTTTAAATACAGCTTCAACAATATCTCCTATCATCATATTCATAACAAAAGTAGTTGGCTTAGATGATGCTTTGTCTGCATGATTCTTTGCCCACCAAAGTTGGCAGGAGGGTCTACCTATATTAGACATTCTATAAGTAAACCCACCTCTTTTGCCACCATTGAATTGACGATTCAAAGCATCTTTAACATCATTAGCAACGGTTTCTATAACAGATTCATCCATTTTAGATTCACCGTCTACTACTTGTTGCAGATACCTATGAACTGCCAATTCACCTTTATGATTCATTATTCTATGTCCACAAAAGTTTCTACAACTTCTAATTCATCATCACTCATTTTATCAGTAGCTTTCTTTTGCCACTCAGCAACAATATATTCATTGTAGTTCTGCACCCATGCCATGAAGTCAGCAAATAGGTCTTGGTCTTTTTCTTCAATAGCCACAGCTTTATTAGTATCAATACTAGCTATTGGAAGAGCATAAGGATTACCATTAGGTAAAGCTTTTTCTTCTGTAGTTAAATTGATAGTATGCTGAATAGGCAACTTCTTTATCTTAGCTAACTTAGTAAAAGGTTCGCCTAAGATTTTAAAAGCATCTCTATTATCTATTTCCCATATAAAAGGTTTACTAATAATATTATGCTCTACTTTATCACTAGTCATGGCATTAACCATATCTACTGTACCAAACAGAACTCTTACTCTTTTGATTTGCTTAATTAAATCTTTAGTTTCTTGTGCTAAAGCATCAAAGTCTTTTATATACCCTGCTGGTTTTCCACAATTAAAGTTACCAAAGTTATCTTTCAAATCAATATTAAGATTGTCTGCCATGATAGTCTTTTGATATGAACCACGTTTCTCACCGTCTTTTGGGTTAGAATTAGTGATAAATCTCTTATACATAAATCTCTGCAAGTATGGTCTTATGACTATATTATCACAGTAATATGTATTATCGTCAGGTACTTCTAGTTTGTAAACACCACCATTGATAGTCTCTACTTTAACCGCCTTACCGTCTATTTCCATCTCACCCATGATAGGTGCATGTTGTATCTTCAAACGTGCAAGAGTATTAGTCTTCTTATCTGAAGTTGATTCCACAGCCATGCCCATAGCTTTAGCCATGCCTGCGTAATTATTTGTATCTATTGTCGTAACGTCTGTTATTGTACTCATTTGTATTTCTCCTTTCAATTAAGATGCCAAGTTATATCATATGACATCTTTAGTGTCAAGCCAATTATTACCTATTTTTGCTTCTAATAATAATGGCACATTTATTGTTATTTTAAACTCTTTCATTATAAGGGAATCAATGTAGTTATTAACATCTTTTATTATATCAATTACCTTTTGTATTTCATCAGGATGAACATCAATGACAATAGAATCATGTACAGTATTAACTATACAAGACTTTAAAGTATTTAGTTTATCATGTATATCCATCAAGACTAAAGGAACTATATCTGCTGTAGCAAAACTTTGTACAGGATAGTTCTTTATTTGTGTAAAGTTTGACACTTTGCCACTTGGGTATCTGACTACATCAGGAAAGAAAAACTGTCTACCTGAAGGTGTCGTTATCTTACCTGTGGTTACAGCTTCTTTAGCCAATCTGGAGTGCCAAGCTTTGATTCCTTGATACTTTTCTGTGAAGTGTTCGTAGTATTTTGCTTCCGCAGGTGTTCTGCCAAATCCTGTTGCTCCGTATAACGGTGCAAACGTATGTGCTTTAGCAGTCTGCCTATCCGTTGGCTGACCAGCATCACTGATAACTTTAGACGTATACGAATGTACATCAAATCCAGTTGTAACTTCCTCAATAGCGACCTCATCTTGTGATAAAAAAGCAGCTGTCCTAAACTCTAACTGAGCAAAGTCTGCTTCCAATATTTGTCCACCTTCCCATCGTGAAACAAATACTTTCTTAACAGGGAACGTACCACCTCTAGGCATATTCTGCATGTTGGGGTCTGCTCCACTGAATCTGCCTGTTGCAGTTCTGTGTTGTAGTAGCCTTACGTGTAACTTACCATCAGGCTTTACATATGTTTTTATGCCATCAACAAAAGATGACAGGTAAGTATCTAGGGCAGACAGTCTTTGTAAATCACCTAAGAACTGTATTGCTTCTTGATTATTATTCTTTACAGATGCGGTACGAAGCACATCTAACATAGATTTATTAACACTAAATCCATTATTACTTATCCATTTAGCATTAGGTGCATTAAATTTAAAACCTGCTACCAATTTAGTAGGATTAAAAACGTACCCATTACCACTGCAAGTAGTACACTTGGGTAACTTAACATAAGGTGTTCCATCTTTTTTTACCTTTCTAATTACACCTGCACCATAACAGGTGTTACATTGTATCGCTTTAGTCTTATATAATATAGTAGAGTTATTATCAATAGTAGTTTTAAATGTACCCTTGCTCATGTATGGAGTAAAGGCATTTGCCCATAGAGATTTATCATTAGGCTTACGACTAAAAATAACCCAAGACATTTGTTCAGGACTATTCAGGTTAACAGGTGTATCTCCCATCAACTCTTTTACTTGTACGTTTAATCTCTTCTCTGTGTCTTGCTTTTCTTTTTCAAACTCTGCTTTAACTTCATCTAGCTTAGTCATGTCTACGGAAAAACCTGTTCTATATATGTGAGCAAGAGTAACAGCTACACGATTAGTTAATACAACTATGTCCATCAAACCTGCATACTTCTCCGTATATAGCTTCTTGTATATGACATCACTAAGTTGCTGTGTAGCATGTAAGTCTGCTGACAGGTAAGAAGATAGTTCATCATGCGGTATCTCGTCAACACCTACACCTTGCTTAAAGTATTCTTTTAATGTGTCTTGTTTCTTAGTATCTAAGTTATGTCTTTCTGCACAAGCTTCTAGCGATAGAGGTTGCTTCTGACCACACTGTAATATGTATTCGCCTAACATAGTATCAAATACAGGACCATCATACTTGAAGCCACACTCCCATACCCACATCAAGTCATGTACTATGTTGTGACCTATAAGTATAGTAGCTTCATCTAATAGTTCCTGTAAGCCTTCATAGTTATCTCTAAATAAATATTCTTTACCTGTGTCTGTAAGACAACCAACCATAACTAATTTATTATCTGTTTCAAATGGGTCTAGGTGTAACTTACCACCTCTATTTGTTACTGTATTTTCTACATCAAGTGTTAGTTTCATTTGTATACTCCTCTTTTATTTTGTTCAGTATACTAATTGCTTCTTGCGTGTCAAGGTAAAACCATTCAGAATTAAATTTTTCTGCAATCTTTTCTGCTTCTCTGTGTGCTTTCTTCTCTGCTTCTCGTCTATTGTATACTTTAACCTTATGTATTATAGTATAATCCCTATGAGGAGAGCTTGTTTGATATGCCATAAGCCTATCGTCTGCATCAACTGCCATACCTATTTTATACCAACCTTCCCATACAGGATTGCTGATTATATATACTTCCCCAACTTTACTTCTAGTATAGTTTTTTAATGATGCAAAAGCTGCATCTTCAAATGTTTTATAGTGACCTTCTTTCCACAAAGGATGTGATTTCTTTATGTACTTACCATTTACAAACATACGTTCTTTATTCTTCTTTATGTTTGACCATAGCCTTCTTCTATGACCACTTGGAGACCTATACCACCATTCTTTACCATCAAACTCCATGTTTTTACCTGTTATACTCATGCTCCAAATCTCCCTGTTTCAAAATCAAATTCGCAAGTAACTCTACCATGCCAACCTGACAATTTATTTTTTGCTAATACTATGTGTCTAATACCATCTTCTCCTTCCTGTACTCCTTCTGTTGTTCCTTCTGATGGGTTCTTTGCTAACAATAACATTAGGTCAGCTTCTGATGCTTTACCTGTCTTTGAACCTTCCATCATACTTTGATTTAATTGTACTCTACCTTCTGCTTCTGCACTCAACTGTGACATATAAAACACAGCACAGTTATGTCTTTTAGCTATCTCTCTTGCGTGTATTGCATTAGCTTTTAATGCTTCATCAGGTCTAGCAAATCCTGCCTGTGTTGCAAACTTGTCACCTATATCTACAACGACAACATCAGGATTATAGGTACGACATACCGCTTCTACCCATGACATGTCTTGTCCAATAGAATCTACAATCTTAATATTCTTTCGTAAATCTTTCCAACTATTCCATACTGCATCTTTATTTGCAGTAATATCTTCCTTCTTAAATCCACTTGCAGAAGACAAGTATCGCATGGAAACTCTGTGGGCAGCTTCTTCATTACAAAGCACAACACACTTAGCACCCTGCCTAGCGAAACCATTTGGTCCTGCTAGTAAGGAAGCATGAAAGGATGTCTTACCTGTGTTTGACCTAGCACCCACCATTATCAGGTGACCTGCATTTATACCTTCTACCTTACGTGTTAATGATGGTATGTTAAACCCCCACTGTGTTTCAAGGGAGTTCTTAGCCATTATACTTTCTATACTTAAATCTTCCCACTCAACATTTAATATGGGAAGAAAATCGTCATTGTGTTTGCTAATAATATTTCTAATGGGTTCAAGTGAGGATAAACTGCCATTAACATACTCAAAGCCAATGTTAGCAATATCTTCACCAATAATCTGACGAAATAACTTAGACAAAACATCACTTGCAATGTCTGCACCAAGAGGTTTCTCCTTCTTTATCTTCACAAACAAATCACCAAATGCCTGTTTCTGTGCTGTTGTCAAGCCAAAATTACTAGACATAAATAGTGCTTCTACTTCATCAGGTGTGACATCTCTGCTATACTTTGTCATAGCATTATCCACAACCTTCTTTATCTTCCTGACATCCTTACTAAACAATCTATCAGGACATTTATAACCACGATGGTCATCATAAAATGATTTATCCATCAGGCTTCTTATCAGTGCTAATTCCATGTTGGTTACTCCTTTGGGGTTAAATTATATAAGTTGTTAAAGTCTTCTTCCTTACGATATTTTAAATCATCTATTAGTTTTAGCACCTTAACATTAGGTACTACATCTCTTATTTCTTTAGCAAATAGCAGTGTCTTTGGCAGTGCATCAGGGTCTAGTGCTATTATAGCTGTCGAGAATTGTGAAAGATACCTCTTATGTGATTCTGATAATGACGTACCCAACACTGCTACCCCAACATATACTTCATTACCTACAACTGAAGCACTCACACAATCCTCAACAACGACTGCGACCTTACCATATCCATACGTAAAAGGCAAGTCACTTTTTCCATATCTTTTCCATTTAGGTAATCTATTTGTTATAGACCTACCTACTGCATCTACCATTAAACCACCTCTGTAGACAGGAAATACTACTCTTTTTTCCTTGACATCGTAGTGTAAGCATAATGATGCATTGTCTATGCCATACTTTACCGCAAAAGTAAGCACTTCCCACCTATCATTATCTAAAATGACGTACTCAGGTAGTGCAAATGTGGTATTTTCTTGTTCTTTTTGTGATATAAACTTATTTTTTATATCATTTGCAGATATTCTTATTTTTTTTGCTCCTGATAGCTTACAAGAGGACTTATAACAGTTCCACAAAAGCTTACCCATGTTGTTTGTAACAGTAAATGTTTTGTAGCTGTTACAGAAAGGACAGTTTAATCTTTTAGATTCCCCTATACCTAACTGTAAATCATCTAAATAATCATATATATGTATATTCATACTATTTCCCTGTCGGCAGTTAAAATGTTAATTATCATACTTTTCTCGAAGTGTCAATGCATTTTTTGCAGAATCAAAAGTATTCTTTAAATATGGCTTCACAGACTGTGGATTTGCATGACCTGTGACAGACATTATCTGACCCATTGATACACCTGCTTCCACCATCTCAGTAGTACCTGTTCTGCGTAAATCTGCTATTCTTAGCTCCTTTGGTAAGCCTGAGAGAGTTATAGCATCTCTAGCTACCTTTGATAGCCTATGAACCGTATAAGGCTTGTACGACCCCCTAATCGCTTTTGGGCAAGGTGCAACATATTCTTGAAAGTCATAATGATTTTTCTGCTCTTGTAACATTTCAAATAAATTTTCACTAATTGGTAGGTGGACAGTTGCTCCCCTTTTTGATTGCTCTAGGTTTAGTATACCCTTATTAAAATCTATGCTATCAAACTTTAATAATCTCATATCCCCCACCCTTTGACACCATTCATATGACATCTGTACAATTAAACCTACACTTCGATATTGAAAACTAGAGTAACAGTAATCTAAAAATTGTTTTACTTCATCTCTTTGCCACACTACTTTTCTAGGCTTAACTGTTTTACGTTTAAATGTAGAGAATGGATTTGTTTCAGTAAAACCCATCTCCATTCCATACGAATAAACTTTCCTAGATATAGAACATACATAGTTAGCCAAGTATATTCCCCTGCCTAACCATTCTTCATATGCTCGTCTTGCTTTGTTGCCTGTCAACTTATTAACATTCATATCCCCAAGTTTTTTGGAATCAATTTTTGTACTTAGCATAACCCCAATACAATATTGATAATCTACTTTAGATTTTTCACCTAACATATTGAAATCACTAGATTTATAGTAGCTGTTAACAGCATCTTGTACTGATAATTTATTCATACTTTCTCCTTCCAAAATTGTTGCACTCCCCCCACCCATGACCGTACAGGAAAGTCTGTCATTGAAACAGACAAACTAACCCATACATTATAAAAAATATTACTAAGCCAAAGAGCACATCCATTATTTTGTATACTCATAAGAACCACTCCATCTACTGTAGTGACCATGTTCACATTCTACTTTAGCACCTACGATACTAGCAAGTTGTTGTTCCATTCCATCAATCTTACATATCATGTCGTAGTCTATTGGACATTTATCATCTGTCATAGAATTAATTTGTCTTAAATCTTCAAGCATATCTAATATTTGCTTTGCTTGATGCTTAGTTAAGTTTAGTATTTTATTTATTTCTTTTGTTTTCTTTTTAGTCATGTTACACCTCCAATGCTATATAAATACATAGTCCTATTATTAATAATTTACCATAATCTAAGTCATACTTAGTACTCTCTCCATACTTCTCTTCAAAGTGTGCTATTATTCTATGCCACATATTATTCTCCTTTCTTTTTATCAATGTATATTCTCATGTGTGTTGATTCAGCTTTGCTCTGACCCCAATAAGTTGCACCTGTTCCTCTTAACTCAGGCTTTATGTGTTGTCCACGTACTCGCATCTTATAAGAATCTCTGTTAAGATATTTCTTCATAGTGTCAACAAACTCCTGACCCTCTGTGTCGTTAGGTATCTCGCTGAACATATAACCACACCCTTTAGGTTGATTGTTGTAGTAGGAATCTTTCCAAAACTCAGCTTTACTTACTTCTTTCTGATACCTTTCTTTCCATATGTCAGAGGTTTCACTATCGTTAACAGATGATATGAAGTTATCTTCTGCTAGTTTCTTGTAGTTTTTATATTGATTATTCAACTCTTCATATGTACTCTTCTCAATCATGTTCATAGCTTTCTCTTGCCACTCATCACGTTGTTTAGCTAACCTAACTATCTTATGACTTAACTCTTCTATAGTTATATCACTAAACAATTTATCATATCCTCTTTCTTTCATGCTACTTCTCCTAATCTGTTATATCTATTGCGACTATATCATATTCATTAAGCATGTCTCGTATTTGCTCTACACTATATGCTTTAATATAAATATAAGTTGTAAAAGTTTCGCTACCATCTACTTTCCATTCTACATAATATCTATTCATCTTTAATCTCCCATCTATAAAATATGTGGTCATTTATTCTTGTTACATATGTCTTAGTATCTGCCCAACTAGGATTAACATAGTGTGCATGGTAATGTGTAGCACCTTCGACAAGGTCATCTATATGTCCATTGTATACACCATTTGCAATGTGCATAGCAGTTCTCCATGCCTGATGTTCTTTAGGCTTATCACTCTTGCCATCACAGTACCAACTGAATTGACATCTATTCTTGATAGGAAAGTCAGGCTTCCATTTGTAGGTTGCACCTTGCTTAACTACGTCACATACTGTGTTGGGGTATCGTGTATCTTTTACCCTATTCATCACAACTTGTGCGACTGCCACTTGCCCTACGTAACTTTGATTCTTAGATTCGTGATACACGTTGAGTGCTAGACACATTAATGATTCCATTAGCATTAGTATATCTCCTCGCCATTCTCACTCATTATAAATAAGAAGCCACCACTATTACCCTCAGGGTCAGAACTTACGGCTACCTTGACATCTTCATACTTAGGTTTAGTTAATATAAACTCAGGAAAGCCTTCTGCATCTTCTCCTAAGAATTTTTTTATTCTAAATCCTTCTAACTGCTTGTAGTATGTGTCTTTAAATTCTCCCATTATACATTCTCCTTGTTGTTGTTATACATTTCTACCCATTCAGTAGTTCTCTGCTCTTCTCGTTCTTGTTGTAATTGTCGTAATGCTATCTGACAACCACTATAGCCATCAAATAGTGATAACGTAGTAAAATCGTGATGTATGTCAGGTAAGTTTTTAAGTATGTGCTTGATAGTAGGAACATTAAAACCATTACCTAGCATCTTGTATCGCTGACTGTTTGATACACAATCTGTATAATTGTCAGGCACACCTTGTAATCTTTCACACTCTAATGGTGTAAGCTTTCGCCATCTCATACCATCTGTAACCACATTATCTTTTTGTACGGTAGTTAAACAATTAGATTTATCATCTTGTCTAACCTCTAGCTTAGTAGTGAATGGTAAGTCTAGCTGATTATCTTTTCGTGTACCATTCTCGTCTAGTCTACGATTAACTATTCTACCCATTGCAACTTTAGGTTCTCTGTGACCGCCTTGCATAGTGGTTAATGTGGGAGATTTACCCATAGGGGAATATATTCTTTTGATGATGTCATAACCTTTGATAGTATCAGCTTCTGCTACTTGTACCATAGTTCTCTGCTTACGTTGTATACTGTTCCACCAAACTGCACCGTTGTACCTAGCGGTTACACAATGTGCTTTACCTTCCTTGTTGGTCATTAAATCGTGAGCAATGCCATCATCTTCTAAGATGTCTTGTAATACGATATTGTCTTGTCTGATTAATTCATCTTGCGGTATGTTTGTCCAATACCATCTCAATCTATTTTGTGCTGAACAATCTGCACTATTATAGATATATGGTTTAACACCTAACTCGCTAGAGATTATATCCTGATACTCTTGTTTCATTCTAACATTCTCAAGTAAGAAGTATTTAGGTTTAAGTTTATTCAATAGCCTAACATATTCAAAGAATAAGTTTGACCTTTCGCCATGAATCAATCCCTTGCCTAAGCCTGCGAATGAAACATCTTGACATGGCGAACCGCCTACTAATAAATCTACTGTTGCAGTACCGCCTTTAGTATTCATTAATGTATCAATCTTTTTAACATCTCCTAATTGCCATGTATTAGGAAAGTTATTTTGTGTTACCTTTATGGCATACTTATCTATTTCACTCGCATAGTACTTCATTACTGATACTCCCTTATATTAAATCCCATTCCATTCTGCTCTATATATCTCTTGCCTAAGAATTTAACTCTACTCTTTAATTCTTCTATAGTCAAATCTTTAACATCGCTAGAACCACCTTCATCATCACAACTAAGGATAATAGCATTACCGCTGACTATATACTTATTATCTAACTCAACATAATAATTATATTCTTTTAGATTGCCTTCCTCGTCTGTCCATATGTCATTACCATTTAAGTTATACGGATATAGTTCTAACATTCTACAGTTAAGTAACTCTTGTTTATGCTCATAGCCTTTACAATCTATCTCAACTATAAGTTCATCTTTGGCATTAATTAAATATGCTTTCATCTTATTATAACTCCTCATTTAAATTGTTATCTAAAAAATTTTTTAACTTTAATTTACGTTCTCTGTCCCAAACATCTCTAATAAGATAAAAGGTTCGCATTACATTCTTTTCGTGTGATGGTATTTTATCCCATATTAAAGAGTTATAGCCATTTTCCATGTGGTCTTTTTGATTGAATTGATAGCCTTCGCCCATGTCTTCTTTAGTCTTCCAATGTTTCATAATCGTATTCCTCATTTGGTTTGTTTTCAGTTATTACGTCTATTTCTTCTATTGGTAGTAACTCGCTTTCCATATCATATAATATGTCTTTAAAACTTTTCAAGTGTAAATTATCAATATCATTCATTTATTTGTCCTTCCTTAAATTGTTAACATTATAAAACATGGATTGCATTAGTTGTTTTGTCTTTCGCTTGTCTTTTCTATCCCTATGCCAATCCCTATTTCTCTTCTTGTCTCTTGATTGCTTTTCTATTCTCTGCTCTTTCATAACTGCCTTTACCTTTCCTATTCTTTATTATTTGTTTTCTCTTTTTGTTATAGGCTAATGCTTTAGCTATTGGATTAATAAATTTAAATTGCATAACATTATCCCCTTTATTCTGATATAGTAGTTGTATTTCATATTACAACCCTTGTACACCCCCCATGACCGTATTTATTTTTTCGTGTGATATTTTTGCAACAACCCCCCACCCCCATGACCGTAGGAAAATTATATAAAGCAATCATTTGACTGCTTCATATATTAAATTATCTTCTA
>Ga0070748_1000704_pt1 | contig 15647 bp, 10 predicted proteins | sample VirMetDEL_Nov_12_FD_77015 | JGI IMG/M metagenome (GOLD analysis project Ga0070748, IMG submission 77015) | Aqueous microbial communities from the Delaware River and Bay under freshwater to marine salinity gradient to study organic matter... | ecosystem: Environmental > Aquatic > Marine > Coastal... | reverse complement strand
CGATTTAACGCCATCAGCAAACCACTGACTTAGGTCAGTAAAATCGGAGTCAACAACCGCAGCAGTAGAGAACGAACCGCCACCAATCACTTCACCGTTAACCGTAACGGTGAGTTGCTCAGTGGCGTCCAAGTCCCAAGAAATTTCTACTTCGTAAAATTGATCTTCGACGAAGGGTGCGGTAACGATATCACCAGGATAGGCAGCATTTTCAGTATTTCGAACGAGGAAGCGAGGTGTTATAGGATTGCCATCACCATCAGTTTGATTACCTTGAATACGCAAATCGATGAGTGACTCACTCGAACTTCCAGATGAACCATAAAGCGTGATATAGGCATCTTTTACACTTCCGTCACTACCAAGCGCATCCTCTTTTAAGAATGAAGCACTGAGCTTACCTTGACGTAAATTATTGACCACAAATCTGATCTCACCCGTGTCACTGCCGGGATCGGAAATTTTGACTACTTGGGTCAGCGCCGCAACACGAATTTTAATGTCAGCAGTGGTCCCATCAATTGATGTGACGGTGACTATATCGTTTACAGAGTTCCCTACTTCAAGGCTAGCAACCGTTTCATTATCGAGGTCAACGGTATACGACCAAGAGCCTTGCGCGCTAATACTGAAGGTACCGAAATCCAGCACTACATCGCTTTGCGCCAAGACTGCATCTTCATCAAAGTTGGGATCAATAACGGTCACTTTGCCGGTTAACGGATTAGTTGCCGTATTTTTTACTGTACCACTTAAGTTGCCCTCAATGATGGCGGCAACTGGCGTGTTGTTGTAACCAATGGCAGAGCCAATAACATCAAGTAACGAGGGGTCTACATCGCCAGCGACGGCTGAAGTAGTTTGTAAGTTGATTTGAGCCGTTTCAAATGCCGCTAAGTTTGCCTCTGAAAATGTACCATCGGCTACATCAGTGGCGACATCAGCTATGAGTGCAGCCATGTCTTTGTCAGTGTTATCAGCATCGAGTTGCGATAAAAGCGCTAATGCAGAACCATAGCGGTCTGCATTTTCAGCGCCTGCCGCACCAAGCGCAACAACACCTACCGTGGTCGGTAGCACTTTTGTCGTATCAAAACGAATGCCAAAACGGGCATTGATAACGGCAGCTTTGTCTGCGAAGGAATTTAAATCTGAGCCTGCAGCTTGAACTGCCATTTCCGTTAATGGAGAAACCACATAAGAAGGCGCTGGCGTTTCCACATCACCTTCAACCACGTTCACCACAGCTCTTAACGCTGGTGCATTAAGCGTTTCGCCGGTAGATTCGTCGGTATAAGTCCCGCCGGTACAAGAAACTAGACCTGCACCTTCAAAATGAACCGCTGTAAATGTAACACTGCCTGTATCACCAGACAGCGCTGAAGCTTGCGCAAGGGTCACTGCTGCACCACTGTTATTCACTGCAAATATGTCGCAACTTGCTCCACTTACCGGCCCTTTTACCACATTAGCAGTAACATCTAGGGTTGGGAGGATAACTGCTGTGGATGCACCAACACCCTCTGTGATACCAGCTTCATCAGTATAGCGAGCAGAAACCGATATTATTGAGCCTTCGTCCGCTTCGGTAATGGTATATGACGAGCCAGTAGCGCCTGTCGACCATGCGTAAACTAAGGTGTCATTTTTAATTCCGTCTGCATCTATAACCGATGCAGAAAGTGTGGCACCAGCGATTAAGTCGCTACCGCTAATTGCGATACTCCCTCTGCTATTGCCGTCCAATTCATCTTTATCACCACCACCACAACCAACTAAGGCAGTCGCGACGATGATGGATATTAGTGACTTCTTAACCATGCTTTCTACTCCTGAAAATTTCAGTTCTATACCCTTCATTCTTGAAACTGCACATTTGTTGGCTGTATCCATGCACCGCCGCCCTGCAATTCCAATGATAAGGGGTATAAAATATTGTCTAGTTACCGAACACAAGTGGTAAATCTGAACATCATATTAATTAAATAGGCCTTACAATCCTGTGCTATTACTCAGCACTCACTAGGCTCGATTAGTACTTAACGCTAATGCCTGCAAACAAACGTGGGCCGTAGTCATTCACTTCACCCAAGTTGCCTCGTACAAAGAAATCTTGTGATTTAGGTGCACTGAACAAATTAATGGCTTCTACTTTCAGTCTGATGTTGTTATTGATTTTGTAAGAGGCGCGCGCTTCCCATACACCTACTTCATCGATATAACGCAAACGCGTGCCGTCAGAGGTATAAGGTTGGAAATAATCGCTGCGATATTTGTAGATAATGGCAGTATCTAAATCACCAATTTGATAATACAACTGGCCACTAAATACGTGTTCTGAAAAACCAGGAACGCCAGCCGGTTCGATGATCCCCTCGGTTAATTGCGTGGTTGTGCCATCAATGCCGGTGATGTAGGTATCACCATATAAACTGTCTTCAAATTCAAAGTCAGAATCAGCATAGTTATAACCTAGCTTGATACCTATGCCACTATCCCAACGATAAGCGAATGAGGCTTCAAGTCCCAAAATATTACTTTCATTATCCGTGGTGACAGAGTTGGTAATGGGTAAGGTAACGCTCTGACCATCAACAATAAATTCTTCTAATACGGTTTGCTGCTGGAATCCACCTTGGAATTGTTTGTAGTACAAACTCACCGCCACAATGGAATCTTCATTTGGATACCATTCTGCCGCCACATCATAGTTCCATGACATCAGAGGTTTGGTATCGGGATTACCAGAACCATTCACACCCACAAACAAATCTGCAATAGTGGTAGGCGCTAAATCGTCATCGGTATTAAACGTACGGCTATAGCTTAAGTTGCCAGGGTTGGCACGTGACATACCACGGTAAATACCTGCACGCAGTAAAATTTCATCACTGTAATCAACCACTAAGTTAAAGCTAGGGAGGACCTCAGTGTAACCACCACCACCTTCGATTTGCTCTAGCGAGTCACCACTGACGATACTCAGAATGCCAAGTTCATCGGTAAAAACCTCAAAGGCATTTCTAAAACCGATAGATGTAACTTCAGTATCCACTACACGCACACCAAAGTTACCGCGCACGACCTTGTCGAACATCTCGGTATTGTAGTTTGCCATAACATAAGCAGAATTTGTTTTCTCAGTTACATCTTGGGTTCCGGCATTTTGGTATTCAACGTCTGGATAAGCAAAATCGCCACCGAAAGCGGCTGCAACCGCTTGTGAGAAACACACATTGTCATAGGTTGCCCACGATGAGCCTGTTCCGCTTTGTACTTGATTGCCACTGCTATCAATATGAGTAATGAGATTGCCATCTGACACACTGCTTAACAAATCAGTTTCAGGGAAGTCGATTTGACAATTTTCTAGTATAGTTAGCGCCTCAGGAGCAGATTCACTTAAAGCGTACTCTGCTCTAGAGCCCGTGCCTTGATTACCACCATATTGTATGAAGGTTAATTCAGAGGCTCTTATGCCACCCTGGATACTCGTAAATATTTCACCATTGAGGGCATAATCAAAATCTAAACGCGCAGAAACAATTTCGTTGTCACGCTTACCTTCGCGGTCTAAACGAGTTCTTAAGCTATCGGTAAAGTTTGAGATATCGCTAACATCAAAGTCAGTTACGGTGATGGAAGGAATATATTCGCCCATGTCCCAAGTAAAAAACGGGCGATTGGCCGTTCTGCCACGGTTGGATATTTGCAGTTCTTCACGTTTGGTTTGTGAGTAGGCAAGATCAAGGTTAATGGTTAAAGCATCGGTAACGTAGTGTTCGATGTTAATACCATAACCTAGGTAATTTTCTTCACGGGAAAATTGCTCCCCAGCAGATTCAAATCGCTCTTCACCTTCCCAATGTAAAATGCCACCCACGTCATTGGTAATCAGATTTTGGCCTGTTACGCCAGGAGTGACGCGCTTTTGTAAGAAAAGTAAGTCATGGCGCGCTTCTTGTTGGATTCGATCAGAAATTTGCGCATCAATATTAATATCCCACGCGCCAGATGGGCGATATTGCACCGCAAAGAAAAACGCATCACGTTCGTCTGAGGTTTCATTTTGACGATAGCTGCGACTGCTGCCAGTCCAAGCGTAAGGTGTGCCATCGCTGACTGCCTTACCCGTGGCAGGATCAATAGCAGTATTATATCCTTGGTTGCTACTACCAACGACCTGATCTTCACAATCACCGGCACTGCCGCGGTAAAAACCTTCGTTGCTATTGGTTGGGTCATTTAAACAAGGCCATAAAGACGTGCCGCTTGGGCTTGAGCTTCTATATTCGGCTTCAGGTTGACTAATGTCTTGACGTTGTACGCCAAGGGAAATGCCCAAGGCTTGACCGTTGGCGAATTCAAACTGGTTAACATAACTAAAGGTTCTGCGGAATCCCAAGTCACCTTGTAATGAGTTTTCAATATTGCTTTCATCTGGGTTGTAATTGGCTTTAACTTCACCCTGGATGCGTTGTTTACCAAAATCGAGGGGTTGTATCGTTTCTAGTGTGATGACACCAGCTACACCACCTTCGATCATGGAGGCATCTTGGGTTTTATAGATGGCCACTTTTTTCACTAGTTCTGATGGAAATTGCGAAAAGTTGACCGAGCGGTCACCACTACCATTGGTCGCTTCACGGCCATTAATGTGGGTTGCGCTCAAAAACGGGCCAAGACCACGAATAGTGATTTCAGTTGCACCACCATTTTCACGGTGGGAGGCAGCACCAGTTATCGACTCAAGTGCTTCACCAATGGACAAAGCGGGTAATTCGCCAATGTCTTCAGCAGATAGGCCATCTACAACAGACGTTGCTTCACGCTTAATGGCTATTTGGTCTTGAATGGTTTTACGGGTACCTACTACATCGATGATTTCAAGTTCTGACTCATCATATTGATCTTGTGTTGATACTTCTTGCGCTTGGACGGTAAAGGCAAGTGAACCAGCCAAACCGGCAATCATAGTGGTTTTCACCCATTTGGCTATAGGGCTCAATGTGAACTGAGTTTGCTGCTCTAATGTTAGTTTCATATTTTTTCCCGATCTCAAAGACATCTCGAGGCCTCCGTATTTTGTTTATGAATGCTTGTGACTGCGCGTCTCTTGATATTTTTATGCAAGGTTAAAGTTACATTCATTGTATTAATCATCCTGTGCTACCCCTGCGGAGCCTAAGCGCCACAAGTAACTTACCAATTAATAATTTTTTGTATTACCAAAATAATAAATTAAGGTGTTAGATTTGATAAATTGTTAACCTTTTGGACATATAACCACAATATAGTCGCTTTTACCACCTATTGTCATGCAAAAAAACCAACATTTTATTTACAGCATGGTAAGAGAGGTTATGGTTAATTAAGCAAAACGACATAATACCAATAGCTGAAAATGTTATTACCAATAAGCTGGACGGTTTTAGTTGATTTGAATAGTCGAGATTAGGCTAGCGGTTAGAATTATGAAAGTTATGGCTGCATCTAGCTTAATACAGCCATTTTAGGGGATTAGAATGAGTTAATAGGCTAACTTAAGCCCATTAATTAATGTTGGTTATCAAGGTGATAAAAAGTGGCTTGTACATAATCTTTAGGGTCGCCACCATTGTTTTGATTGTAAACACCGGCTTTAAAATACATATATTGGTCACTTTTGTTATAACCACTTTTACTCATATCAAAGCTCTTGGTAACATTTTCTTTACCTTGTCGGATTAAAGTGACAAACAATATGTCGTTTTCCACCGTAATCTTATAACTAAACTTTTCATTTAACTCGATGCCTTCTTGCGGATCTGGCAAGGTATGCGAACGTGAACCAAGCAAATCAACCCACTCATCATCTCCACCGTTTATTTCATGGGCAAAATAAATTGAGCCTTTAGAATTGTTTGGCAGCTTGCGATAATACAAGCGGATAGGCTCATCATCGGTGGCATGGATCTGCCCAATAATAACGCGACCTACCATTTTTTCGTCACCGGTAGTAGAGACACGGTTAACTGCTAATGTGGCTTCTAAACTGCCTTCCACTGCTCCCGCGTTTTTACGATCAGAGCCATGGGCTGAACTAAATACCCAGTTGTTACCAGTGATGCCTTGTGTTTTCATGCGCGTATTACCGCGGCGCAACATTTCTCGTAATTCAGTACGAGCATACTTGGTATTACTAGAAGTCTTAGCTCCCACATTAGGGCAGGCAAAGACCATCCCGCCATCATCTGCGGTATAAAACAAGGGCTTAAGTTCAAAACCTTCACTTAAGGGCTTTTCATAAACCGTATCGGCTTTTTTATCTTTGTTGAGATCAGTAGGTAGTGAAAGACTCCAACTTAATAGGTCAAAGTTGCCACTTGGTTTTTTAGCTGGATCAAGTTTTTGTAAATCACCAAGTAACAGCCCTTCTGCTAATTTCAGATGCGATGCAGGGATAGTGACACCCTCGCTGGCTGTTTCACTTTTAGTCTCGCTCGAGGCTAAAACACTGATTAAGATAAAAGAGCTAATTAGCACTTTGTTTAAGGTTTTCATTGAACAATCTCCAAACACTAAAAATGACCAAATTCAAAAAAGACTGAGCAAGCATACTGAGTTCCTAACAACCCCAGCATGCGTTAATACTTAGTCCGTGTTTACCGCATACCGGTTTACACAATTGAGATCTTGGAAACATTGCATAAGTCGCTCTACCATATGTTCTTCACTTTGACGCAGCCACACGCGAGGATCATAAAACTTTTTATTGGGCTTATCCTCACCATCTGGATTACCAATTTGCCCTTGCAAATAGGCCTGCTTCTGCTGGTAATAGCTTAATACGCCTTGCCAACTAGCCCACTGAGTATCGGTGTCGATATTCATCTTAACCACACCGTAAGTCAGCGATTCAGCAATTTTTTCTGGCTCTGAACCGCTGCCACCGTGAAATACAAAATTCAGGCTATTTGGCGCTAAATCAAACTTTTCAGACACATAGCTTTGTGACTCACGCAGTATGCTTGGCGTGAGAACTACATTACCCGGCTTATACACTCCGTGCACATTACCGAATGATGCCGCAATAATAAAATTTGGGCTGATTCGACTTAAACGCTCATAGGCAAAGGCCACATCCTCTGGCTGGGTGTATAAAGTAGAGTTGTCTAAATGTGAATTATCCACCCCATCTTCTTCACCGCCAGTACAACCAAGTTCAATTTCTAAGGTCATGCCCATCGCGGCCATGCGCCGTAGATAATGCTCACATATTTCAATATTTTCTATTAGCGGCTCTTCAGAAAGGTCGAGCATATGTGAACTAAAAAGTGCTTTGCCAGTTAACGCAAGATAACGCTCACCTTCATCCAACAAACCATCAATCCATGGCAATAGTTTTTTGGCCGCATGATCTGTGTGTAACATCACAGGCACACCATAATGTTGAGCTACCTCATGCACATACTTGGCCGCCGTCAGCGCACCAAGTACAGCGGTTTGTTGACCAGGCAAAGACAAACCTTTGCCCACAAAAAATTGCGCCCCACCATTGGATAATTGAATGATCACTGGAGATCGTGCTTTTTTGGCCGCTTCCAGTGTTGCATTAATCGAATTAGTACCTACCACATTGACTGCGGGTAGTGCATATTGATTGCTACGGGCGTGGCTGTATAAAACAGCAACGTCGTCACCAACTATTACACCCGGTTTTAACATTGAAACTAAATTTGTCATTGGCAGTTTCCTTGCTAGTTTATCGCCTCAACACAAGCAGCAGTGATCGCTTGCCAATTTTCTTGCTCTACCCAGTCTTTAGGGCAAACCCAAGTACCACCTACAGCAAAAACATTATTCAGTGACAAATAGTCCATTTTGTTTTGTTGATTAACGCCACCCGTAGGACAAAAACTAAGGGCTGGAAACACAGACCTTAAAGCTGATAAAAACGGAGCACCACCTGATAATGAGGCAGGGAATAGTTTTAATTCGTTAAAGCCAAACTCAGAGGCCAACAAAATGTCTCCGGTATTAGACACACCCGGCAGCACTGGCACACCACAATTTACTAGCTCTTTTAACAGTTTTTCTGACACGGCCGGCGTTACTATAAAGTCTGAACCCGCATCAATAGCCTGTTTTAATATATGTGAGTTGATCACTGTACCTGCGCCTACTTTAAGCTCAGGAACCTGTTTTTTGATGGCTGCTAGGGCCTCCAAAGATGCCTCTGTTCTTAATACAACTTCCACTAGAGTTAAGCCAGCATTGGCCATCGCTTTAGCAATATTAACCCCTTGCTGCGCAGAGTTGGCTTGAATTATAGGTAGTAGTGTCTGTCCTGACATTAAACTAGAAAAACGGGTCATAAAGTTGTTCTCTTAAATTGATAGTGGAGAGTGCTAGGTGGTACAAAGATTAAACAGTTTTTTGCTAGGCAAAAGCGGCTACAGGCCGGCTTTTGCCATAGCAATTTTAAAGGCATCCTTAGGAGCAATTGCGCCAGGGTGCTGTATGACAGTACCGGCAGCTTTTGCCCCTAGTTGCACTGCATCACTGATCGAACGTCCTGATAGACGAGCCCCCAGATAAACACCATTAAATGCATCACCCGCAGAGGTGGTATCAACGACATTAGTAACCGGGGTAATCTGATGAGTAAGTAGTGAACCTTCAGCAAAGGTGACAACTGATTCTGGGCCGTTTTTAACGATTAATTCTTGCAGCTCAAATTGCTGACAAAAATCAACAGCAGCGTGAGCAGAATCAATACCATAGAGCACAGCAAGATCCTCAACGCCTGGCAGTGCTATATCAGCTAAATGGAGCGCTCTTTCAAACTGTTTTTTGGCTTCTTCTTTGCTTTGCCACAATTGTGCTCGATAGTTAGGATCGAACACCAGTTTTACGCCTGCAGCCTTTAATTGCTCAAGCTTTTGCCACAACAATTGATGTGAACCTTGCTCAATAACGGCCAATGGAATGCCAGAGAAAAAGAACATATCGCCTGAAGATAACTGTTGCACAACATCATCACTAAGAAAATCGACGACCTTTTTAGCCGCAGAATCGTTACGCCAGTACGCAAAACTCCTTTCACCATTCTCGTCATTTTCAATAAGGTAAATGCCCGGCAGTTTGTTTGGATGGCGAAACACAAACTCAGTACCCAAGTTTTCGCTTGCAAAGCGCTTAATCATTTTATTGCTTAAGTTATCTTGGCCTACTGCAGTAACCATGGACGTGGCAATGTCAGGGAAGCAGCGTTTTAGATATACCGCTGAATTATAAACATCGCCTGCAAATGACTGATGCATGGTAACGTCGTCAAGTCCGCGAAGTTCCACCATACACTCGCCTAAAAAATAGATATGTTTCATATAATTACTCAGGCTTTTTTAGTGGTTCGATTTTTGGAATTAGCAGCCAAACAGCCGCCATGGCAATAATAGCTAGCGATGCACCAATCACAAATGCAGGTGTATAGTTACCATCAGCCGTTAGGATTGGCACCAAAGACGTTAAACCAACTGCGCCTAACTTAGCCGCCATACCCGAAAAGCCTGCCAGTGTACCTACCGATTTTTTACCGAGCAGATCACTTGGCAAGGTTTGCACGTTACCGATTGCGGTTTGGAAGCCAAATAGAATAACTGCCATTATCATTACTGCAATTTCTGGCGCGCCGGGATTGGCCATGGCTAATAAAGAAGGCAGCATGATCAAACAGCCTAAAGTAATAGTGAGTTTACGGGTTTTATCGGTAGTCCAACCTGCTTTCAAGCGGTTTTGTGCCAGTAAGCCACCAAACCAAGCACCAAACATGGCACCCACGTAAGGTACCCAGCCGTACATACCGATGGATTGCACATCCATTGCATACACTTCGTTGAGATAAATAGGGATCCAGAATACAAATAACCACCAAATAGGATCGATAGCGGCAGAAGAAATAATCACCCCCCAACTTTCTTTACGTGACAGCAGTTCGGCTGTTGAAGGGTTATATTCAACTTCATCCATTTCAGATACAGACGCATCTCGTCTTTGCCCGGTTAGAATATACTGGCGCTCTTCTTCAGTTAACCAAGGATGACTACCAGGTGGGGCTTTAACTAATATCAACCAAGGAATTAGCCATAACAAACCGACCAAACCAACCACTACAAAAACCATTTTCCAGCTGAAGTAAATCGTTAGAAAGGCAATCAAAGGGATGGCAATAATCCCGCCAATAGCGGCACCAGAGTTGAAGATCCCTTGAGCTAAAGCGCGTTCTTTAGTAGGAAACCATTCAGCATTACCCTTAGCAGCACCAGGCCAGTTGCCCGCTTCGGCCACACCTAAAATGGCACGGAAAATACTGAAACTTAGCACTCCTTGCGCAAAGGCATGAGCGACAGTAGCCAAAGACCAAACACCTATAGATAATACAAACCCAAGGCGGGTACCAATCCAGTCAAAAATTTTACCAAATATGGCTTGACCAAAAGCATAAGCAAATACAAACACTATGGATATATTGGCGTATATCTGTTTACGTTCTAATGCTGATTCGTCAGGAAATAATTCTTCTACAATATCGGGCCATAACACACTCAGTGCTTGACGGTCGATATAGTTAATAACAGTTGCTAGGGCAATTAATGTTATTACCCACCAACGTAAGCCTTTCAATTGCATGTTGTTACTCCCCTAAAAAGTCTTCACGCGCTGGGCTAAATGTATCAATCAATATGCCGCCTGTGGGGCAAGTTGCGCCATGATCAGCAAAAGGAGGCATAAAACAGCTGTCACCTGCTTTTAATATTTTAGTGACACCATCAATATTGAAGTGAAACTCACCTTCAACCACATAAGTCACTTGAGAGTGTCGATGGGCATGGTTATAACCAATAGCTCCTTTCTCAAACCAAATTTTAACAGCCATTAACTCTTCGTTATAACCCAACATTTGGCGTTTTAAGCCGCCACCTATATCTTCAATTTCGGTTTCGTTGCCAAATGAGAAATGTGCACTTTGCTTTTGCATTTTATTAACTCCTAATATTACTGCAGCAGATAAACGGCTAATCGGCCAACAAAGACGTCATTTTGACCTTGATAGGCAAACTGACTGTTGAGCTGATTTTCTGTCATTGCTGATTTTAATCGCTTAAATTCGGTGGCAAAGCGTCCTTGTTCGGCAAGCGCTTTGCGCATTTGATGTGCGTCATCTTTGGTAATTACTAAACTAGGGTGAGCACCATGAGCATGAAAAGAGCCTAACGCGACCAATACACTAATCAGTACGAAATTGCTTTTCGTCAGCATCTTAAAAAAGTAGATCATCATTGCTTAGTCCACATGATTATTTTCAAGCAGCGCGGTATGGGGGCCTTTAAAATGAAGTTCTACTACTTTAGGCGCCGCGCTTGCTTCAAATGAATTATCAAAAATAGCGGTTTTAGGCTCACCTACCGTATGTTCAATTAAAATGGGCGCCGAATTTAGCAATGTATTTTTTTCGATGTTGCTGACTTGAACACCATGCAAATACAGACTTGCTTTACTCTTATTGCGTTTTCCTAAACCGACGTCGCTAAGTTGGTTATTAGCCATGCTTAAATGTGGACCAAAAGTACTTTCGTCAGTCCCCCCGCGGTAAAGTTTAAGTACCGCTCCCTCCACTTTACTGAATTGGTTGTCTTTTAAGGTGACATATTCAGCGTTATAAACGCCTAAATCTTCTATCTCACTGTCAAGTTGCAAAATGTCGCCAGTTATATTGTCGAATTTATTGTTGCTCAAAACGATTTGATCAGCGAAGGCACCTTTACCCGTGCTAAAAAAGTGGAACGAATGATTAACGTTTAAGTTAGACACCGTTGAATTTGTCAGCACAAAACGATAATTATCAACCATGCCCCATTTTTTGGTGCGTATCGCGCTATTGCCTGTGGAATCTGGACTGTTTTCACCTGAAATCACTAATCCATCTAGTTTCAAGCTACCACCGTCATTAATTTCAAAGAGTGCTGAACGTTCAAAGGTTAATTTAGCAGTGCCAGCTTGTTGTGCCTTTAAAGTGATTGTTTTATCAATTTTGACCAGTTTAGGGATATCGTATTGTCCTGACGCCAATTCGACCACATCCCCATCTTTGGCCTGTTCAATTGCGCTCAATAGGGACTCGGCTGTTGCACTAACCACATGAGTTTGACCAGAATCAAAGGCAATTATTGCCGGAACCTTAGGGTACCAAGCGACGCCAGTAGCCTCTTTAGTAACGAATTTTAAATCTTGTTTAACACCCGCGGTTACCGCCTTTGAAGTTGGGTACAAAAGACCATTATTCGAACGTGTAAGTGCCACATCTTGGTGTTTAATGCCGTAGGATAATGCTGTTATTGCCTTGGTATTAGCGACATTTTCTGTAAATTTAATGCCGCTTACATCGTCGAAAAGAGTAAAGGGTTGTTGATTATCTTGGTTTATAAATAGGTTATTTTTCATCACGCTATCGATTGGCACTGCGCTGCGTTCAACGTCGCTTCCAGCTGCAAGTTGAATGTGCTCAACATTGACAAAAGTATTATGTTCGATGGTCGCATTCGCGACTTGATGATAACGATTGATTGCGGAATTTGGCACACCATTCATGATGGTAAATCCACTACCAAAGCGATAACCAGTCAGCCCTTCGAGGTAATTATTACGAATAACTTGGTCTCTATTAATCACTCTAATACCACCAGTGTGATCAACACCGTTACCTAGAAAAACGTTTTCTTCGATTATATTGCCGTTGCCATGGCGCATGGTTAAGGTGCCACGAGCTTCAAAAAATACATTACCTCGTACGGTATTTTTTCCCGATTTAATCGAGATAATTTCAACCTCACCATTGGTTTGCTCAAAATAGTTATTTTCTACCACGGTATAAGAATCGGTCAGTGAGTAATGACTCGTACCAATGCGCAGAGTTTCTCCGCCATTAGAGCCAAATGTTGGGCGATAACCAAAATAGTTATGATCGATGATATGATGATTTTGCTGGCTTTGTTCACTGTCTAATCTCACCGCTACCGTAACGCCTTTATTACGTTTGCCAACAATGTGGTTGTGGTCAAAACGGTTATGCTGCCCATATAAAGCGACCCAATAATCGGGTTCTGTTTTATCGGGGTTATTGTAATTATCAATAACAACTTCACTGACTTGCGAATGGTAAGCTAGTGCTGATTTATCACGGCGAAATTCAATCACTGCACTACTTGGCGTAAAACCGTTCTTAAATACTAAACCTGTCACCAGTAAATGTTGTCCGGCGAGTCTTAAGTTTGATTGCCCAGATAAAATCACCTGACCTTTGGTTTCTGCTCGTAGTTCGATGGGCGCATTTTTTTCGCCTTGGCCTTCGAATAGGATCTCAAAATCAGTCCAAGTGCCGTCTTTAAGAATGACAGTATCACCAGCCTGCAGCTTGGAGACGACTTTGTAATACGCCTGCTTACTTTCAATAAAATATTCTTTGCCAGTTATCTCAGCTGAACAAGCAGACAACAACAGCAAACCTATCTGTAGTAAACAAACGTGTAATAAGCGCATAAAAAACTCTTTTAAACTGCAGCCAGACGCAATGATTTAACAACGCGCCATTTGTCTAACGACATCGTTCAACAATCACCCAATACAAAAATGAATCATTGAATAAGAAGGTAGCAGTTGAGTACCAAAACGAGATATTTATGCGATTTTACACAACAAATATCGAACGATTTAGGCACCCAGCCTGGCTTATCCTGATTATTTTTCTAACTTTAAAAAATAGTCGAAGATTTCTGGCACATTACCACTTCCCATACCTGCATCGAATGCAGCCTGAAGATTAGCTGATGAACCTTCTGCAATTTTCGATTGGGTACCTAAGTCATCTACCATCTGTAAAAAATAACCTAGATCTTTGTTGGCGTTGGCAATTGAAAAGCCCAAATCGCTTACGTTATCTACGGCATAATTTTTACAAAACTTCATAAAAGGTGAACTGGAAGGGCCGGTTGACATAATGTCGAACAATTGTTGGCGATTGATCCCAGCGCGATCTGCAATTGCAAAGGCTTGAGACATGGCACAAACGGTGGTCATACCCATAAAATTGTTAATCAACTTGGTGGTGTGACCCGCACCAAGCGCACCTAAATGGAATATATTTTCACCTTGTTGCTCAAGGACAGGTTTAACTTTGTTAAACGTCTCCATGTCACCCGCAGCCATAATATTAAGCAGACCATCTTTTGCGTGAGCCGGTGTACGGCCCAAGGCGGCGTCGATCATGCCCGCGCCTTTTTTCTTCAAATCAGCGCCTATTTTGCGTGTCGAAGCAGGGATCGAAGTACCGAAATCAATCAGCACTGAGTCTGCTTTCATACCTGCGAGAATGCCATCATCGGCATACACTACTTTTTCTACAATAATCGACGTTGTAAGGCACAACATTACAATGTCTGAGCCTGCGGCTAGCTCTTTAGCTGAGCCGGCAACTGATGCGCCTCTAGCTACACAGGCCGCGACTGCGTCTTTGTTGAGATCCATAACAATCAGATCGAAACCTTTGTTTTGTAGGTTTTCGACCATATTGCCGCCCATTAAACCAAGGCCAATGAAACCAATTACAGGTTTAGACATGCATAACTCCTAAATAAATTGACACATATTTAACTGAATATGCTTAATCGTTCACCAATACTTTAGGTGGGCAACGTCGCACATCTTTAATTCAATAAAGTTACCCTAAGCTCAAGTTAATTTCAGAGTAAGCAATCAATTCCACTTAGTCTTAGTGTGTCAATTTTATGAGAGCGCCAGTAAAAATGGAGCCTAAACTTCCGTCACAAAATCTATAACCAATTACGTTTTCAATATTAACTAATACCAAGCATAACTTTTTTCGTACTGATATGATTTGTCAGTCAAATCATGAAACTAACCAATCAGCATTTGCAAACAGTATTAACATATTGCCAATTTGTCAACCAATAAGTTAGATTTGGCTAGCAAGCATAACAAGTGAATTTAATCCCTTTACATAGCCAAATTTGATTAGAATCCTGTCAGCCCAGTGAACAACACTCAAGTAACACGTGACGTACTGCTTAATCTACGTCTCTCTGTAAAATCTATTCCCAACAAATATAAAGACTATTCACCTACCAATGGACAAGGATAACAGACGAAAAAACCTAACATTAAAAAAACAAAATAATGGCAATTGGTAATAAAATACAAATAATTGGTAATGTCAAACTACAACCATGCAACTAACGAGACTTAATTTTACTTTGCACTTGATAACTTGTTACACCAACCAGACAAGTGAACAAATTGCATTACTTCTAGAGGTACTTTGTCCATCAAGCGAATCGACTAATTTGTTAAGCCGTGTTTTCTAAGGCCTGACAATTTTATCTATTTAAATAGTCTACTATTGTGTTATACCTTGCACCGTGAAGTAGTGGTCAACAGAATGGTGAAAAAGACCTCCATGCGTTTAGCCTTATACAGTCTATCTTTGTGCTGTCTTTGCAGCACCTTGGCAAAGGCCAACCAACACAGAGATATTTACAATTTTTCACTTGAAGAATTGCTTAACATGCCCGTATCCATTGCCTCTCGCAATG
>Ga0070748_1000701_pt1 | contig 15706 bp, 15 predicted proteins | sample VirMetDEL_Nov_12_FD_77015 | JGI IMG/M metagenome (GOLD analysis project Ga0070748, IMG submission 77015) | Aqueous microbial communities from the Delaware River and Bay under freshwater to marine salinity gradient to study organic matter... | ecosystem: Environmental > Aquatic > Marine > Coastal... | reverse complement strand
CGGAGCATGGAAGTTCATTTGTCACCCCTATAGAAGGGTTAGAGCGCGACGGGCTTAAAAAAGCACTTGTTAAAGCAATCGGAAATCTTCCTGAACGAGAGAGGATGGTACTGGCGCTCTATTATGATCAGGAATTGAATCTTAAAGAGATAGGTTTGGTGCTAGGTGTTAGCGAGTCCCGTGTAAGTCAAATACATAGCCAAGCGGCGGCACGCTTGCGGCAAAAGCTTTCTGGTTGGTAAAACAAAAAACATGTGTCGGCAATTTGGCTGTTCAATGGGGTGATAGAAATTTCTGCAGATTCATCAAAAAATGTACAGCCTGTGTGCGGATACAGATGAATTTATGATCATTGTGAAAATATTGGCTAGGTTTTGTTATAAAAGTTAAGGATATAAGCCTTTGTTACTGGCCTAAGCCTTAACTCCGACTAGACTAAGATTAATTGAAATTCCCGTTAGGGGTAGTGGAGGTTGCATTGGATAAGAATATGAAGATCCTGATTGTTGATGATTTTTCAACAATGCGACGGATTATTAAAAATTTACTGCGTGATTTGGGCTTCTCCAACACTCACGAGGCGGATGATGGCGTTACGGCGTTGCCAATGCTAAAAAATGGAGATTTCCAGTTTTTAGTGACAGATTGGAATATGCCAGGTATGACGGGCATCGATCTGTTAAAAGCGGTTCGCGCCGACGACAAATTGCGTAGTTTGCCGGTACTGATGGTGACGGCAGAGGCCAAGCGCGATCAGATCATTGAGGCAGCCCAAGCAGGCGTTAATGGCTATGTGGTTAAGCCGTTTACTGCACAGGCACTCAAGGAAAAAATTGAGAAAATTTTTGAGCGTGTAGGTTAATTCCTCGCGTCAATTATAAAAAGGCGTCGCAATGGTATCTGAAATCCAAACAGACATTAATAGTGAGTTTGTTACTGAGCTTAAAGAGTGTGCGAAGTTGCTCGCAGAAAAATTGCAGAGTAATCAGTTTGATGAGGCTTCAGTCTTAATTCAAAGCATAACTCAATCACGCGACAGGCATATTTTTCAGTCCGTTGGACGCCTTACGCGTGGCTTACATAACGCCATAGTGAATTTTAATGTCGATGCGGATTTATCAAAGGAGCCGCCAAAGATTGAAAATTCGGATATTCATGATGCTTCTAATCGCTTAAATTATGTAATAGAGCTTACACAGAAAGCGGCTGAAAAAACCATGGATGTCGTTGATGAGGCCGCCCCTATTGCAATGAATTTGGGCCAGGAGGCAAGCAGTCTTCGTGAAGAATGGGCGCGACTCAAGCGACGTGAAATGAGTGGCGATGAGTTTCGTCAGCTCTATGCGCGAATGGATGAATTCCTTGGGCAAATGGTAACTGGTACAGATCAACTAAGTAAAAACTTGCAAGATATAGTCTTGGAGCAGGGCTTTCAAGATCTCACCGGTCAAGTACTTAAACGCGTTATTGGTCTGATAAATGATGTAGAAAAAGACTTGGTGAGTTTGGTGCGTATTGCAGGGCAGGTGGAAGAAGTTACTGGCTTGACGATGGATGAAGAAACCATCAGTCATGATAAGGATGTAATGCAAAAGCGCAAAACAGAGGCAGAAGGTCCACAAATTAACACGGCGCGTGTTGATGTGGTTTCCGGGCAAGACGAAGTCGATGACTTATTGTCAAGTCTTGGTTTTTAATGTCCGGTTACTTGAGGAAAGTTGAATGAGTTTCGGTGACGACGAGGATATTCTTCAGGATTTTTTAGTTGAGGTAAGCGAGATTCTGGAGCGCTTGTCGCAGCAGCTGGTCGACCTCGAGCAGCGCCCTGATGACAAAGATTTACTCAATGCAATTTTTCGAGGCTTTCATACCGTGAAGGGCGGTGCAGGTTTTCTCGGTTTAAATCCTATGGTGCAGTGCTGCCATGTGACGGAAAATCTTTTTGATATTCTGCGTAATAGTAAACGCAGCGTTACATCGGAGTTGATGGACGTTGTATTGCAAGCACTAGACTTAGTCAATCAACAATTTGAATTGGTTTCTCAGCGCGAAGAGTTGCCACCGGTTGATCCATCGCTTATCGCGGCTCTTGAACGATTGGTTTCTTGTGATGATCTAAATGAGGCTGAAGCAGAGTCTGCTAGCGTGTCGGAGAGTATTCCTTCAGCAGATCCGGCTACGCATCAAGACGGCGATATTACCGATGTTGAGTTCGAACAGCTTTTGGATGCTATTGCAGACAAGTCGGCAGCCCAATCCACTTCTAAGACTCCAGATGTTAAGCCGTCATCATCTTCTAATGATGATATTAGCGATGATGAATTTGATGCTATCTTGGATCAGTTGCATGGTAAAGGACAAGGCCCTGGCATTGCGGCACCGAGTGCGGTTGTTGCGAGTGTAGTTGCACCAGTAGTCCCCGCTACAGAGTCAAGTGATATCAGTGATGATGAATTTGAAGCTTTACTGGATCAATTACATGGGAAAGGTAAGGGCCCAAGTGTTGAAGGTACAGCAGTAGTCTCTGCTCCTGCTCCTATACCAGCGGTCGCGATAGAAAAAGCGAATGCCGAACTAATTAATGATGATGAATTTGAAGCATTGCTCGATCAATTACACGGAAAAGGTAAAGGTCCAACCGTTCCGACTCCAGGTGCAGCTCCTGTTCCAGCGGCTGTTGTTACTGCGGCGACATCCTCGCCGCCTGCTGTAAAACCAAAAGTGGCAGCTTCTGCCGCACCTGCACCAATCAAAAAACCTGACCCTATTAAACCGCCCTCTGCGGCAGATAAAGACAGTCAGCAAGTTGAAACTACGGTTCGTGTTGATACTCAGCGGCTCGATGACATCATGAATATGGTTGGCGAGTTGGTGTTGGTGCGTAATCGCCTAGTTCGCTTAGGCAATTCTTCCACCAATGAGCAGCTAGTGAAGGCAGTTGCAAACCTTGACGTGGTAACAGCTGATCTACAAACATCTGTTATGAAAACACGGATGCAGCCGATCAAAAAAGTGTTTGGTCGCTTTCCTCGGGTGGTGCGCGATTTGGCCCGTAGTTTGAAAAAAGAAATAAGTCTTGAATTGGTCGGAGAAGAAACTGATCTTGATAAAAATCTCGTTGAGGCGCTTGCAGATCCGCTAGTGCATTTAGTGCGTAACTCTGTCGATCATGGAATAGAGTTTCCAGATGTGCGTGAAGCAAATGGAAAGCCCCGTATTGGGCAAGTGATACTGGCCGCAGAGCAAGAAGGTGATCACATACTTCTATCCATTAGTGATGATGGTGCAGGTATGGATGCAAATAGATTGCGCGCTATTGCTGTGGAAAAAGGAATATATGATGAGGACACCGCTAATCGTCTTACTGATACAGAGGCCTACAATTTAATTTTTGCACCAGGCTTTTCCACCAAAAAAGAAATATCTGACGTATCGGGGCGTGGCGTCGGTATGGATGTGGTGAAAACTAAAATTACACAGCTTAATGGCAGTGTAGATATTAAGTCTACGTTAGGGAAGGGCACTCGCTTCATTATTAAAGTGCCTTTGACGTTGGCAATTATGCCAACCCTAATGTTTATGTCTGGCAAGCAAACTTTTGCTTTTCCTTTGGTGAGCGTCAATGAAATATTTCATATGGACCTAACCAAAAGTCATATTATTGACGGGCAAGATTGCGTTGCGATTCGCGATCAAGCTATTCCATTATTTTATTTAAAAGATTGGTTGGTCAAAGCGAGTTACGGGCAGCGCCCTGATAGTGCACATGTGGTTATAGTGACTGTTGGAACAAGACGTGTAGGCTTTGTCGTGGATCAATTAGTCGGTCAAGAAGAGGTTGTCATTAAACCCTTGGGTAAAATGTTGCAGGGAACACCTGGGATGGCCGGCGCCACTATTACTGGCGACGGCACTATAGCGCTAATTTTAGATATACCTAGTTTATTGCGTCGCTATGCTAAGGGCACCACTGCATGGGGCCACAGTTAATCTGAGATGAAAATATCGCTGGTGATTATGGTGTAGTTAACTATTAAGGCTAAGTGAGAGAATCTGTAGTTTAAGGTATTGTGGCCCCATCGCGCTGATCAAATAATATTTAGTGCAGTTGACGCTGCGGAGTAATGTAGATGCCACTTAGGGTACTAGTAGTTGATGATTCGAGTTTCTTTCAGCATCGGTTGAAAGATATTATTAACGAACATCCTGACTTAAAAGTGGTGGGCATTGCCAGCAATGGCCGAGAAGCAATTGAGAAAGCCGCTGAATTAAAGCCTGACATCATTACGATGGATTTTGAGATGCCAGTAATGGATGGCGTTACTGCCGTTAAACATATTATGGCTAATGGAAAAGTGCCCATTTTAATGTTTTCCTCGCTTACTTACGAAGGAGCTAAAATCACTCTGGATGCTTTAGCCGCTGGGGCTTTAGATTTTATTCCTAAAGATTTTGCTGAGGTTTCACGTAGTTCGGCAGCATTAAAAAAGCGTTTGCATGAGCGTTTAATTACGTTGGCGCGCTCAGGTACACAATGGCGCATTCCATCTTCACCGGATGTTAAGTCGGCAGTAGGTGCGCAAGCCGCAGTTGCACCAGCACCACGCTCCTTACTAGCGGCTGCGTCAGTTTCAAAGCCTATAATTTCAAAAAGTGTAACCCCAGAGCATGTAAAAAGTTCAGGTCTGGATACATATCATTTAAAAAAGCAGCCTAAGCTTTTAGTGATTGGTACTTCCACTGGCGGGCCTGTGGCTTTGGCAGAGGTTCTGGCTGCTTTACCGGCAAACTTTCCCGTACCAATTGTATTGGTGCAACACATGCCTGAAAACTTCACTAAAGCTTTTGCTGAACGTTTAAATAAGTTGTGCAAAATTCGTGTGCGTGAAGCTGTAGATGGTGATGTGTTAGAGCCAGGGCTTGCGTTATTGGCTCCTGGTGGTAAGCAACTAATGCTCGATAAACGCAATGGTGGCTCAGTGCGCGTATTTTTGGATGATGATCGGGTTACCTACAAACCTTCATTGGATATTACTTTCGGCTCGGCCGCAAATTGTTATGCAGATAGAGTTTTAGGTGTGGTCTTAACCGGAATGGGGTCTGATGGCTGCAAAGGTGCGCGGTTACTGAAAGATGCAGGCTCTGCACTATGGTCACAAGATGAGGCGAGCTGTGTGATTTATGGCATGCCGATGGCAGTAGCACGCGCAGGATTAAGTGATAAGGTTTTCAGCCTAAAAGAAATTGGGCCACGTCTGGCGCGAGAGGTTGTGTAGTGGATATTCTCAGTATCGTCGGCGTAATTTTGGGGTTTGCGGCTATTGTTGGCGGAAATTTTTTAGAGGGTGGTGGCTTCACAACCCTGATAAATGGGCCCGCTGCTTTGATTGTTCTTGGTGGTACTTTAGGTGCGGCTATTTTACAAACTCCCAAGCATAGTTTAAAGCGCGCCTTGCGAATTGTTGTATGGGTATTCAAACCGCCCTATGTTCCTTTTAAACAAGGTATTGCTAACATAGTGCGCTGGGCGACGGCGGCGCGCAAAGATGGGTTGCTAGGCCTTGAAGAGGTGTCTGAGCGAGAGAAAGATGCTTTTGCAAAAAAAGGTTTGCAGTTGTTGGTGGATGGTAACGAACCTGAAGTTATTCGTCGTATTTTAGAAACTGACATGATTGTAGATGAACAACGTGACATCGACGCTATCAAGTTTTATGAATCAATGGGTGGTTATGCGCCGACAATAGGTATTGTGGGTGCCGTTATGGGTTTGATTCATGTAATGAATAATTTGGCTGATCCCGCACTCTTGGGGCCTGGTATAGCGGTTGCTTTTGTCGCGACTATTTATGGGGTGGCTATCGCGAATCTTTTGCTGATTCCTATTTCTAATAAGTTGCGGATGTGTGTGAATGAAAACTCTCAATATCGCGAGTTGATCATTGAGGGTATTATTTCAATTGCCGATGGCGAGAATCCACGCTCTATTGCAATGAAGTTAAATGGGTATTTACACCCCCTTTGATTTATATAAGATTTGGTGGCTGAGCCATGGCGCGTCGTCGAAGACAAGAGGTGCATGTTAATCAAGAACGTTGGCTAATTTCTTATGCCGATTTTATTACGCTGTTGTTTGCTTTTTTTGTGGTGATGTATTCTATTTCGCAAGTCAACGATAGCAAGTATCGCGTACTTTCTGAAACGTTCGTTGAAGCGTTTAATAAGCCTAAAGATACCCAAGTTGACCTAAACCCTGAGGCACAACTTTCCCCATCGAATGATCCCATTACTCCGTTGGATATGGGTAAAACATCAATAAATCAAGCCACTGAAAATGGACAAATATCTATCGTAAGTGATCAGGCTCCCCCGGCTGTTCCTGCAGATGATAGTGAGTCGAATGCTGTGAAAACCAGTGATGAACTGACGCAAATTTCTGACTTGGTGAGTGAAAAGTTTTCACAGCTTATAAATGACCAAGTGATTCAAGTGTCGAGCAATGAGCTTTGGCTGCAGATTGAATTGAAGGATAGTATTTTATTTTCTTCCGGTGGTGCAGACCCTAGTGCTCAGGCTCTTAGTATTTTTAATGAAATTGCAACTATATTAAAAACCTATTCCAATCCTGTGCAGGTTGAAGGCTTTACCGACAATATTCCCATTAATAGTCCGCGTTACCCTACAAATTGGGAGCTCTCGGCAGCGCGAGCCAGTGCTATAGTGAAAGTATTGGTTAATAGTGGTGTTGCGCCGGAGCGATTATCGGCGGTTGGTTACGGAGAGTATCAACCGACTACTAGCAATGATACTGCGGTGGGCAGAGCGCAAAATCGACGGGTTGCTATTATGGTTGCTAAGCGAAAAATGGATCGCCCTAAGGTGTCTTTAGGTCGCTCTGTGGGGGCAGATGAGCCGGTAGTTGCGCCTTAATTAAATCTTCAGCGTCGTGGATTATTAATAGCCCAGCATTGTTGTATAAGTCAGCCACTTTAATCCGCATCACTTACTCCTTTTCTGTATTACGCATTATTACCTCAATGTTTCGTTCCGGCACCTCAAAAATGTCTAAGGAGTTTATGTAAAAAGACTGTTTTGAGTAGTATTGTATACATTAAGTATTCTTAGCTGCATTCCGTACTAGGACGATACTCATTATTTTTGCGTGCAACTTTAATTAAATTAAAAAAGCGGCATAAAGTTTGCTGGATATACTTGCCTTTAAGAAAATGTCTGGTGTTTGACGCCAGCAAGGATTTATCCGTGCGTGTAATTGCAATTGCCAATCAAAAAGGTGGAGTGGGTAAGACCACCACCACAGTTTCCCTCGGTGGATTAATTGCCGAAACGGGCAAGCGCGTACTTTTGTTGGATATTGACCCTCATGGTTCATTGAGTACCTATTTCGGTTTTGATGCTGATCAGCTGGCATTGAGTAGTTACACCCTATTTCAAGAGCGCAAACAGTTAAGTCGCGACAGTGTGTTACGTTTGATTCAAGCGACTAATTACCCCCTGTTAGATCTAATGCCCTCGACTACCGCTTTGGCAACGTTAGAGCGTCAAGCCATAGGTCAAGATGGTATGGGGCTAGTGCTTATGCGTGCTCTAGCCCTTTTAAGTAATGATTATGATTATGTGATCATAGATACACCGCCTTTGCTGGGTGTACTCATGATTAATGCGTTGGCAGCATGTCAATATTTATTAGTGCCAGTTCAGACAGAGTTTTTGGCGATGAAGGGACTGGAGCGGATGGTGAATACGCTCACTATGATGTCGCGTTCACGTAAAAAAGCATTGCCTTACAGCATTGTCCCCTTGATGTTTGATCGGCGTACCCAGGCTTCCGTAACGAGTTTGCGCAGTATTCGCAATAATCACAGTGAACATGTCTGGCCGGGGCATATACCTATAGATACTCGTTTTCGCGATGCGAGTAAGGCGGGAGTTCCCCCACATTTATTTGACGCTACGAGTCGTGGGGTCGAAGCCTATAGGTCGCTTTGGCATTGGTTGGAGAAAAAGCTATTTGAAGATGAACAGTTTGATCAAGCGGAAGCTGCATCGAACTCGTCAAAAACAGGTGCAATCTAGTGGCAGATATAAAACCGCCAGATGATAGCCTGAGTAGCTATTTTGATGAGCTGCTCGGCGCCGAAGAACTACCGCAGCTACAGCGAGATTCTGTGTCTGCTGCAACGACTAATACTAATAATAAAGTAGCAAAAGTTGTTAGTCTTACTAAAAAGTCTCTTGCCCAAAAACCAATCTCTAAAACGCTAGAAAATCGCTTTGGTCAGGCGTCAAGCTTGAATACTAGGGTTTATTCTGCCCCTGAAACTAAAGTACGTAGTGCGCCGAGTCAATTTCCTGAAGTGCAGAACTTTGCTGAGCCCGTTGTTCGTCAAACGCCTGAGCAAAAACAACAATTGGAGAAATTACTGCAAACGGCTCGCACACAGCTATTGGTCGATTCGACTCAAATTTCCCTCCGAATTGCACAAGAGATAGTAGCACCAAGCGCGCCGCCCGTAATTGCCGAGCCTATAGCCTTACCTGAAGAGATTCAGGAGTGGGATATAGAGAGTGATTATGAAGCCGTATCGTCACTGGAAAGTGATTTTCCTGCAGGGGCGGTGTGTGAAGCTGAGCCTGTCGTGGCATCTGCTGACGCACTCACCTATAAGTTAGCAGGTGTGGAGTGGTTGGAGAATGGCCGCCCCGTCTGGGCGCAGGCGCGGTTTGATGTATTGCTTTTTAAAGTGTCTGGTTTAACCCTTGCTGTGCCTTTAATCGCTTTAGGTCAAATTCGACCAATTACTGAGGAGCTGACTCCTTTGTTTGGGCAGGCAGATTGGTTTATGGGATTTCAGCTGACGACTACAGGAAAAATCAGCACAGTAAATACCGCTAAATTTGTGATGCCTGAGCGATATGATGAGAACTTCATAAATACTGCAAAGTATGTGGTGTCAATTAATGGAGTACCTTGGGGGCTTGCAGTTGATTCGGTTAATCAACCTATTAGCCTGCAGCCCGAGGATGTGAAGTGGCGCTCTGACCGTAGTAAGCGGCCGTGGTTGGCCGGCACTGTGAAGGATCATATGTGTGCATTGTTGGATATCCCTCAAATTGGACAGATTTTAATAGACCAAGATAAAAATTTTCAGCCAAAGCATAGCTAATCTGAACACTGTTATGAGCCCAGAAAAATCAAATAGATGATCTCAGTGGATAAAGTGGCACTCGTTGCGCTCTAGACTATAGTTATATCGACATTTAACCGATTGTGGCGCTTAGCTGTTTGATGTGGCGGGAGCGCGGCAATTGCCGAGTAGCAGAGGAATAAACGATGGCAACTGATTTAACAAAACAAAAAAGTAGTGATGATCCTGTATTGCAGTGGGTTACTTTCCGTTTAGACGGTGAAACCTATGGTATTAATGTAATGCAGGTGCAGGAGGTTTTGCGTTACTCAGAAATTGCTGCAGTGCCTGGTGCTCCATCATATGTGTTGGGAATTATCAATTTACGCGGTAATGTAGTAACTGTTATCGATACTCGCCATAGGTTTAATCTCCCTAGTGGTGAAATAACGGACAATACCCGTATTGTGATTATAGAAACTGATCGTCACGTTATTGGCATATTGGTTGATAGCGTAGCTGAAGTGGTCTATTTGCGTCAGTCCGAAATTGAAGTGGCACCTAATGTTGGCAATGAAGAAAGCGCCAAGTTTATTCAGGGTGTTTGTCATAAGAATAATGAGCTGCTCATACTGATTGAATTGAATAAGCTGTTGACGGGGGAAGAGTGGTCAGAGCTGGAGGATATTTAGTTGCATGAGCTTTTTAGGCGGTAAAAGTTGGATATAAACGTGCAAATGACAACACTGGAAATAGGTCTACTTATAAGCCTGCTCTTAAGCCTTATGGCATTTGTGCTGGCTTTTTACAGCCTAAAACAGTCGCGTGCGCAGGCTCTAGAAATAGAAAAAACTCTTCAAAAAGTAATGCGTGAGTTGGCTGTATCTAACAGCGGCTCAGTTGGGATGGGGCAGCGTTTGATGGCAATGGAAAAGCGTTTGCAGTCGGGCCCACAAAAATCCGAAAAAATTGATTATTACCAAGATGAAGAGTTTCAGCCTTACTCTCAAGCTGCACAGCTTTTTAAAATGGGCATAGATTGCGATGAGGTGGCGCGCCGCTGCGGGCTATCGCGTGCCGAGGCGTCATTGTTAGAGATGATGCAGAAAAATAGCCATTAGTGTTTAAGTTGCTATTAATAAGCAGGTTCAAACTGTAGCTGGACTAGCTGGGTCTTACAGTCAAAAGTGGCGTAAAATTTAAAAACACAAAAGGAGATCAATTGATCTCCTTTTGTGTTTTTAAATTTGAATATGCAGCAGTGCAGAGTGCAATTATTGGATGTTTTAATTGTTAAATTGAAATTGCTGACCAGAAATGCCGAGTGAGTCATCCCCAATTAAATAGGTGTAGGCGGGCATAAGATCTTCTGCTGTTTTTACGGTAATGGGGTCTTCCGCGGGATAGGCAGCGGCACGCATTTTTGTGCGTGTAGCACTAGGGTTAATGCTATTGCTGCGAATATTACAAGTACCTTCGAATTCATCGGCGAGAGTTTGCATTAGATTTTCTGCTGCTGCTTTGGATGCAGCGTAGGCACCCCAATAGGCGCGACCTTTAAATGCAACACTAGAGCTGGTAAATAAAATGCTGGCATGAGGTGCGTTAGCTAATAGTGGTAATAATGCTTGAGTCATCATAAAAGGTGCTGTGGCATTGACTTGCATGCAGCGCTGCCATGCGCCGAGAGAATGATTGCTGATGGGCGTTCGTTCTCCCAGATCGCCTGCGTTATATAAAATTCCATCGACTCTACCGAAGGTTTCTTCTAAAACATTGCACATGTCGATGTAATCTTTTTCTACTGCGCTTTCAAAATTGATTGGCAAGATGGCTGGCTGCGGGTGGCCTGCTGCTTCAATTTCATCGTAAACCACCTCCAGTTTTGCCAGAGTGCGGCCCATGAGAACTAGCGTGGCACCGCTGGCGGCAAAACTTTTGGCGGCGACGCGACCTATGCCATCGCCCGCACCCGTAACGACGATAATTTTGTCTTTAAGGCACTCTGCCTTGATGCTGTAATCAGCGGGAATGTGCATGTCTCACCTCGAGTCGTAAGTGTGTGTTGCGCTGCGTTTGAGAGCAGGTCTAAAAGTTGTATGGTGGATTTTTCAATTAATTCAAATGTTTTTGGATTATGGGCCATATTTCATCGGCATGGTTTACGCAAAAATCAGCACTCCAGTTTTGTGCAGAGTCTTCGGTATCTATGTATCCATAGGCGGCGGCAATGGTAATGCTGCCTGCATTCTTGCCGCAGTCGATATCGCGTTTATGATCGCCAATATAAATAATTTCATGTGCTGCGCAGTTAAGTTGTTGGCCTGCCAAATGAAGTGATTCGGGGTCGGGCTTGCTGTGAGCAACATGGTCGGGACAAATGATGCTTAAGGGGGCTGGCTGTAAGTCAAGGGCAGCCATTAAGGGGAGGGTGTAGGCTGCGGGTTTGTTGGTTGCTATGCCCCAAGGGATTTGATGTTCTGCTAATTTACTTAGTAGCGGCATGATGCCAGGAAATGGGCAGGTAAAATCAGCGATGTGAGCAGAGTAGAGCGCAAGTAGGCGTTGGCGTAGCGGTTCAAATTGCGCATGGGTCTCGTCGATGGAGAATGCCATTTTAATCAATGCTTTTGATCCATTGGATACAGATGCGCGAATTTTTTCAGGCGCAATAGGCGTTTGCTGTTGCTCAATAAGTAGTTGATTTACCACGGCGATAAAATCGGGTGCCGTATCTAGCAGGGTGCCATCCAGATCAAACATGACTGCACGTATAGGTTTGCTCATGAATTACTCGCTGATTCTCTTGGCGTGAACCAAATAATTTACTGCTACATCATTAGGGTTGAGCTTGTAGTGTTTAGTGATGGGGTTATAGGTCATGCCAGTGATGGTTTGCAATTCTAAACCGGCAGCGCGTAGCCACTGCGCCAGCTCAGACGGGCGAATAAATTTGCTGTATTCGTGTGTGCCTTTCGGGAGTAATTTCAGTAAATATTCTGCACCTAAAATAGCAAAAGCATAGGCTTTTGGGTTGCGATTAATTGTGGAGAAATAGACGTCGCCATTGGGTTTTACCAGTTGTGCGCAGGCGCGAATAACCGATGAAGGATCGGGTACATGCTCAAGCATTTCTAAGCAGGCAACTATGTCAAAAGCGCCAGGCATTTGCTCTGCTTTATCTTCGGCAGTTGTTTGTTCGTAGTTGAGCTCAACCCCGCTTTCTAATGCATGTAAGCGTGCCACAGAGAGCGGCGCTTCACCCATGTCGATGCCGGTAACGTGGGCGCCGCGCAGCGCAAGCGATTCGGCCAAAATGCCACCACCACAACCGACATCAATAATAGTTTTGCCTGCGACTGGCGAGCGTTGATCGATAAAGTTGGCGCGCAGCGGGTTGATGTCGTGGAGTGGTTTGAATTCACTGTTTTTATCCCACCAGCGACTGGCGAGAGCTTCAAATTTTGCAATTTCAGCGCTATCAACGTTGGCCATAGGTCGTTCCCCGTTATGAAATGGTGTTGTGATTATTGTTGTGGGTGCCGTTTAAACGGCAATTTGTTTGCGCCACTGATGCGCTTTTGCCAGTATTTCGTGTTCATTGAGTGTTTGCAGTTGGCGCTCAATGAGGAGTGCCTTACCTTCAACCCAGACATGAGTGACTTGCTGGCCAGCGTGGGTATAAATAAGTTGTGAAAGTGGATTATACAGCGGTTGCATGCCGAGGCTGCTGAAATCTATGGCGGTTATATCGGCAGCTTTGCCGACCTCAAGGCTGCCAATTTTTTCCTCTAGCCCGAGTGCTTTGGCGCCGTTGATTGTGGCTAGGCGCAACGCGCTGTGAGCATTGAGGGCAGCGGCATCCTGCGCGACTGCTTTGGCTAGGAGCGCAGCCGTTTTGAGTTCGCTGAATAAATCCAAATCATTATTACTGGCTGCGCCATCAGTACCCAAAGCAACATTTATACCTGCATCAAGCAATTGCTGCACTGGGCAGAAGCCGCTGGCGAGCTTTAGGTTGGATTCGGGGCAGTGAATAACCTGTGCCCCACTGGCTTGCAGGATGGCTATATCGTCGTCATTTATTTGGGTCATGTGAACACATTGCACCAACGGTGACAACAGACCTAAATCCTGCAATCGCTGCAGCGGGCGCTTGCCGTAGGTTGCCATTGACTGCTGGATTTCCTGCGCGGTTTCATGCAGGTGAATCTGCACCGGCATATCCATTTCTTGGGCTAAGACGGCAATTTTTTGGAGCGGCTCATCGGCGACGGTATAGGGTGCATGGGGGCCAAAGGCAATCGATATAAGGTGATGGTTGCGGTAGTTGTCGTGCAGCTTTAAGCCTTTGGTGAAGTATTCGTCTGGGCCGGAACCCCAGGCGCTCGCAAAATCAAATATAGGGAAACTGATTTGGCTACGCATGCCAGCATCAAGGCAGGCTTGGGCCGCTTGTTCTGGGTAGAAGTACATGTCGGCAAAACAAGTTGTACCGGTTTTAATCATTTCTGCCATGGCCAATTGAGTGCCATCGCGAACAAAATCGGGACTTACCCAGCGTTTTTCGGTTGGCCAAATATGATCGTTGAGCCAAGTGTGCAGTGGGTGATCATCTGCGAATCCGCGTAGCAGGCTCATGGCGCTATGGCCATGGGCATTTACCAGGCCGGGTATTAATAGGTGGTTGTTGAGCTCTACGGTCTTGCCTACATAGCGCTGGGCGACTTCAGTTTGTGGTAGCAGGGCAAGAAGGAGCCCCTTGTCTATGATCAGCGCGCAGTCCTCGAATAAACGATTTTCGGGAATCACGGGAATTATCCAGCGGGCTTTAATAATCAAGTCGACGCTGAGTTGAGTGGTGGCACTGGATGTCATAAGGGGATTAGGCCTTGTAGGTAGAGGCAAAAAGTGGACGGCAGTATAACTGATGCTGGTGTTGAGTGGGCTGGATGCAATGCACGGGTTAGGCCAGATGTAAGGTTCATTTAGAGGTATTTGTTGGTTGTTGTTTGCATGTCTTTTTTACCCCTATTCATCTCTTCAGTACTCTTGCTAAAACGCAGTGCTAAACTGCCTATATTGGAGTTTTTGTGTTAGCATTCGCTCTCAAATTAGTTTTTAGGCGCATTTGACTAAACCCTTACTGGGGTAGCCAAATAATCCGCAAACAAATAGAGCGCATTTTGAGCGCTTTTGCGGGCTTACCAAGAACAAAAGAACTAAAAAAGAACAAAAAATAGACTAATCATATTCTTGGTTGGTCTTATGTAAACAATCCTGCCGTCACCATAATAAGGAAAGCAGTATTCCCATGGTCGAATTCGCTAAAGAAATATCACCGGTTAGTATCGAAGACGAGATGAAGCAGTCCTACCTCGACTACGCCATGAGCGTTATCGTAGGTCGTGCTTTACCCGATGTACGCGATGGCTTAAAGCCCGTGCATCGCCGTGTTTTGTTCGCCATGAGCGAATTGAAAAACGATTGGAATAAACCCTATAAAAAATCCGCCCGTGTGGTGGGTGATGTAATCGGTAAATACCATCCTCATGGTGATACTGCTGTATACGACACTATCGTACGTATGGCTCAACCATTTTCACTGCGCTATATGCTGGTGGATGGTCAGGGTAACTTCGGCTCGGTAGATGGCGATCGCGCGGCCGCTATGCGTTATACCGAAATCCGCATGTCTAAAATCGCCCATGATCTCTTGGCGGATTTAGATAAAGAAACTGTCGACTTTGTGCCCAACTATGACGGCACTGAGATGATTCCTGCGGTTATGCCAACGCGTATTCCCAATCTTTTGGTGAATGGCTCATCTGGTATCGCCGTGGGCATGGCAACTAATATTCCACCCCATAACTTGGGTGAAGTCGTACGCGGCTGTTTGGCGTTAATTGAAAATGCTGACATCACCGTTGACGAATTGATGGAGTTTATCCCAGGGCCAGACTTCCCTACCGGTGCCATTATTAATGGTCGCGCGGGTATTTTGCAGGCTTATCGCACCGGCCGTGGCAGTATCATCGTGCGTGCCAAGGCAGAAGTTGAGCGGGATGAAAAAACGGGTCGCGAAACAATCATCGTTCATGAAATTCCCTATCAGCTTAACAAGGCGCGTTTAATCGAGCGTATTGCTGAGCTGGTGAAAGAAAAGAAAATTGAAGGCATCAGTGAGCTGCGCGACGAGTCTGATAAAGACGGTATGCGTATCGTTATTGAAGTAAAGCGTAATGAATCGGGCGAAGTGCTGCTGAACAACCTGTTCAGCCAAACCCAGTTGCAAACTACCTTCGGCGTTAACGTTGTAGCGCTTGAAGACGGCCAGCCCAAAATTCTCAATCTTAAGCAATTGCTTGAAGCCTTTGTGCGTCACCGCCGCGAAGTGGTTACGCGCCGTACAGTGTATTTGCTACGTAAAGCGCGTGAGCGTGGCCATATATTGGAAGGTCTTGCGGTTGCGATTTCCAATATTGATGAAGTAATTGCCTTAATCAAAAATTCTGCTTCACCTGCAGAAGCGAAAGAAGGCCTTATGGTGCGCGGTTGGGATG
>Ga0070748_1000698_pt1 | contig 15767 bp, 10 predicted proteins | sample VirMetDEL_Nov_12_FD_77015 | JGI IMG/M metagenome (GOLD analysis project Ga0070748, IMG submission 77015) | Aqueous microbial communities from the Delaware River and Bay under freshwater to marine salinity gradient to study organic matter... | ecosystem: Environmental > Aquatic > Marine > Coastal... | reverse complement strand
TTGACCGTAGTAACGGGCACTATCAGGAACTGAAGCAGGCGCTCGCCTGCATCCCACTCGTAGTGCTCACCGTTCTTGGTGTGCAGCACTGCAATCCACTCACCTCGGTAGTCAGAGTCGATTACTCCGCAGGTATTGTTCAACTCTAGTCCGTATTTCGCTCCAATACTGGACCTTGGCAGGATTAAAGCGACATTTCCTGCTGGAATTGCTGCCGCGAAGCCCAATCCAACCTTAATAGTGGATAATCTCGGTACATAACCGGGTTCAGGCATGTATATGTCGTATGCTCCTGCACTATCGCTACCTTTGGTAGGAATGATCAGGTCTTTGTGTAATGATTTGATTTGCATGTGTTGTTTTGGTTAGATTGCGGAATTGTACCTAGCTGGAGTACCTATTGAACACGACAGAAATCCCTACTGATCAAGTCAGTGAGGCAGTGGCCCTTACTGTTTGGAAGAATCCACCAAAGCTGGGGGATCTCAAACAGGATATGTTGGACGCTCGCTCTGCACATGATACGCAAAAGAGCAAGATTTCCGTGTGGTTGGACAACCTGAACGTCACAGGGAACGCCAAAGTGGTGGTTGCCAAGGGCAACTCCAGCATTGTCCCCAAACTGATTCGCAAGCAGGCTGAATGGCGGTACACCGCGCTAAGTGAGCCGTTTTTGAGCACATCTGATGTGTTCAAGGTACGCCCGGTGACCTGGGAGGATAGGAAAAGTGCACAACAGAACCAGTTGGTTCTGAATAACCAGTTCAATACCCAGTTGGATAAGACGACTTTCATTGATGAGTACGTCCGGGCTGCGGTGGATGAGGGTACGGTGATTGTGAAGGTGGGTTGGGCCTTTGAAGAAGAGGAATATGAAGGTGAGTTCCCGGTAGTTGAATACCGGGTGAACCCAGAGATGGCAGAGATGCACCAGCAGCTTGCCCAGTTGAAAGAAGAGTCACCGAGCCAGTTCGCTACGGATGTGCCTGAGGAAATGCGGCAGGCCCATGAGTTAACCATGGAGAATGGCCAGCCCATTGAGCCGGTGATCCTGGGACGCAAGACGGAAACCCGTACACGTACACGTAGGAACAGTCCTACGGCTGAGATATGTGACTACCGCAACGTGATGTTTGATCCCACCTGCATGGGGGATATTGACAAGGCCAGCTTTGCAATCGAAACCTTCGAGGCTTCGATGTCCGAGCTCAAGAAGGCAGGGAAATACAAGAACCTGGACAAGATCGTCATTGGGAACAACTCCGTGCTGTCACAGCCGGACCACGCTACCAGTGATGCGGCTCAGAACTTCAACTTCACTGACGAACCCCGCAAGAAGGTCGTCGTGCACCAATACTGGGGTTACTGGGACATCGATGGCTCCGGGATTGTGAAGCCATTCGTGGCTGCATGGATCGGGGACACGTTGGTCCGTATGGAAGACTCCCCATTTCCAGACAAGAAGATCCCGTTTGTCGTAGTCAAGTACCTACCCGTGCGGCGCAGCCTGTACGGTGAGCCTGATGGCGAACTGCTGGAGGACAACCAGAAGGTTGTTGGTGCTGTCACCCGAGGCATGATCGATGTCATGGGCAAGTCTGCCAACGGGCAGACGGGTATTCGCAAGGATGTGCTCGATGCCACCAATCGGCGCAAGTTCGACAGCGGCAAGGACTACGAGTTCAACGCCAACGTGGATCCACGCCAGGGTATCTACATGCATACCTTCCCTGAGATCCCCAACTCTGCCCAGTTCATGCTGCAGTTGCAGAACCAGGAAGCAGAGTCGCTGACCGGGGTGAAGTCCTTCAGTCAGGGTATCTCTGGTTCCAGCCTGGGGGATGTGGCTGCTGGTGTACGAGGCGCATTGGATGCAGCCAGCAAACGTGAGCTTGGAATCCTGCGCCGTCTTAGCGCAGGCATTGTTGCCGTGGGACGCAAGTTCATCAGCATGAACGCTGAGTTCCTGTCTGAGGTCGAGGTGGTGCGGATCACCAATGATGAGTTCGTCAAGGTTCGCAAAGACGATCTGCCGGGTAACTTCGACCTTAGCTTGTCCATCTCCACTGCGGAAGAGGACAACAACAAGGCACAGGAACTGGCTTTCATGCTGCAGACCATGGGCAACAACATGGACCCGGATCTGTCCAAGATGATCCTGTCTGATATTGCCCGCCTGCGCAAGATGCCTGATCTGGCTGAAAAGATCGAGTCCTACCAGCCCCAGCCTGATCCTATGGCTCAGAAGAAGGCCCAGCTTGAGATTGCCCTGCTTGAGGCACAGATTGCAGTTGAGCAGTCAAAAGCCCAACTAAACAACGCTCAAGCCCAACTTGGTGGGATAAAGATGGGTACTGAGCAGGCTAAGGCCAATCAAATGCGTAGTGATACTGATTTGAAGAATCTTGACTTCGTTGAGCAAGAATCCGGCGTTAAGCAGGAAAGAGATCTGCAAAAGAGCGGTGAACAGGCCAGAGCCAACATAGTACTTGAGAGTCACAAGCATAATTTGTCTCAAATTGATCAAAAGAACAATAAAGATAAGAAATAACAGTAGTATCTTGTTGTATAGTCCTACTGTTCCACATTACCTTCTATTACCTCCTGAAAGCACTGGTAGATACAACACATGACAAGTAACAGCAGCATCAAGGCCATTGAACTCAACATTGAGCAGCACAAGAAGATCAGTAACTACGGCAAAGCCGTAGAGCGGCTCAAGGCAAACAAGGACTTCAAGCAGATCGTCATTGACGGTTACTTTTCACAGGAAGCTATTCGGTTGGTTCACCTTAAGGGTGATCCGGGTATGCAAAGTGCAGACTCGCAGTTGTCGATTGTCAAGCAGATGGATGCGGTCAGCGCATTCAGTCAGTATCTGAATGTCCTGGTTATCCAGGGCAATATGGCTGATAAGGCCATCGGGTATGACGAAGATATGCGCGAAGAGATTCTGGCTGAGGGTTCTGACTAATGACCACAGCAACTACGGATAAGGGTGCGCCAGTTTCGTACCTGGATATGTCTGATGAGGACATTGCCAATATCGACCCGAGCACGGTTGGTGCTGGGGTTACTGCTGAGGTGGTCACCGAGACTCCTGCCGAAGAGGTGGTTGAAGTCGCTGATGAGGTAGTGGCGAAGGAAGACGATGGTGATGAGGACGACGCAGACACGAAGGCGACAGCCGAAGTGGATGCGGAGGACGATGCCGAAGACAAAGAAGACGAGGCTGACGAGGTAGCAGAAAAGGAAGTGGCTCCTAAGAAGGAAGTCCCTGCTCCCAAAGCCGAAGTCAAGGAAGACAAGGTTGTTGAGCCTGCTCCTGTGGATTACAAGGCGGAGTACGAACGTATTCTGAAGCCGTTCAAAGCGAATGGCCGTGATATTCAGGTTGCGTCAATGGATGACGCGATCTCCCTGATGCAACAGGGTGCGAACTACAACAAGAAGATGCAGGCTTTGAAGCCGAATCTGAAGTTGATGAAGATGCTGGAAAACAACGGCATGTTGAATGAAGAACGTATCGGCTTTTTGATTGACCTGGAAAAGAAAGATCCAGCCGCAATCAACAAGCTGATCAAGGATAGTGGTCTGGATCCCATGGATCTGGACGCTGAGAAAGCAGGTAGCTACACACCCAAAACTCACACTGTTGATGACAGAGAGATGGAGCTGGATTCGGTGTTGGATTCCATTTCGGATTCCCCATCGTACAACCGGACCCTCGATGTTGTCAGCACGAAGTGGGATGGTGCAAGTAAGCAAGTGATCGCCGGTACACCGCAATTGTTGAAGGTGATAAATGACCATATCGAAAGTGGCATTTACGACATCATCGTCAAGGAAGTGGAACAGGAACGGATGCTTGGTCGCCTGAATGGTTTGTCGGACATTGACGCCTATCGCAAAGTTGGTGATGCAGTGCAGGCACGCGGGGGTTTTGCAAACTTGGGGCACCAAGAGCAAGCACCGGCACCTGTAGTTGTACAGCCAAAGCCAAAGGTTCTGGACGACACGCTACGAGACAAGAAACGAGCGGCTGCTTCAACTAAGACAGTGGCACCTAGCCAAGTCAATAAGGATTTCAATCCATTGGCACTGTCGGACGACGAATTCAGCAAGCTCTCTGTGACCAATTTCAGGTAGTAATACCTAACCATTTCAGGAAAATATCATGACTATCAAATACGGTACCGGTGGTACCAATTCTTCGGTTGGCACCGCTGGCGCAGGCCAGTTGAGCGGGGACTATTTCTATCAGAAGAAAGCTCTGATCGAACTGGTCAAAGAGCAGTACTTCAGCCAGTTGGCTGATGTGACCTCCATGCCCAAGAACATGGGCAAGACGATCAAGCAGTATCTGTACATCCCCATGCTGGATGATCGCAACTTGAACGACCAGGGCATCGATGCTGCTGGTGTTGTGCATGTGGCTTCGCATGTGAACGTCACGTTCCCGGCACAAGTGGTGATTGTTGATGCGTCCGCTGCTGCTGCAGTTACGGCCATCAATGCCAACATCAACACATCTGCTCTGGGTGTCGAGACTGTGGCATCTGCTGGTAGTGCTGGTTCTGGTGGTTCGGGCTTGACCTTGATCACGCTGACCAAGCTGTCTGTGCGTTATCTGAGCACGACTCAATCCAACGCCGTCATCGCACTCAACGTGGGTGCCGTTGCCTCGGCCATGTCAGGTAACCTGTATGGCTCCAGCAAGGACATTGGCGCAATCAGCGGCAAACTCCCGTCCCTGTCGGAGAGTGGTGGTCGGGTCAACAAGGTGGGCTTCAAGCGTAAGGAACTCACTGGTACCTTCCAGAAGTTCGGTTTCTTTGACGAGTACACCCAGGAATCGGTGGACTTCGACTCGGACGCTGAACTGCAGATGCACATCAACCGCGAAATGCTGCGTGGTGCCAACGAGATCACGGAAGATGCTCTGCAAGTTGACCTGATCAACTCCGCAGGTATCAACCTGTTCGCTGGTTCCAAGACGGCCAATCGTCTGATGGTGGGTACGGCCAACGATGTGGGTGCCGATCTGGTTACCTACACCGACCTGATGCGCCTGAGCATCCAGTTGGATACCAATCGCTGCCCGAAGAAGACCACGGTGATCTCTGGTTCGCGCATGGTTGATACCCGCGTGCTGCCTGCTTCCCGCGTGATGTACATCGGCTCGGAGTTGCTGCCTACCTTCAAGGCCATGAAGGATCTGCACAACAACCCGGCGTTCATCTCGGTCGAGAAGTACGCGGCTGGTGGTGCCACGCTCAACGGCGAAGTTGGTTCAGTTGACCAGTTCCGTCTGGTTGTGGTTCCTGAGATGACCAAGTGGGCTGGTGCCGGTGCTCCTGTTGGTGCGGTTGTGACCTACTACTCGACGGGTACACGTTTCGATGTGTTCCCTATCCTGGTAGTTGGTGATGAGTCCTTCACGACCATTGGTTTCCAGACCGATGGCAAGACCGTGAAGTTCAGCATTACCCACAAGCCACCGGGTAAGGAAGTTGCTGATCGCAACGATCCCTACGGTGAACTCGGCTTCATGTCGATCAAGTGGTACTACGGCTTCATGTTGCTGCGTCCTGAGCGCATCGCCCTGCTGCGTACTGTTGCCAAGCTGTAAGTAGAGGCTAGGCAGATGAAGACAGGGGCTACGGCCCTTGTCTTTTTCCTAAACTAGCAAGTTTTTCCATCAACTCAAAGAAACAAACTATGTCCGATACCGAAGTTCTTGCAGACGAAATCACATCCCTTAAGGCGCGTGCTGACCTCATTGGTGTCAGTTACCACCCATCCATCGGTGTGGAAAAGTTGCGAGAGAAGGTGAATGCGGCATTGGCTGGTAAGCCAGCAGTTAGTGCCTCTGTCCCGGCAGCAGTCGCACAGACGCGAGAAGAAAAACTTTTCCAGATGCGCAACGAACAGTTGGCACTGGTACGAATTCGGTTGTCTTGTATGAACCCAAACAAGGCAGAGTGGGAAGGTGAGATTTTTACGGTAGGCAACGCTTTGGTAGGTGCTATTACCAAGTATGTCCCGTTCAACGCAGATGATGGCTGGCATGTGCCCCAGATTCTGCTGGATACCCTGCAAGATCGGCAGTGCCAGATTTTTGTGTCTTCCAAGACCAAGAATGGAGCCACGATCCGTACCGGCAAGTTGATCAAGGAATTCTCGATCCAGATCCTTCCTCCACTGACTGTAGATGAACTGCATGACCTGGCACAACGTCAAGCCATGGCCGGTGCAATCGACTAATCAAATTACCCAGGTAGACCCATGCCCGTACTTACCGTAGCAGACCTGACCGAAGCCACTCTTGAGGGCACAGGGGTATTTGACACCCTGATGCGAGCCAACAAGGCGCACCTTGAGAGCGAGTTTGCCAAGGGCAGGATCAAAGGCACGGAGTACTCCACGGTCTACCTGGGTTCCCTTACTGCGGTAATGGGAACTGCACTGCAGTTCCTGCTGTCAAAGGAAAAGATTTCCCTGGAAGCGCAGATCCTTGAGCAGCAGCTTTTGCTGGCGCAGGTAGCTGTGACAAAGGCAGCGGTTGAGCTTGAGATCCTCCAAGCCACCCTGCTGAAGGTACCTGCCGAGGTGCTGCAGATTGAAGCACAGACTGCGCTGATCAACCAGCAGAAGGCCAACCTGATTGCGGAAGGATTGAACATCCCCAAACAGGGTGACAAGATCGACGCGGATACTGCAGTGAGTGTTCAACAGAAACTCAATCTGGTTTCCCAGGAACTGCAAATCGATGCCCAGACCGGCTTGGTCCTGCAGCAGACCGTCAATGCGGTAGCATCCGAGCTCAATATCCCCAAAGAGGGCTTGGTGCTGGATGGTCAGAAGTGCAAGCTGGACGCTGAGTTTGATCTCCTGGTTCTTACCAAGCTTAAGACCACTTCGGAGACAAATCTGCTGACACAGAAGGTTGCCACTGAGAAGGCGCAGATCACCGCTCTGGGTGTGGACGCTGACAGCGTGGTGGGTCGGCAGAAGGAACTGTATGTGGCCCAGAAGGAAGGGTTCTCACGGGATGCCGAGCAGAAGGCTGCAGGGATCATGGTGGGTACCTGGAACGCACGGCGCATGACCAATGACACCACCCCGCATGACACGACCAACAAGCTCGATGACGCATCGATTGGTAGCGCCATCACCAAGCTCCTGACGGGTGTTGGTGCATAACACGGCGATATGTAGTGGGGCTGTTCAGTAGCAAGAAAAAAATCACTGTTGGTACTGTTGTATCAAGAGTGGTTGATAACGAACTGCTGCCCAATTCCATCAAGACAGGTGCCCTCAAGGGCATCCTTGCTGATGGCAATATCGCTGACTACGCGATGGAGGAACTGGTCACCAGCATAGCCATGCGGGCAGACCGAATGTACTCCTACGCGGAGTCGGGCTACATCTATGGATCCCCTTCAGGGGAATTTAATTCCTCGATACAAGGCAGGAATGCGGTAGCTGCAGTGCTGGCCGTGATTGCAGGGGAATCAGTATCCGTAGACTACTCTCACTATGGCCCCCCCAATAATCTGCATATCGGTTGGCTAAAGCTGGTTGAGCTTCACGGGTATGTGCCAGCTACGAACCAGTTAGGTAACCTATCAACAGAGAAGGGTGTACCTGTATACCTAAAGAATCTCACAGTAGTGGTTCCTGAGGCACTAATGGATTCCTATGAGGAAGGTGCACTGGATCAATGGGGATATCCGGCCTCGTCAGGTTACATGGGCGACCAGAACACTATCGACACAGCAACCAGGGAACTAAAGCTACATACGCCGGTTGGGCGAAGCAGTATAGCTACCGAGGTAGAGGCTCTTGTAGAGTACCAGTGGACTGCCGCCGGTATAACACAGACAGCCATACTGGTTGTACCGCTCACAGGCTATAACAACGACGCGGAATACTTCCATGCGCGCTACTCGTATGGAGGTAACTCCTACTACTGGATGTACGAAATAGGAGAAGGTACATACCCTACACTTGATTCTATATTTGCTGGGGATGCCCCTGCCAACGGCAGTTTCTTCCCATTCGCCTATTTCAGGTTTGGCAAACAGGCTATGAACGCGGACACAGGCTCCCAAGCCTACCTGTCCTCCAAGAAGCTGATGAAGTACATAGGGTTGGATTTCGATACCGTTACCGAGGGTATCAATGAAAACCCCGACATCGCAGATGTCGAGCAAGCCATGATGATCATGGCAGTGCCTGCGGTCACGACCAATCCAACAGAACAACTGTATCTGTTCGACTTTTTCAGTGCCTTGTTTTATGGGTCAACGGAACAGTACTCATCGCGTTCCTTAGCGAAAACCTACGAGTCCTTGAATCAGACTCAAGGTATTGCTAAGACTGCTATCGTCATTAAAGATAGCCGTTTCAAGATGGCTGTAAACAGCGATGGTATTTACAGAAAAGTGGTAGTTGGTAATCTTGGAAAGGTAGGCACTTGCACCAGTGGTGTAGAAACCGAATACACCACAGTTGAAACGTCATTTTGGGGAGGGCGAGAGAGCTCTGAATACACCTCCACGCAACAAGTCCCTTCGGTATATCACTACTACCGCAAGCAGGTTAGCAAGGTTTCCTACGAAGAAATCAGGGTGCTCAACATGCAGACCGTTTACCACATCTACGGTTCATACACCTCGATTGGGGATGACCAGGACGCCATACTGCTGATCCCGATTGATCGATCCATAACCAAGAACTACACACTGAATGTGCGGGAGGAACTATATTCCCGGTCCCTGCACTACGTGTTCAACAGCGTGGTCATTCAGAAGATCAAGTGGTACCAGACAGGTATCTTTCAGATCATTACCTTGATTGTTAGTGTGGTCATTGCTATCTACACCTTGGATCCTGAGGTCTTGATGTGGGCCATTGCTGTGCAGTCAGGAACCATGACTGTTCTGGCTTTCATATTTGCACTAGCGTCAGCTTACCTTGTGCCATATCTGCTTACCACGGTGGCAGTCAAATACTTCGTCAAGGCTGTTGGCAATGAAATTGCCTTTCTGGCTGCTATCGTTGCTGCAGCTTACGGGATATATCAGGCATATGCAGTCAAGTCTCTGGCTGGAGCTCCCTGGGCGAAGGAATTGCTGTCACTGGCCAATGGCCTTACCAGCAGTATCACAGATGCCATAAGAGACACCATCACCGGGCTGAAGGAAGAGGCTGATGCCTTTGGCTTGAAGGTTACTGAAGAGTACAAGTTAATCGAAGATGCTTCATCCAAGCTGCTTTCAGATACTAATAGGTTGTCTTCTTTTGTTATCTTTGGCGAAAAACCAGCCGATTACTTCGCACGTACCATACATTCCGGTAACATCGGTATTAAATCCATTGAGGCTGTCACTTCATACGTGCAAATAGCGTTAACGCTTCCTAAACTATCTGATTCTCTTGGGGAAATACATGCTTAATTGGGGTAAACAAAACAACTTCGGCCAACAGCCACTTGGTTCTGGTAGTACCAACTATGGTATTGAAGACTTGCTGCCTGCAATGAGTAGCTGGGGTAATCAGCAGGCCATCACTCCTTGGGCTACGCCGAATCTGGCCGAGGGGCGCATCCCTGGTATTGGTGCAGCCATGCCGGGTGCTGCTCCGGGCATGATGGACAGCTTCTCTTCCTGGTTCAAGGGTAGTGGTTTCCTTGGATCCACTGACAAGATGGGCATCAAGACTGATGGGTGGGGCGGTCCGGCTATTGCTGCAGGCAAGGGATTGTTCGATGCGTTCAACTCCTACAAGACCGGCAAGCTGGCGCAGAAGTCGTTCGACCTGAGCAAGAAGGTAGCCGAGGCAAACCTGCAAGGTGCCAAGCAGTCGTACAACACCAGCTTGCGGGACAAGCGGGCTGACGCCTTTGGCGAAGCATCGGCAGACGAGTACATTGCCAAGAATCGGATCGCATAATGGCTGGCCCTATTACTTGGCAGAACGTAGCTGCCCCCAACTTCAGTGATGCCCTGCGTGCCAGGGAGTCTGCCTCGCGTGGTATGGATGCAGCCTTTACTGGCTTTCAGGACATCATCAAGGCACGTCAAGCTACCGACACAGCCAACTGGGAGCAGGGAGCCAAGAATAACACTGCTGAGTTCTTGGCTGCTGTACGCCAGCCTAAGAATGCTGCTGAGTTTCAAGCCCTGCAACAGTCAGGTGCTCTGGATCAGCAACGCCAAGGCTTTGGTGCGCAGATCAACCAGGAAGTCGCAGCCAATGCGCTGGATACCCGATTGGGTACCTTGCAAGGCAGGGACAAAGCTGGCATCGAGTATCAGAACATCATGGCTGACTCTGCGGCTGCTCCGGTCATCGAGGCATACAAGATCGCCATGCTCAAGGGTGACAAGGCAGGGGCTGACGCCATTGCTGCTGCCAACCCCACGATCAGGGGATTGTCTGGTGCACTGGACTTTGGGCATGGGATCACGCAACGTGGTGTTACGGAAGAGCGTGCCACAACCACCTTTAACAATGGGGTCACTGCATTCGGTACCGACCAGATGGTCAAGAAGAACGCGGATACCCGTGGAGCCGCAGAACTTGTTCTGAGACAAGAAGCGGCCAAGGAAGCCGAACGTAATGGTGTATCCCTGCGCAACTTGCATGGTGCCCAGGCTGGTGCTGCCGGTGCCAACGCCAGTTTGGCAAGGTTGGGCATTGCACAGCAACAGTTTGAACAGTCTCAGCAGGAACGTGAGCGTAAGATAAATGCCGAGGCTTTTGGTCAGACTACCTACGGTGCAGGTGAATACAACACCCCCAAAGGGGATGCAGTTGTCAGTACTGCCTTGAAGGATGTGGGTTACGACCCAGCCCAGATCAACTCACTGCACAAGAAGATTGGCAAACTGTTTCCGAACGGCATTCCTACCGGGGAAACAGGCAAAAATGGTGATCCTTTGTATATGCCTATCCCGGCTGTTTTTGTAGCAGAAGCTGCAAAGCGTGCGGGTGAACGCATGTGGGGTGCATGGGATAACCGTGGTGACAACGCAGCCAACATTCTCAAGGAGATGGTGGAAGCACCCGGTGCTATTGCTTCGATGCAACGATCTGCACAACTCAAGAACGACCTGTTTAACAAGCCGCGAGCTCCCAGCACACCGTCTGCATCTGCCTACGATGCAGCAATTGAGGCTGCTAAAAAAAAACTGAAACAGCGGTAGCCCCGGCTACTGCATCAGTCAAGACCCCATCCCCAACACCCACGGGTGCCAAGGACTACGCGGTAGACCCACAGACAGGCAAGGCAGTCAAGGCTGCTTTGCCAGTCAATATCCCCAAGGACAACGCTGTGGCTTGGGGCAAGGAAGTGGTTACCCACGAAGCCAAACCAGGAGCTATCCCTGACAAGGGTGGGCAGGAAGCCACACTGACATATGTAGAGGATGGTGACGGTGCCAAGTTCAAGACCAAGAACGGGACTGCCCTGGCTTGCCGTATTGCCGGTATAGATGCTCCTGAAACTGACCACAGCAAATATGGGAAACGAGGTGCCCAGCCATACTCGGCTGAATCCAAGCAAACCCTCAAGGATCTGTTGGCCAAGGGAGAAATCCGGGTTACGGTGGTAAAGGGACCAACCGAAAAGAACTTTGGCAGGAACCTATGCAAAGTTACAGTTTCTGGCAAGAATGTGACCAGAAGCATGTTAGAAGCTGGTGCTGCGATGCTTTGGGAGATTGGACAGGATGCCAATACAGATCAAGGTGACAGAGCGGCACAGTTGAAGGCTGCAGAGAACGGTACTGGATTGTGGGGTCTTCCAGACCCGAAAACACCAACATGGTGGAAACACTCACCGATTCCGAGACAGTAGTGCACAAGAGGGCTGGTTAAGCCAACTTAACCGGCCTTCAGTCATTTAGAATGTGGCTCTACCTGTCTGAAAGAGCTACATGCCACCAATCGACCTTGCTGATTACTTTGCAAAGCGCGCAACAGCCAGTAATCCGGCCAAGATCGACTCTTTGTACGCTGCTACGCAGGAAAAGATTGATTCAATGACGGGAATGCGCGATAGGGCGCGTCAAAGTCTGTTACAGAACAAGGATTCCTGGAACAGTAGGCTGGGCCTTAGCCCAGACAGCTTCACTGGTGGTGTTGTTGATCTGGTTGGTTCAGGCTACGCAGGTGTATCCCGTATGGCTGGGTATGCAGCCAGCGCAATCCCAACCTTGGGTGCGTTCAGTGACATCAACCGGGTTGATGAGTCTGCTATTGAGGCACGTAACCGCTTCAAGCAGGGACTGGCTACGGATGCAGACAAAGCTCTGCTGGCAGCGAAGCCTTACGTTGCAGATACAAGCCTGACCCCTGAACAGCAGAACGAAGCGTACATCCAGTCCCAGACAGTAAATGGTGCACTGACGAACATGGAGTTGCTGGATCGGGCCGCTCAACGTACTGGTACCTCACGCAACATCGCGGAATCGTTCGATGCGAGCTCCGTGGTGCACCAAGGCAAGCGGGAGCAGCTTCAGAAGGATCTGGAGAGTGGCTTTGCCGATGCCTGGAAAGAATACAACGATGGTGGTCGGCAGATGCTCGACGGGAACATCGTTGAAGGTGCAGGCAATGCAGTAGCAGGCATGGCACGGATGCTCTGGAATGCCGGGGATGCGGGCATCAATAACAAGCAGGCAGTGCTTGAGTACGCTACCGAGAACGCCCCCCAGTTGCTGATGGGTTTGGCAGGTAAGGGTGGCTCAATGGCCATGGGTGCGACCAACGCCGGTTACGCCGTAGACGAGTACCAAAAAGGTATCGAGGCATACGCTGCCAAGAACAACGGCGCTATGCCTTCCGAGGAAGACCGTCAGCGCATGGCTTGGCAAGCTGCTTCCCTGGCTGCTGCCGAGCAGTTGGGTGATGTAGTGGGTATCAAGGCCATCAAGGGTGCTGAGAAAGCTGCTGCCAAGGTTGGCTCACGGGCTGCACTCAAGAATGCGCTGTTCCGTACCGAGGCTGCTGTTGCCGAGGGCTTGGCATCCGAGGCACCGACCGAGGCATACCAGACCTACACCGAAGGCGAGATCCAAGGCAAGCCAGCTTCAGCTTCAGAGATCTACTCTGCAGGTGCTATTGGTGGCTTCAGTGGTGCAACCCTTGCCGGTGGTGGCCATGCGGTAACCGAGGTGGTTGGATTGACCCCGGAGCGTGAAGCCGCTGCCAAGTTGAAGGCTGAGGCAAAGGCCAAGCTGGATACTTCCATCAAAACGGGTGACACAGCGCCCTACCTGGACAAGACAAGCATTGAGTACAGCCCGACCAAGGCGGTCAAGGTTCTGTACGGCAACAGCCAACAGGCTGACAGCACGCCTGAAACCAAACAGGCAAATCTGGACAGCGGTACCAAGATCGTTAGCGACGTTCAGAAAGAGCACTTCCGCAATCTGGATGTGCTGGATATTGCCCGAGGTACTCCTGCTGAACTCGCTGGTGTTCAGGCCACGCTGGACAGTACCAAGGCGGCACTGGCAACTACAGACCCGGCCAATACCAGCCTGGTTGAGAAACAAACAGAGCTTGTCAAGCTGTACACCGATGCTCTGGAAGCAGCCAAAGACCCGAAAAAACAGACACGCCTGGTCAATGAATCGGCCAAGGAGCTCAAGGAAGTAAGGGCTGCACAGGAGAACCTGACCACTTTGGTCAAGGGCAACACCACACCGGAGATGGTTGCTGCCCACACTGCAGTAGCCAGTGCACCAGTCGATCCCAAGGACACTGCTGCCGTCGCTACAGCACAGGAGTCGGTCAAGACCCTGCTCAACCTGTCGATGGTGACACCAGCCAGCCTGACCACGGAAAAGGCAACGGAGTTGGCAGACAACAAGGCCAACGCCTTGACAGCACCGCAGCGCATCTACCTGCGCGAGTTCACCAAGGCACGGATTGCCGAGAACGAGTTGATGAAACTCAGTACGGTGTCCCAGTCCATCTTGCTGGGCAACAAGGATACCAACGATCTGGGTATTCAGGATTACCGCAAGAACATTGGCACTGCAGCGCAAGCCAGCGACAAGAACACTGCCGGACGCTATCTCAGCATGTTGGCTGACTTCGCCACACGCCACAAGGAAAAGAAGGAACAGGTTGCTGCTGCCTTTGCCAAGGTACGGGTACTGGGAGATCGTCAGGTATTGTTCGATGCCAAAACCCAGCACTGGGTGACGGTGGATGCCAAGCATCCTGATTGGATCCCCGGTGGTAACTCCAAGAACCCACTTTTCCAAGCCAAGTACAAGAATGCCATGAAGGCAAATGGTGGGGTAGCGATCCACCAGGGATCAGAGAAACTGGTCGGTGCCATTGCCATGGAGTCTGCTGCCCTGGCTCAAGCGGTTACCGAGCAGGAAGCTGTCTACACCCTTGCGTTCAACAAGCCAGCCCCTACGGTTACGGCCCCTGCTGCTGCTGTTCCTGCCCCTGTGGTGGCTGCTCCTGTTGTTACCGCCTCTCCCCCAGTCGCCGCACAGACTCCGGCTGCGCCTGCGCCTGTTGCTGCTCCTGTGGTATCGGCCAAGGTTGATGTTGTGTCCGAAGTAGCACCACAAACTTCAGACAAGCAGGTGGTTGTGGAAGAGTCCAAGCCTGCGGTGGTTGAAACCAAGGCCGAGGTAGAAACCAAACCTACCCCAGAAACAGTTGTCGCAGCCGTAGTCGCAAATGAGGCGAAGCCGAATGCAGCGACGGATGGCGAGACAACACCAGAGGTAAAAGAAACCGGAGCACTCTCCGTATTCCAGCAGTACATCCCCGATCTGAAGGGCAAGATCAGCGAGATATTTGGTACGGTTAACTTGGTGGCTCAGTTCTTCACAACCGAGAAGTTCAAGGAAGACAACCGGACCCAGCGACCACTGCTGGCAATCAAGGACTTCCTGACTTCATGGGGCAAGATTGAGGATCTGCCACAAGAGTTCCTGAACATGAACGGGGAAGAAGACCTGTCCACGGAACAAAAGAGCGCACTTAAGAACCTGAAAAAGAACCTGGACGCTTGGGTTCCCAAGCTGGACAAGAGTTTCAAGTGGTACAAGGGCAACCCGGAGTTCAAGCACAAAGACCTGATGCAGTACATGTATCAGGAGAGTGATGACGGGAGGATTTACACGGACGAGAACTTGCCAACGGCCATTGCTGCCTCTGTGTATAGCTGGATCCTGTCCCAGGCCAACTCACCAGCGCACAAGACGCTGGCAGAGATCAACAAGATGCATGGGCATGACAAGGATACCCGCATCGATAAGGATGGCGTCAAGACACTGAGCAAGCTGACTGCCTTCGAGCACACAGTGGTCAGTGAACTGGGCAAGAGTGCGGTCAAGGCTCTTGGCTTGAAGCTGCGCGATGATGCCCCGGTGGACTTCATGCCACGGCTGGAAACTGCCATGGGCACGCACGGCTTGGCACTGCTGGTGAGTCAGGGATTCGTCAGGCTCCCTACTTTCCCGACCAGCGAAATCAACGGCTACTTCGGTACGGAAGTGAATACTGACGATGAGACTGAGTTTGACGACAGTGGTGCAGTCAGTACCCCCGACAACGTAGGTGAGGCACGCTACAAGTACGTTCAGTTCGTCTACGACGACAACACGAACACAGATCAGGTCAGTGCGATTCAGGACGCCAACCATGGTGCACGCTCTGTGGTGTACACGCTGTTCGACATCGAACGCAACCCGGTATTCTCAAGCACCAACGCTGAGGAC
>Ga0070748_1000693_pt1 | contig 15830 bp, 18 predicted proteins | sample VirMetDEL_Nov_12_FD_77015 | JGI IMG/M metagenome (GOLD analysis project Ga0070748, IMG submission 77015) | Aqueous microbial communities from the Delaware River and Bay under freshwater to marine salinity gradient to study organic matter... | ecosystem: Environmental > Aquatic > Marine > Coastal... | reverse complement strand
TGGACAACGGAAAGCGTCCTCAAACCCAGTATATCGAACTTAACACTAAGGCTTGCCACATCGTCCATATCATAACCAGAAACAAGCCCTCCATCATTTGTTTTTTGTAGTGGCATTATGTCCTCTTGTGCATAATAACTAATTGAAATGCCAGATGGGTGAACTCCTGTGTTTTTAATTAATCCTTCTAATTTATGAGCAATCTTAAACGACTTCTTGTGTGTGTCGGCAAACTTTCTGAAGGCTTCGCTTTCTTCATAAGCTACGTCAAGCTTGGCCACCTTCCCAAAGTGCTTGGGTATTGTGTCGCTGATTTGATTCACATCCATTTCGGAAAGTTCGGCAACGATCTTACCACACTCTTTCATACAAAGCTTGGAGCTTAAAGTATTGAGCGTAAGTATTTTTGAAGTTTTGCCTTCATACTTATCTTCGATATATTTAATAACCTCAATGCGGCGATCATAAGAAATGTCATTATCAATATCAGCAAGTAAAGAACCATCAAGGAATACTTCCCCCTCATGCTCAATTTTCCTTGCCCTACTCTTAGAGACGAATCTCTCAAAAAACAACTCATACTTAATTGGGTCTATGTTTGTCACACCAAGAAGAAAAAGAACTAAACTTCCAGCCGCACTTCCTCGGCCAGCACCCGTGGGAATACCACTCCTCTTACAGTAATCCATAATATCCCAGTTAAGTAGTATATAATCTACAAACCCAAGATTATCTAAAATGTCGATTTCCATTTGAACACGATCATAGTAATCTTTTCTGTTTTCTTTATTAATTATTTTCAGTTCTCTCAATCCTTTTCTGCAAAGCTGCTTAAGTATTTCGAGACTACTGCTGTCGGCGTTTAAGCCAATAGATTCAAGCGTGTCTTTTGGCACACTAATCTCTGGCAATTTAACACCAACTGGGAAAGGGTTTTTATATCTCATAATTCAATATCATAAAGTTGTTTGTGAAAAATTTCGAAGTTCATTTCGATATCATAAAGAGCATCATGCAATCTTTTCTGATCAAAGTCAATGCCATACTTTTTTAACAGTGTTAGCTGTGATGTTTTTAAACCCCTCTCTCTGTGGTTCAGCCACCTGTATTGCCAATAGATAAAATCTTTTTTCTCTACTGGGGATTCTTTTTCTATAGCTGTGGCTATAGCTTTTGTGTCTATTATCCTGTTTATGTAATCTTGCAGTAGAGGTTCTCCTATAAGTTTACGCCAAACATCAATCATGTAAACGTCAAACCCAAGAAGGTTTTGCCCAACAATTAAATATGAATCGTCATATAGATATTTAGAAAATTCTTTCCAAACGGATTTTGGGTCTTCTGCATTGTCTTCGTAATACCTTTTGTCAAAACCTGTAATTCTTGCGGCATCTTTAGAAACGTTTAAATTATCCCATTTAATAAGTTTATCATACTTCTTGATTATTTTGCTGCCCTCTGCGACAATCCAAGCTGCTTGCCATGGTTTAGATTTCACTAAATTCAAACCTTCGGTTTCTGTATCGAAGATTATATACTTTTGTTTTCTATTGAATCTTAATAGTGAGTTGTTCATTTGGATAATTCTTTATAGGATTCCCAACAAAACTCATCGCTGGAAAAGTGACTTAGGTTTGGGTTGGAGAGGGTAGCTTGTCTGCCAAAGCTTCTGTTACAGAGAATCTTATATGTCTGTAGGGCTTCTACATCTTCTTTATTTCTATAGCAAATAGTTTTAACGAAGCTAATCTTATAGTTCTTCTTAGCAAACTCAAGAACTTTTTGCTCTATTAACCTATCATACGGAAGTTCATTTTTCTCAATCCAAAAGATAGGATTTAACCCGTCTAATTCTGGAATACAGTTTTTTAGATGCAGGTTGTTTTGGTGTATAAAGCTATCATAGAAGGGAACAATAAAACATAAAGACTCTTTATTCCATAAAGACTTAAGTTCTTTGTATGTAAGCTTGCCATCGTTCTTTACAAAAGCTAGTGAGTAAATTTTATTAAGCAATTTACATCCCGTATCGTCCATGGCAAAGATAACAGCTTTATGGTCAGAGTTGTCTTCTAAATTTTCATTGCATAAAGTAATCCTTAAACCATAAGTCAAATCTTTACCCCTTTCTTTGCAAAGGTGAAAGGCTTTCATGAAGCTTGTGAGATTATCCTCAACAATAGTGACGTTTTCCATGTTACCTTCGTCACATATGTCTACTATTTCATCAAGAGTAAGTATGCTTTTCCCTATAGAATATGTTGATCTGAATATTGGCTTGACCATACCCACATATTAACATACATATAGGTCCTGTCAAGAAGAATGTTAAGATTATGGTGGAATATAAGTTTATAATTGTTAATGATTACATTGAATCTAATAGCAAACAAAGGTTTGCACTTGATTATTTAATGCCTCCATTATGTGCATAGCACCCAGGATAATATTTCATCTCATGAGAACCTCCCTCTGGAACCATGTCTTCTGAAAAATCTTCCTCGAAGCATGTTTTAACAAAATTGCCGTCTTCGTCTTTAATTTCGTGATAAAAGAAATCAAACTTCATTCCACAATGCCACATTGGAGTTCCGTCTTTTTTGAGTTGCCCTTTCTCTTTAGCGAAACCACATAACAGTTTACAGCTAAAAGAGCCGTCGTCTGGAAAACCCTTATATGCTGCCATGTTTTTGGTGGCAGACTTTTCATTAAAGCCATCTAGATATTCTTGTATTTCTGTAAGGTGATGCTCAAAACCATAAAGATCATCCTCATCTAAAGGGGTCATTTTTATAACACCAGTATCTTTAACATCTGGAATTAAATCAAATTTTAAAAACAAAAATTCGCTTTGTTTAGTGTCGTATTCTGGAAATAAATGTCTTACGGCAAGGCTGTACATTAAGTCTTGCATATTATCTTCAAGCTCTTTACCTTTAAATGTGGCCTTGCTTGTTTTAAAGTCTCTGATCAATGCATATTTCTTATCTTCATAAAGAAATAACTTATCAATAAAACCGCGAATTTTATATCTTACAGTTCCGTTGTTAACTGTAATGTGAAAGTCTTTTTCAGAGTGTTCTTCTGTTGGTTCGCTATGCGTGTCTCCAAAAAAATCATACATCAAACCATTCAATGTCATCTCTTTCATCAACAGAACATTTTCACTATCGTCAACGCCTTCCTTTACGGCGTGTTTCATGATTAAACGCTTAATGGGCTCAGAACTAAATACATTAAGTGTTTTCTTGATTTGCTCGAAATGCTTTCTGTGTCTAGGGTTACCTAGAACCTCAAAAACTAAATGACAAATTGAACCCCTTCTGGCACCATCATTGCTTTTATCTGGAAGATTTAATTTATACTTGCACCAATAAAGCCAAGAACAACTTTCAGCTGTTTTAATTCTACTGGCGGATAATGTTGTTTGGGGTTCACTCATTTAATTTTTTTGCTTTTTTAATGTGAGACTTCGCAAATTTTTGATCATTCTTTCTTACAAAGTCAGAGATGAATTCTCTTTGTTTTTCTGGATCTGTTTCTGTTTTAGACCAAGAAACTAAATCTGAACCTGCCTCATGAGCCTCACCAAGATCATTAAAACCTTTAGGTGGAACCTTAATAGACATAACGTCTAAGTCAAAGTAGCTTGATAGTTTAAAATAATTTTTTATTGATGCCATGAGACCCCTATTAACTTTAGAGTTGAAGTCGTTATTGCCAGCAATGATTATTTTGTTTATGGTTTTGCTTGATAGGTAGCTAATAATTGATGCACTTACAGAGAGACCAAATATAACCAACACATTTTTAACCCCTTGTTCATAAAGAGCCATGGCATCTCCTATGCTTTCAACCAAATAAACTTCTTGTTTGTTTGTTATGATTGAATCAACGGTTTCTTTGTTTGGAACATATGCGGGGTATATCCAATTGTTTTTCTTGCCTATGTGTTTCCATTTTGGAGAAGGACCATCGTCAACCTTTCTCCCAGAAAAGCCTATGATTTGAGAGTGTTCATTATAAATTGGAAACACCATTCTCCTATACATATTACCAGAACCAGCAAGCCCAACCTTAAAAGATTTTTGTGTTAAATCTGATATTCTTTTGTTGTCATAGAAATTATAATTTGGAAATAATTTTTCCAGAATAGATTCGTCGTAAACTTTTTCCATTTCAATAAGTGTTTTTGGTCTATATTCTTTAAGATTGTCGGGTTCTAAGTCGAGTGATTTTAAAACAGACTTTAATCTGTCTGGCTGACCTTTCAAGGTAAGTTCTACTAATCTTTTAAGGGGCTTGTGTCCACTGTCATCAACGTAGTCTGTCCAAACACCGCTATCTTTATAAACCTGAATCGCACTAGCGTTGTCCCCGTCTCTATAAACAGCACTAGTTCTCCAATGGTTGCCATGATCAACCAGCTTATATCCAAGTTCTTCTAAAATTTGTTTATACATATCAGACATTTTCAAAATCTGGTAAAGAATCGGGCTCTGACCCGTCAATTTCGCCCCCGCCCTCTAAAGACCTTGCTATATCACGAAGGTCACCGCACTCTGTAATGTTGAAGTTCTTAAACTCAAGGTTTACAAAATTCTTCCTAAGAGAGTCATCTATCTGGACAGGCTCAAGAGCGCCAGCAACGTCTTTTCCAAGGTGCCTAGATTTAATGTTGATAAATTTATGAGTGCCAAACCTTCCTCCTTCAACTTCTATTTCATCAGCAGTCTTATTTCTTAGAATAAACATGTGAGAGCAAAACTGTATAATCCTATCAGAAAGAGAAACAATGCTTTCATCATCAATTATGTTTGATGCGTTTCTGTTGTTCGTTATCCCGTATCTGTTTGATTGAACAGAAGTTATCATTGGTATGATTGGCTCTCCATCAAAAAGTATTTCTTTTTGGACACACTTCTTAAACTTATCTACCATCTCACCAACTACTTGCCATTCATTTTTATTAGCAGAGGCTTCGCTTGTTGTTTTAATATAATCAAAAGAAAAAATCATTCTGTTGCCTCTTCCAACTTTGGAATAGTAAAATCTTTTCAATGTGTTAACCATAGAATCAACATCCATGCCCCCAACATTATAATAATAAAACTTCAAGTTCTTAACTTTGTCCCAAGTCTCTCTTACTTTAGCCACAACCTCATCACCCGCTTGTCTCCATTTTCCACTCTCAAGTAGATGGGATGGTATTCCAGAGATAGAGGCGCACTGTCTCATTATAAGTTCTTCTTTGCTCATCTCTCCATTATCAAAATGCAATACTGGAACATCATATTGAGACGCGACCTGTGTGGCGTAGTGCATACAAAACTGAGTTTTACCCACCCCAGACCTAGCGACGACAACTGTTATGTTTCCTGGTCTTAATATTGAACCATACATGTCATTGACTTTTTTATGAGGACCCATCATTCCAAACTCTTCAATTGGATTGTTACCTCTGTCCTCAATCATATATTCCATTTCGTCATATATATTAATAGGCTCGTCTTCACCTATCTCATATAAATTGATTCTGGAGTTGTAAACATTATCGGCCTTCTCTATAATTTCATGATATGTCGTCTCTGGAGAAACAGACTTCATTGCTTTCGCCATGTCTTGAGCGGCTTTATAAATACCCCTTCTAACCGAAATCTTTTTTAGTTCTCTGGCAGTCTTAATTAGATTCCCTTTAGGAACTTTTCTAAGTGCAAGAGATTTTATATAATCTGCTGGGTTAAGCCTGTCTTCAAAAGACAAACCTATACTCGCTATCCTTTGGGCAATAATAACCTCGTCAATATCCTCGCTGTTTTCTATAGCTTGTTTTACTATAGTAAAAATGGTTTTGTGAAGATTCGATTCCTCTGAATAAAAATCATCATGATCTATAAAGTTGGCTATCTCAGAAAATAGTTCTGGCTCCTTAATTAAGGCGGCTAATAGTTGCTTTTCTAATTCTAGATTATAAATCATTATTGTTTATTTTTTAAACTCTTCAAAGTTTCCAGCCACGAAATCTGAAACTGCTTTTTTTAAACCAAGCTCAACTATAGAGGAATCATATTTGGAATATACAGTAGGAGAACCTGTCTCTGTGCAGACAGCTAGTATCATTCCTTTATATTTATCTGCGCCGCCGCTAAATTCATAAATTTTTTCTATAAAGTTGTCTGGTATTGAAAATTCTATGTTTTCTTGTTCTTTCATAAGTTTGCGTTTTGGTCTTTAAACAACGAGGCGTTTATGGTGTCGGTTGTATAAACCTCTACCAGCTTTATATCATTAAGCTCACAGAAGTCAAGCTTTTTCTGGTCTCTTTTTAACTGATCCAGATATTTTAACCTGTTCTTATGAAAATGTTTTACATAACGAACATGTTGATCTCCTTGGACTTCGACTGCGACTTTTTTGTTCGCATTATAAAAATCAAGAGATAATCTTGTCCCTACAATTCTAAACTCTTCAAAAACAATATCATTCTTCCAGTAAGGCTCAAGGAAACTTTTAACCTTGCTTTGAAATTTACTTCTGCTTTTAGCCTCCCAATCAACAAGGTATTTTTTAGCGCTCTTTAGGTTTCTTGGTTTACCAAAAGGGTCTAAAAACTTCATGATAACTCAGATATTGCATTTTTGAAATATTTGATTAAGAAGTTAGAAAGGTTTTTGTCGTCTTCTATTAGTTTGAAAAGGTTGTTCTCTCCTTGTATTTTGTCTGGAAACTCAAGGCCGTTTTCAACCAAGAGTTCTTTAAAATCTTCGGTAGCAGATATCCATGCTCCTCCTTTTTTAAGGAACTCCCAAGCATACATTAAATCAATAATCTCTTTTTCAATCCATATAGAATTCCCGCCCTTGCGACCGTACCTCAAGGGGTAAGTTATCCTAGAGTTTGTTTTTTCATTGGGGGACTTTTTAACCGTGACAACAGCGAAGTGACCAATGGCTGGATTTTTTTGCATGTCCATTTTTTTAATAGACGGGTTTTGCAATATAACATCTTTGTTAAATCTTGGTTCAAACTCAATAATCCAATTGGCAAAGTGAAGCAGCGCATTGCCTCCTGTAGCGCTTGTCTGTCTAATTGGGGCTTTTGTATATGGGTCAAGTTTGATGTCTGCCCTGACTTGGGAAATAAAAATTGCCATGTGACCTCGCTTCGCTAAGGCAATAGACATTTTTTTCATGAAGGTTCCCGCAATTACAGCGCCTCCAGCAATCTTAGAAGAGTCCTCAAACCCTTTGTCCATGTCATTCTTTGGTATGAGCCCATCTACAGAATCAAGAACAAAACAATACTTGGTATCGTTCTCATTATCCGCTACAAGTTGTCTCATTAAATCTACCGCCGTTTCATAAATATTGGATTCAAACACAAAACATGTACCTTCAACCCAATCTTTTGCATTAAAAACAAACTCAAGACCAGACCTATCCCTCATCTCTTTAGATAGCCTTCCTTCGGCTTTTATATAAACACCTTTAGATCTAGGTATTGTAGTTAGGAAGTTTTTGATAACCTCTAAAGCTTCAGATGTTTTGCCTCCCTCGTTCATACCGCAAAAACGGTGCAAGCCTGGACCGAAGCCTCCTCCTAACTGAAGGTCGAATTGTAATGAGCCGCTTGATACTTTATAATCAATTTCTTCTTCGAAATTATAATGGTCGTCCTTGTTCGCTTTAAGAAACCTGTCTAATAGGTTAATGGAATTGTTTTCTTCTTTACTCATTTAAAAAATCTTTAGTTGTTTTTGTCTCTTTTTTTATTTCTTTGTCTTCTCCTACCTTGTCCCCTATATTATACTCTTTATATTTAGTCTTGTCAACCTTGTAATTAAAAGCTCTCCATTTTTTATCCATGGTATCTTTTAGTTTGGAGCTGAGAAGATATGCGAGAGAATCCAATTTCTTCCAAAAGGTTACTACATCCATAAATTCGAGAGAGTAGCGGTTGCATAAATCATTAAGCAACTTCATCTCTCTGGCGTAGAACATACGCTTGCTTAATTTTGGCTCGTTTAATAAACGAAGTATAATTTTTCTTTTGTTTATTTTAGGCTTCGCTGGGATTTTACTTCTCTGCTTCTTTCTTTTGGTTGGTTCCTCAAACTTAAAACCGCACTCACAATGCAAAGACCTCACCCCCAAAAACACATTACACTCTGGGCATCTTTTTTTACCTCTAGGCATAGTAAGATCTTATAATAGATCTAAATCCCTGTCAACCATCTTTTTTACAAGACCATAAAAATCTGTTTTTCTCTCCCAGCCCATCTCTTTTTCAGCAAGAGTCGGGTCACCAAGTAATAAGTTGACCTCTGCTGGTCTGTAATATTTTGGATTTATTTTAACAAGAAGTTTTTCGCGGTGATAATACTTGGAGTGCGATCCTTCACCCTCCCAGCGGCACTCGTCTGGATTAAAACCAGCAAATCCAAAAGCAGACTCAACAAACTCACGAATGGTATATGTTTCTCCTGAAGCTAATACGTATTCTTTTGGTTTTTCTTGATTCAGCATTAGCCAAATTCCAGCCACAAAGTCTTCAGCATCAGACCAGTCCCTTTTGGCTTCAAGGTTTCCAAGCTCAAGAGGGATAACTTTTTTGCCGTCTCTCATTTCCTTAATGATTCTGGCAACACCTTTGGTGACTTTTCTAGTTAGAAATTCTTCACCACGCCTTGTTCCTTCGTGATTAAATAACCACCCTTGCACCGCATAAAGATCATAAGAATCACGCCAAACTTTAACCAAATGTCTCGCGGCAGCTTTAGATGCTCCGTAAGGGCTTCTAGGGCGCAGTGGGTGCGTCTCATCCTGTGGGGTGATAACTACGTCGCCGAACTCTTCAGAGCTTCCTGCGTTATAATAGCGGCACTCTGGGCAGTGTTTGCGAATAGCCTCAAGTTGATAAAGAACAGCCATGCAATTTGTATTCATGTGGTTTTCTGGCATGTTCCAACTGACACCAACAAAAGAATTGGCTGCAAAGTTAATAAAATAATCTGGCTTTTCTTCTGAGATAACACGATCAACATTTGACTGGTCTGTAATATCAAGATCAATTAATTTAAAGCGAGGATTGTCTGCTAAGTGCTTAATGTTCTCATGATTCTTTACTGAAAGGCGGCGCACCCCAGCTATTACATCAATGTCTGTGTTGGCTAAAAGATAATCAGCTATGTGACTGCCGTCTTGTCCTGTTACTCCTGTGATTATTACTTTTTTCATTTGTTTTATTTATTATACCATATAATAAGATCTTTTATTTGTTTTTCTATATCATCAACAGTTAAATCGCTATAAACAGATCTGTCAATAGCGGTTTTTGATGGCTTTGGTAATATTTTTTTGTTTAGATGAAGCTGATTGTTAAGTATTTTTAAAAGATTGAATTTTGATAATTTTTCGGTGCCAACTGTTAATGTCTTTTTGGTTATTTCACCTTTGATTATTTTGAAAGCTATTTTTGACCATTCAAGCGTTGTTATCCCATTCCAAAAATGATTAGTGTATCCTGGTAAAGATTTTTCTTTATTGTTAGCTAACCATTCCCATAAAGATTTTTTAGAACTTAACTCTGGACCGATGATTGAACATTTTATTATGTTCACTTTATCTTTGTTTTTTAAATATTCGAAAGCTTTAACTTTGCTTTCTGCATATAAATCTTTGGCTTTTATATCTTCGCAATCAGAGGATGGGTGTATAATTCTACCATTAAAATAATTTGATAAAAAAACTGGAAGTAAAAAATTGTTAATTATAAAGTTTAGGCCGCTTTCCCCTTTCTGCGGTATGCTACCTATACAGTTTATTAAAAAGTTTGCATTAGATTTTGAGACCTCTTCAATAAATTCCACAGAAGGGAATCTATGGTTGATGGTTTGTATGTTGAGGTTTTTTTCTTTTAAGAAATGGTGAACAATATGACCGAGCATACCATTATGACCCAAAACTAACACTTTAATATGGGTTTTATCCATGTCGATTCTATGTTATCGTTTTTATTTTTGATTTCATCAAAAAATGTATAAGCTAAGACGTATATGTAGCTAGGCTTATCATTAATAATATTGTATCTGCTTTTTATTTGTATGTGGTTTCTTGGGGTAAAAAGACCGTGTTTTAATGGGGAGTCATCTACTATATAAAGTAGATCATCTTTGTTTATATCAAAGATACTCATTATAGTGTTAGCTTGACCTGACGCGCCATATCCAATAATGGTTTTATTATTTCTTTTGCAATGCCTTAAAAGGTTTTTGTTTTCAATTCTTAATTTATTTATATCATTTGCAAATTTTTCATAAGTAGAAAAGTCATAAAGACCTGCGGTTTTCTCTTTTGAAGTGAAATCTTTAACGGATTTGCTTTCCTTTTTAGTTTTTGAGGCAAAAATTCTTATTGATCCACCATGAATACCTATCTCATCGATATCATTAACGTATAAATTATATTTAGACAAGAGATATTTAAGAGATTTTAATGTATAGTAGTATAAATGTTCATGATAAATAAAGGAGAATTGCATTTGTTGAATAATAGTACCTAACCAATGAACCTCTAAAACAAAAACACCGTCTTCAGAAAGCATGTTAGATATACCTTTGGTGTAGTCTTGTATGTTTTCTATGTGAGCAAAATTATTACTACTAAAAATTACATCGAAACTACCATATTTTTTTTTAAGTTCTTCGGATTTCCTATAAGAAAAAAAATCGTTTTCTAAGAATATGCCATCTGTTTTGTTTTCTCTTGAAACGTCGCTTGGATCTACACCAACAATCAAATCAGATTCTCCAGCAAAGTTCTTTAAAAAAGTAAAGTCGTTACAACCAAGATCTAGAACTTTATTGTGTTTATAGGTTGATTTTATTTTTTTAGCGCTAGACTTCAAGTGGTAACTTAAAGTTTTTATTGCTCCTGTCTTGTAAAAGTAGTTTTTAAATAAAAGTTCTGGGTTAATAGATTCGTTTACTTGTACGCAACAACTCTCTTCGCAAAACGAAAGAGTTAAAGGAAACGTTTTATCATTGTTAATATCTTCTTTTTTTAAAAACCCTCCAGCAAGAGGCATTTTTACCTCAAAAAAAACTTTAGATTCTTTATTCGATATTCTAGATTTATTATAATTAGTATATTCTTTGCTCATAAGGGTTGTAGTAGTTATTGTCTTCTAGTATTTGTTTCAACTCACATTTAGAAATTACGAAATTCTTGCTTGAATAATCTCCTTTTTTAAAAAGATTGTTTTTCGAAACTTTTTTGTAATGCATCAGGTAGTAATCTCCGTCGGAAATGACTCTTGGAGATTCCTCTCTTGATATCATTATTTCATGTATTTTTTCTGAAATTCTAGGCTCCCCAATTTTGTATTTAAGTTTGAATTTTTCTGAAAAAATTTCAAATAAATCTTTAATAAGTATACTTCTTGCTTTTGGAATGACGTTGTAGCCAGTTTTTTTTAACGAGAACTCAACCAAATTAACAGCATCATTGGGATGAATTATAAACCTTGTCATTTCTTCTGAATACAGAGTTAATTCGTAGTTGTTTATAATTGAGTCCCAAATTAAAGGGATGATGCTACCAGTTGAATTGATTACGTTGCCATATATAGCTGTTGAAAGTTTTACTTTAGACTCTTCAGCATTAACAATGAATGATTCTCCAGCTACAAATTTCATAGCTCCGTATAATGTTGTGGCAGCTCTTGACTTGTCGCTAGAAATAAAACACGCCGAAGATAAATTTTCTTCTGCGGCTATTCTGCTATTGATACCACCTTTTATAATAATTTCATTTGCCTCTTGGTGGTTTGAGTCAACAGCTTCTATCTGTTTTAAACTAGCAGCAAAAATACCAACATCATGTTTTTTAGAAGATTTAACGAGTAGATCTAAATTTCTTATATCTCCAATTATGCACTTTATATTTGGAAAATTCTTTTGTAAATAGTAATGTTTTGCCTCATCTCTACTAAAAACTGTTATTTCATTATCTTTATAATACCTCGAGATAATGTTTTTGCCAAGATATCCAGCTCCGCCAGTTATAAATATCTTTTTATTTTTTATCATATTTTTTTATTATGTTTTTCCCTGAAACCATGTCTGAAAAAGGTCTGACATTATGACTTATTCCTAGTTTAGAATTTCCCCAAGTTTTCCATCCCCAATTAAAAGTTTTTTTAGGCAAAGTGTAATCGTAAGTTTCCTCTTCTATCTCTTTTGAGATGAAGGATGAATATTCTTTGTATTTTTTATCAAAATGCGCTTTAGATATTTTACATGCATCAAAAACTTGTAATGGAGAAGGTTTTTTATCGAAGTCATAATTTGATTCTCTACTTTCATATAAGGCTAAATTATTTAATTTTAACCTGTAAATTAAATCAACATCTTCCCACCCTCCATTTAAAAACCTCTCATCCATCCATCCGATTTTTTTTATTAGGGATTTTGTGAATCCCATGAAGCCCATTCCATACATGAAAGAACATGCAAAGCCAGATTCTAAATGGTGTATGATTTTCTCAACCTCCTTTACTGTTGGAACAGCTCGGTCATTAATCGTTATTATAACTTCCGTTTTAGACGTTTCTATTGTTGTATTAATAAGTTTTGAATAACTATTGTATATAAGTGGAAGTCTGTCTATTCTGTTGTTCCATTTTACTGAGTATTTTTCATCTAGTTTTTTAAGGCTATTTTTTTGTGATGAAACTATATTTTCATCATGACCGCATAATAATGCAATTGTTATCTCTTTGATTTCCATTGTTTTTAATTTAAATTTTTAAATAGCTTTTTATATCAAAATCTAATTGTTGACTACCGTCTATAATGTGATGATAAAAATCATTGTCTAAATTTATTTTAGACAAATCATCCCATTTGTCAATAATTAAAATAGGCAAGTCTCTGTATTGTTCTGAATTTATTGATCTAGTTACTATAGGTATGGTTTTTAAGTATAAACTTTCCCATGTTTTGTGGCAGTCAATTCCATTTCCATTTGGAGATATTGCAAACATTGATCTAGATAAGTCGTTTAAATAGTCTTCAAATGATAAGCCTGTTGTGAAATCAATATCGTTTCTTTTTATAGATTCTAAGCACAAGCCCCTTTCTTTTGGATTTGTTTTTAAAGAAAAATTAGCATATACTAAATTTGTTTTTTTATTGTTTTTGTTTATACACTCTCGCAATGATTGTTTGTTGCCATGAATCCATTTAGGATTAGCTATCCCAATTGGTATAGAGCTTAGTTTAGGGTGATTTATTGAAATGTTCTGTGCATACCAGTGAATGATATTTTTAGAATCTAAAAGCGGTATGTATTTTTCATCAATACATAAGTCGCTGTTATGACTTACGACCCTAATAGGTTTGTCTATAAAACTGTTAATTGCATTGAATATACAGTCTGTTTTTATAAAAACTAATGGCTCATCAAAAAGATGTTTTTTGTTTTCGTTTTCTTTAAAACCTTCTTCGTCAAAAGAATAATCACACAAAGCTTTAAATTCATCGCCGCAAATAAAATTCATTTTCTGAGTATGTTGTTAAGCAAGTCTTCGGCCTCCGTTTTGTTGAATGGCCTAGGCATATGGGCGTCTATTTTTTTGTTTAAAGAATTTTTTGTGATTGACCATCTGCAACGATCTATTCTTCCTGATGCAAGCCCGTTTTCAAAACCCCTTGGAATACTTTTAACGTCAAAGTTACATAACCTTTCCGTTATGATATCTTGATCTGTAAACCACCATTTGTTAAAATCGTTTGATTTGTGTTGTGGATACTTAGAGAGTAATTCTTCTATTGAATTTTCTGGTATTAATTTTTTCCATAAATTATGTGGTGCCGCAACATAACAAATGGGATAATGAACATCAAAAGTTAAATCTTTACCATAGCAGGTAAACTTATTACTCTCTGGTTTCCAATAATCACTTAAGGGCATCATGTCGACATCAGAAGTCATTATTAAACCATCTGTAAAGCGATGAGCAAGCAACCTATAAACCTGAACTATTGTTGCTTCTTTTATGTTTTCTATGTTTTCTATTTTTACTATTTTATTTTTATCATCAGAAATTATTTTTTTTTCTCCTAAATAAAAAGTTAATGTATTCCAGCCAAGTTCATTCCAAGCTTTTTGAATGTATGGCAGGTAGTTTAGATAAATTTCATTATCGTTAGTGCTTATTACTACTGTTTTCACTTTTATCTAATAAATTTTAAATGTTCTTCGTTTCTGCTGCCGTCCTCTTCGAAAGATTCGCCAACAAATCTTCTGTCAATTCTTGGGCTTGGGAAAGGCTTGAAGTGAAAAAATTCATCATGAATGGTACAGTCATCTTTAAAATTATTCCACACCAACTCTTTAAGAAAGATTTGATCAAAATAATACTCATTATTAAATCTTCCTTGTGTTTGCGATCTAAAAAGCTTTAACGAATTTTCAATTGAATATGGAAACTTGGATTTATTTAAGCCAAACATACCAGCTAAAATAGGGAAGTTTCCGTGATATGGGTGGTCTTTCATTACATGAAGGGTGGTTCCTTCTTTAACCCATTCGTTTACAGCATCAACTTCTCTTTGACAAAAACGAGAATCTGTATCTCTAAATATAACACGATTAACCCCTTCTATATCCATTGCCAAAAACCTATTCGCGTTAAATGATGAGTTTGGTGTTTCGTTAATTTCTATTAATTTAGCTCCAGTAGATATGAGCTCCTTTCTATATTTTTCTGGAACATCGTTTGATATATAAAAAATACAATCCCAACCTGGATAAAAATCTTTACAAGATTCTGAGTTCTTAACGGCCCCAACACAATATTTTGGTTTTTTACCCCACAAACTAAATGATACTATATTCATATTGAGTAAATCTCCCTGACTTTTAAAACTTCCTTTATTGCCCTGTCGTATGTTATTCTGTTCCTTGAAATCGATTCTGGATTCTCGTAATATACACCAATCTCTTCATCTATTTTTTGTAACTTGCCTCCTCCTTTTAAAATCCTAAACCACATATCATAATCAGATGCACAAAAATAAGACTCGTCAAAAAAACCGAACCTGTCGTGAACGTTCTTTCTCCAAACAGGCAAGCAATGAGGGGAGTTGTGCCTTAGTTGGTTTTCTATAGTCCCATCAAGTATTGGCCAGATTTTTCTTGATTTGCAATCTTCAAAGTTTTCGTTTTTTACTTCGCTGACTTTTAACTGACCGTAACAGAGGTCAATGTCTGGATTTTCTTGCAAATAATTGACCTGTTTTTCAAGAGAGTTGAATTTTCTTCTGTCGTCGACATTCCAATTTGTAATGATTGGCGAGCTTGATAGTTTTATACCTATATTCCAAGCTTCATATACAGAACATTTACCTATATAGTGATATTTTATATTGGGTAAATCAAGAAATTTATCAACAATTTCTTTGTCTGGGTTGTGTTCTTCATCGTTAGCATCTAACAAGATAAGTTCACAATCATGAAAGATGCTTTGTCTTTTTAGGTCTAAGAGAAATGGAAATAAAAAATCCGAAGCCTTATACATAGACGTTAATATACTTACCACAGGTTTTTTGCCCATACCTGATTATAGCACAAGTATTTTAATATTCAAGCAAAAACTAAATGTTTTCCTGCTCCAGAATATAATCCACCTCCAAGCTGTCCGCCTGGTTGAGTATCTCTTCCTCTTTAACAAACGAGCTATCATCCCAGCCCCATTCACTTACTATATCTTCTTCATCCCACTCAACGGCATCGGAAGACACGCTTGTGTCTACAGCTTTCTTGCTC
>Ga0070748_1000689_pt1 | contig 15916 bp, 11 predicted proteins | sample VirMetDEL_Nov_12_FD_77015 | JGI IMG/M metagenome (GOLD analysis project Ga0070748, IMG submission 77015) | Aqueous microbial communities from the Delaware River and Bay under freshwater to marine salinity gradient to study organic matter... | ecosystem: Environmental > Aquatic > Marine > Coastal... | reverse complement strand
GAGCAAGAGCGTGAGAATTTGCGTCGCGCTGCCGAAGAGCAAAATCGTCGTCATGGCGAGTTGCGTTCAGAGTTAAGCGCTAAGCAAGTAAGAATTGAACAAATAAATATGCGCCGCGAGCGCGCAGAAAATGAAATACGCGAAGCGCGCGAACAAATGGAGCAGGAAGCTGAGCATCTGTCGGAAGCGCGCATGATTCTCAGTGAAGCCATTGAAATGATGGGCCAAGACACTGACCTGCGTGAAGACTTGTTGCAACAGCGCGATGATATCCGCACTGGATTAGATACGGCACGTCAGCGGGCGCGTCATGATAAAGACAAGGCGCATGAATTGGCTATGCGCTGTCAATCAGTTAAAACCCAATTAGATTCTATACGTTTAGGCATAAGTCGCTTGCGTGAGCAAACAGCGCGTTTGCATGAGCGCCGTGAACAATTAATGGCTAGTATTGCCGATAACCGCGACCCTGTAGAAGAGTTTAAGTTAGAACTAGAAGCCTGCCTTGCTAAGCGATTGTCGGTAGAGTCAAGCCTAACCGAAGCGCGTCGCGCCCTGGAAACAGTTGAGCATGAGCTGCGACAATCTGAGCAGGCACGTAATCGCGCAGAGCAGGATGTGCAGGCTGTGCGCGCACATTTGGAGCAGGAACGTCTTGCCGCGCAAATGTTTGAGGTTCAGCGCGCAGGTATTGCAGAGCAGCTCGAAGAAGATGATTTAAATCTTGGTATTATTCTAGCGGAGATGCCCGAGGGCACAGAGGTTAAACCTTTGGAGGAAGAATTGGAAAGCTTGGCTGGACGTATAACACGCCTTGGCCCGATAAACCTTGCCGCTATCGAAGAATATAAAACAGAATCTGAGCGTAAAAATTATCTTGATGCGCAAAATGCAGATTTGAGGGAAGCCTTGGAAACCCTCGAGAATGCGATAAAACGTATTGATCGTGAAACGCGGACACGCTTTAAAGAGACGTTTGATCAGGTTAATGCAAGCTTGCAAGAGTTATTTCCCAAGGTATTTGGTGGTGGTCACGCCTATTTGGAATTAACCGGTGAAGACTTGTTGGATACTGGTATTACTATCATGGCCCGCCCGCCCGGCAAACGTAACAGCACAATTCATTTGCTCTCGGGTGGTGAAAAGGCACTAACGGCGATAGCACTGGTATTCTCTATATTCCGCCTAAATCCTGCACCATTCTGTATGCTTGACGAAGTTGATGCGCCACTCGATGATGCTAACGTTGGTCGCTATGCACGCATGGTGGAAGAAATGTCCGCACAAGTACAATTTATTTATATTACTCACAATAAAAATGCGATGGAAATGGCGCATCAGTTGTTGGGTGTTACCATGCACGAACCGGGTGTATCGCGCCTTGTGACGGTGGATGTTGATGAGGCTGCCGAATTGGCAGCAGTTTAACGACTAATTTTATTACGGATAACCTTATGAAAGAGTGGGTCATCATATCTATTTCATTGTTGATCATCATTATTTTGATCGACGGTATTAGACGCAAGCGCAATGAGCGCTATGGAAAAATTAAAGTATCACGCAATCTGAAAAAGCGCCCTAAGACTCCAGAAGTAGAAGAAGAGGACGTGACATCAGAGAAGCCAAACTACACCAGTGAGCTGCCTAATGGCGGTGCACGGGTAATTGGTGCCCGAGATAACCAAGGACCGCTGCCTAGTATTGAAAAAAAGGCTAAGGCTAAATCTTTTTTAGAAAAGCAAAGTCGCCAAGAACTCCTGCAAACGGAAAATAGTCGCCGCGCTCGCCGCTCGCCAGAACAAGCCAATTTGAACCTCGGTGAATCTGTGCCCATTCTTATGGAATCCGTCGCGGATACTAAAGGTCATAGTGATGAAGATGATGTGCCGTCCAATGTTAAAAATCATTCTGCTGAAGAGCGAATCGAGCCGAGCTTTTCTGCATTAAGCCCCAGTGAACTTGATGATTATGAAGATGAAGCTGCAGCGCAAGAGGATGATCATGATCCGCTTTATCGCAGTGACGCAGCAAAAGACAGTCGTCAAGACGATGAGGCTGATGATAGCTACGAGGAAGATGAAGACTACTCTACTGAGCAAGATAGTGATGAAGAAGCCTATGAAGAGGAGGCTTATGAAGAGGAACTCTCTGAGCAAGAGTTGTTAGACGCAGACGAAGATTATGAAGATGAGGATGATGTTGAACCCCTCGTTGCTGCTGATGCGCCCAACACCGAACCCGAGGAAGTGCTCGTCATTAATGTTATGGCCTTTAAAGGTGAAATGTTTAACGGGGCAGATTTGTTGGATATAGTGCTCAAGTGCGGTATGCGCTATGGCGATATGGATATTTTTCATCGCTATACCGATGCCAAGGGTGATGGTGCGCTGCTGTTTAGCATGGCGAATATGGTGAAGCCCGGCACGTTTGATTTAGATGCAATGGATGAGTTTGAGACACCAGGCGTTAGTTTATTTATGACCTTGCCGCTCAAAGCTGACTCAATGCAATCCTTTGATTTAATGTTAGATACTGCGCGCGCTATCGCTGAAACCTTAGATGGCGAGTTAAAAGATGAGCAGCGCAGTGTTATGACACGGCAGACCATTGAGCACTGTCGCCAGCGCGTGCGCGATTTTGAGCGCATGCGTTTATTTCGTCGCCCACCGCGTTAAAGCGTATTTATTTAAATGAAATGTGTTATCGCTTGAGGGCATGAATCGCCGTTGGCCAGTTTTTTTTGGGATCACTTTTATTCATGTCCAATTTTTCACTCTTTAATGACGTTCCCGCTGAAGCGCTTGCCGAAATAAATCAGTTACGCACTGATATTAATCAGCATAACTACCGCTATTACGCCCTCGACAATCCAGAGATTCCCGACGCTGAATATGATAGGCTCATACTGCGCCTGCGGGACTTAGAGCAAAAATTTCCAGACGCTATAACGCCTGATTCCCCTACGCAACGTGTAGGTACTACGCCTTTATCTGCATTTACAACAGTTGCACACGAGTTGCCGATGCTGTCTCTTGATAATGCATTTAGCGATGAAGAGCTTCTGGCTTTTAATCAGCGTGTATTGGATCGTTTAAAATCAACCGAAGACTTGGAATATGCCTGCGAATTAAAACTTGATGGCATTGCGGTAAGTTTACTTTATCGTGATGGTTTACTCATACGTGGCGCTACCCGTGGCGATGGTGCAAACGGTGAGGACATAACGCAAAATGTGCGCACTATCCCCTCAATACCTCTGCGCTTAATAGGCAAAGATTACCCCAAAGTACTTGAGGTGCGCGGCGAAATCTATATGCCCAAGGCTGGCTTTAATGCATTAAATGAGCGCGCGCGCGCCGCTAATGAAAAGCTATTCGTTAATCCCCGCAATGCTGCTGCAGGTTCACTGCGTCAATTGGATTCGCGTTTAACGGCCAATCGGCCATTGGAGATGTGTGCCTATTCTGTTGGGCTATTTGAAGGTGGTGAAATTCCTGCAAGTCATACCAACACCTTATATGCACTTCAGCGTTGGGGGTTTTTAATTAATCGCGAAATGACAGTGGCTAATAATATTCAGGACTGTCTTGCGTACTACCGCCGAATCCAAGAAAAGCGCGCGAACCTTGCCTATGATATTGATGGCATAGTTTTCAAGGTAAACTCGCGCAGCATACAAGACACTTTAGGATTTATTTCGCGCGCTCCACGTTGGGCCATAGCCTATAAATTTCCTGCGCAAGAAGAGATGACACTGTTACAAGATGTGGAGTTTCAAGTGGGAAGAACTGGTGCAGTAACGCCAGTGGCACGTTTGCAGCCAGTATTTGTTGGTGGTGTTACTGTATCTAATGCCACATTACATAATCGCGACGAAATTCAGCGCTTAGGTATTAAAATTGGCGATACCGTTATTGTCCGACGCGCAGGTGATGTAATCCCACAAGTTGTTGCTGTCGTTGAAAGTAAGCGACCCTCCACTGCACGTGAAATACATTTCCCTGACGCTTGCCCTGTATGCGGTTCGTCTGTTGAAACCTTGGCGGGCGAAGCCGTTGCGCGTTGTTCCGGCGGCCTAATTTGCGCAGCACAACGCAAAGAAGCGATTAAACATTTTGTGGCCCGTAAGGCCATGAATGTTGAAGGACTCGGCGATAAGCTGGTAGAGCAGTTAGTTGATATGAAATTGGTGAGCACCTTGGCAGATATCTACTCTTTAAACCGCGATCAATTAGCGGCTCTAGAGCGCATGGGTGAAAAGTCTGCCGACAACATAGTGGCGGCGCTGACAGATTCTAAAGCTACAAGCTTAGCAAAATTTATTTATGCTCTAGGTATTCGCGAGGTAGGTGAAGCAACCGCACGTAATTTAGCTAACTACTTTGGTAGCTTCGAGGCATTAGCCACAGCAGATCAAGAAACATTACAGCAGGTTCCTGATGTGGGCCCCGTAGTCGCACATTTCCTAGCTGATTTTTTTGCGCAAGAGCGCAATCGCAATGCGGTAGCCGCACTGCAATCAGCGGGCGTGCACTGGCAAAATATAGATGTGAGCGCTAAGGCTGACTTACCCTTAAAAGGATTGATTTACGTGTTAACTGGCAGTTTAGAAAGTTTAACGCGCGATGATGCCAAGGCGCATTTACTGAGTTTAGGTGCTAAGGTCGCAGGTAGTGTTTCTGCCAAAACAGATTATGTAGTAGCGGGCCCAGGTGCTGGAACAAAGCGACAAAAAGCAGAAGAGCTTGGTTTGAACATTTTAGATGAAGCGCAATTGCTGAACTTATTGCGTGAACATGGGTGCAATCTGTAATGCTTATCCACATTAAATTAATGCTGATTGCTTTAATCAGCCTTATGTTCGCTGGCTGTACTTCTATGCCGCCTGCTAAGCCTGACAATGTCTGTGCAATATTTGATGACAAGCCTAAATGGTACAAGGCTGCGCACAAAGCTGAAAAACGCTGGGGATCTTCGATTCCAACCATGATGTCCATCATGTACCAAGAATCGCAATTCAAGCACAATGCACGTCCGGCACGCACCAAAATTCTATGGGTTTTCCCCGGCCCGCGTCCGAGTGATGCTTATGGCTATCCTCAAGCAAAAGATGACGTGTGGAATGAGTATCAAGCTAATAGCGGCAATGGTTGGTCGCGCAGGGATAACTTTAAAGATGCGATAGATTTTATTGGCTGGTACAACAAGCAAAGCCATATTCGCAGCAAAATTCAGTTAAGCGATAGTTACGGTCTTTATCTTGCCTATCACGAGGGGCACGGCGGATTTAATCGAGGTAGTTATCGAAAAAAACCTTGGTTGATGTCCACAGCACAAAAAGTGGCTGAACGCGCAACAAATTATAATCAGCAACTACAAGGCTGTGAAAAACGTTTTCAAGGTAGTTGGTGGTGGCCGTTTTAATTATTCCTAAATATTAACCTTAGGCATTGTGACTATGGATCAAGAATCGATTGTATATGGTTGCATCAAGGACACAGCACCTTCAATTTCTTGGGGAGAGTCCGAACGTATTCGCATCAATCGCGAAGCTATGTTGGCTTTACCTCATGCGGATGAATGGCCTTTTATCAGCCAGGAAATGTTCTCTATACCGCAATTAGAAATTTGCAAAAATAATTATCAAACGGACGTTATGCACTTTGGCGCATCCTATAAGGCCGTCGAGTACGAATGGGACCAGTGGATCGCTCAATTCGAAGCACTGCTGAGCAAAATGTATTGGGTGAGTGCGACAGTACATTTGGAAACTGAGCTATCAGGAACTCATACTTTTACGTGGGAAACTAATGGCAGTTTTCATAAGCCGGGTTCTGGCGATATGCGCGTGCGCTGTGAATGGAGCCATGAAGGTTCGCTAACTATTTAATGAGATGTCTATGTCTGGATCACTATTAACGCCTGAATTTCGCTTTCGGCGTCTGCGTAAATCAGCGACTCTGCGCGCACTGGTGCGCGAAACTCAGCTACAAATGAGCGACTTTATTTTGCCCATTTTTGTAGAGGAGGGCATTAATGAACCCGTTGCGATAAAGTCTATGCCAGATGTTTATCGCTATCCTGAAGCGATGTTGGGCGAGCGAGTGCGGCAGGCTTATAGTAAGGGTGTGCGCGCTATTATTTTATTCGGTGTATCAACGCATAAAGATGAGGCGGGAGCAGATAGTTGGAATGGCGCTGGATTAATGGCGCGTATGATTCGTACTGCTAAGTCAGCACAGCCCGAGATGTTGGTGATCAGCGACAATTGTTTTTGTGAGTACACCAGCCATGGCCATTGCGGTGTTATAGCATCTGATGATGTAGATAACGACCTCACTCTCAGAAATTTACAGCAGCAAGTTGTTGTGGCAGCGCAAGCCGGTGTTGATATGATCGCACCTTCGGGCATGATGGATGGCATGATTGGCGCGATACGGCAGGCGTTAGATGATGCAGGCTTCTCCCATATTCCGGTAATGTCATATTCCACTAAATTTGCATCCGCTTTTTATGGGCCTTTCAGGGATGCTGTTGATAGTAGTTTTAAGGGTTCACGTAATACCTATCAAATGGACCCAGCCAATGGTCGTGAAGCACTCGCAGAATCTTTGCAAGATGAAGCTGAGGGCGCTGATATTTTAATGGTGAAACCTGGGATGGCTTATTTGGATGTTCTTGCGCATATACGCGCAAACTCCGCACGCCCTTTGGCGGTATATCAGGTGAGCGGTGAGTACGCCATGATTAAAGCAGGTGCTGCTGCAGGTGTCATCAATGAAGAGGCCATAGTTATGGAATCTATGTTGGCATTTAAGCGTGCTGGAGCAGATTTAATCATTACCTATTACGCAGAAAAAGTAGCTGACTGGCTTTAATCTTGGTGTAATTAATTTGTCTCTGTTGAAAGTAGCCCCATGAATCTTATTGAAATTTTACGCAGCCAAAAGTTTATCAGTGCGCTTTTACTGATAAGTGTTATTGTTATTATTGCAGGTGTTTTGTTGAAAAATTATTCTGAGCAACAGTTAACCCCCAATACTAATGAGCAAGCAACCATTGAGTCTATGCAAAATATTGCGCGACAAGCGGCAGATCAACTTGAGCAAACACGTAATTTAGATGCAACCAGCCCCATTAAAGATGTAAAGCCGCAACTGTATGCGGATCGTGTTGCTGCGTTGAATGGCGAAACTCCTGAGCTTGGCTCGGAAGATTGGTGCGCGCTTATGATGATAAAAGATGCAGATGCATGGTCGGAAGCTGAGCAGCAATTGTTTGCTCAGCGCTGTTTGTAAGTGTGTACTCGGCTCTGAGTGTAAATCCCACAGATGTTTTTTAGCGATACACGCCAACATTTTTTCACGCCTCTTACGGGTAAATACCGCGAGCAGGTAGCTGAATGCCTGCGCTTACTGTACCAGCGACTCTATACGGATTTGCGTGATTACGGCAATGCTATGAATCGCGAACAGTTGCTCGATATTTTTAAAGAGGCCATTGCGCGCGCGCCGACCTTGGATGTTGATGACCAGGAAGAGGGCAGTGAAGATGCTGCTGAAGGGCGTTTTAAGTCCCAGCGCGATTTAGCCAGTTTTATTGTGAATCGCTTAGTTGATAACGGCTGGCTAGAGAAGCAGGTCGATGAAGCTAGCTTGCAAAGCACCTACGGTTTTAGTCGTATGGGGCGCCTGTTTACCCAGCCTTTTGCCGATAATCACAGCAATCAATTTCGCACGCGCAATCGCAACACCCGCAACACCCGCAACAGCCTGCAAGCGTTTTATGATCAAGGTGAAATTCATGATCTACTCGATGCCTATGAATATTCAGAGCGGATTATCAGTGACTTTACCGATGTGATTTCTGAGTTGGAAGAGCGCAAGCGTCAACTTGTGCGCGAGGTAGAGTCGCGCCAATTAATTCAACACGCCAGCGATGAGTTTTTCGATTTTATGGAACGGGTGTTCAAGCCCGACTTGGAGGTTCGGCTCTCGGCGGATAGCGTCGAAAAATACCGCGATCAAATCAGTAAAATTATTAAAGACATCCGCCGCAAACGTAAATACGGCAAAGGCGATGCAGAACAGGCCGAAAAAGATTGGCGCGCAGTTATGGAAATTCGTCTGCGCAAGATGATGCCACAGCGCGCGCAGCCGAACATTTCGATATTAGATAATTTGCTACACACCATAGAATCGCGTTTGCGCAATGCCTGTGAAGTCATGTTGCCCGCGCTGCGCCGTGCGCTGAATACCTTTACTCAGCGCGCCGATATTATTATCCGGCAGCTAAGCTATATCCACGCGCAGGGTTCCGACGATATTGTTGACCTGTGTAAACAGCTCGCGCAATTGAGTGAAACCCAGCAAGACGCGCTATTTATGCAAACCAGTCCCACCTTGGATGCAATGCAATTAGCCTTTATAGATCCGGGCCAGCTGCAATTGCGCACACCCTGGAAAAAATCTGTGGTTCGCTCAGGTATAGATGCCGAGAGTGCGCTCGACCCAGAGGCGCAAAAAGCGCTCTTTATTCAACAGCTGCTGGATCAAGCCTTTAGTATTCAAGCCAGCAGCCTGCGCGATTATGTTCAAATTGCGCTGGCGGATACTGGCTATATCAATAGCCGTCAATTGAGTGCTACCAATATGCCGGAACTACTTAATTTGGCCCACGCCATTGAAGTCGGCGCCATTAATAATCTGTCATCACGCTACCAATTTAGTGTGGAGCAAAAACCTGCGTGGTTGAGCGCAGCACCGCGTGTACAGCAAGATGATTATTTTACCCAGCGCGATGAATTTATTATTCGCTTGATAGAGAGTGAAGATGAGCAGTCCCAACTTAACTGAGCATTTGGAGCAGCAGCTCCGCGGTCACAATCTCGATTTGAATGATTGGCGGAGCCTGATTCAACGACTATTGGACTACGGTGTTTTGTGTCGCGCCGACAGCCAAGTTGAAGCCGAATTTTACGATCACTTCGTGCGTATCCAGCCACTAGTAGATGACTATTTGCATCTCATGGGTGTGCGCCTGCAGCACGATACGCATTTTCAATTTGTGCGGCTCATTCCACCTGGTGCGCGTCTGCCCGGGCTTGATGATGAAAGTGATGAACCGTTTAACGGTGGTTTTCGGCAGCGATTGAACCAACACGAAATTGCATTAATTTTGGTGTTGCGCGCCGAATACGATAAGGCGTTACGCGAAGGGCTTATCGATGAACAGGGTTGTACTGCGCTTTCATTAGAATCTGTAACCCTTGCGATGAAAAACTTGCTGCGTCGCACCTTACCCGATAATTTGGGCGAGCGGCGCCAGGTGTTTAAGCGCTTGCGTCAACTGCGCTTAATTCACTATGTGCAAGATGTGGATCTGGATCAGAATGAAAGCTGGATTAAGGTTCGACCCCTGGTCATTAATTTAGTGAGTAATGAGTGGCTGGAAAAAATTCGTACCGATTTAGCGGCTCATGCGGAGTTTATGAACGCAGACGCTGGCATTGAAGAGGTTCTGACTGCTGAGCTAAAGTCTGCTGTGCCTATAGTATCTATAGAAAGAACAAACGAAAAAGTAACACAGAAAACCACCGAAGCAGTCGCCGAAAAAATTGTTGAGCCAGCTAAGTCCATTTTCGCAGAGCCACCTAAGCCTAAACCGAAGCCTAAACCGAAGTCGGAACCTAAGACGGAACCGAAATCTAAGGCTTCTGTGGCTAAGTCTGTTTCTGCCAAATCCGCCTCGCCAAAAGCTAGCGCGGTTAAAGCTACTTCAGCCAAGACTACACCGGCCAAAGCAGCATCCCCTAAAACTACACCGGCTAAAACAGCACCCAAAAAAGCTGCTGTAACTAAAATTGCTCCAGGGAAAGTTGCTCCAGGGAAAGCTGCTAGAACTAAAGCTGCCACTGTTAAGCCGTCTGCGGTCAAAGTTGGTGGCTCAAACGATGTTAAAACGACAGCCACTAAAGCTACGAAGGCCAAAGCAACAAAAGCAACAAGCGCGAAAACAAAAAAATCACTCTTCACCGATTGATTGCAGCTATTTTATGTCAAAGGCTTAGTGCCTTCGATGTGCGGATATTAAAGCTATGTATTTGAAAAAATTTATCTATGTGAATTGGGGCAATGTGCCCAATAGCGAATTCGATTTCGGCCCTATCAATTTGTTTTCGGGCGGCAACGGCTCGGGCAAAACTACGGCGGCCGATGCGGTGCAAACCATCATGACCGCCGCGCACGACAATTTATTTCACTTCAACCCTGGACAAGACGAATCCAGCCAGCGCGGTCGCGGTGGCAAGCAGGTGCGTACACTTGCATCCTATGTGCTCGGCTGTGACGACGGCGCCTATGCGCGCCCCTATGGTTGCGATGGTTATATTGCGGCGGTGTTTCATCCGACTGAAGGCGAAGCCAGTGAACCCTTTACTGCACTTATAGGTATGCGCGCGAGTATTGAAGGGGCGGGCGCACAAAAAATTGCACGACTTGAAGAAACCCAATTTTTTATACTGCCCGATGTAGCTTTGTCACTTGGCGACTTGCTTAAAGATGATAAGACCCAGCGCTATGTGGTTCCACTCGATCGAATTTACACCAGCCTGCGCCGCCAGTTTGGCAGCGATAATTTAGAAAAGTACGACAAGAAAAAAGCTTACCTCTGTCGTCTCTACGGAATTTTACGCGGTAGTAAAAAAGACGCAGTGTCCGAGCGCGAAGCTATGAATGCTGCCCGCGCTTTTTCCCGCTTTATGGCTTACAAACCGATCAAGGGCATAGATGAGTTTGTCGCCAACGAAGTGTTGGAACAGCGCGATTTAGGCGAAGCAATTCGTACTGTATCCGCCATGCTTAAACGCATTCACACTATGGAATCTGATTCGCGCCAGTTGCGCGAAGCCATTGCGCGCCTCGCTCAAGGGCGCGCCGCTGCCGATAGCTATATCGCCAATTGGTTGGAGCTGCAGGTATTGCACTACAGCTTGGCTAAGCGTCGTTATAGCGAATGCCAAGGGCGTTATCTAGCTGAAAAACAGCAGCAACTTGCACTGCGCGAACAGCTCACAACTAATGAGCAAGCCCTCAGTTTGAATGATCAGCGCCAGGAAGATTTGAATCAGCAAATACTGGATGCTACTGCTCGTCGTTTGGGTGTACCTGCATTGCGCGATAAAGATCAGTTGCAGCAAGATAAACAAACTCAAGAACAACAGCTGCATCAATTAGTGCCTAAGTTGTTGGCGCAGGATCAGCAACTGCAAGTTAACTTGCAAGCTGCACAAGCGGTAAGCCATGCGCTCAAACAATCATCCATAGCCTTGGAAGTCTCCCAGCTGGCGGATAAGTATTTTCAAAAACTGCTCAAACAACTAGTGGATAGTCACCTGCAAATTGATTTGCACAGTTTACTGAATCGCGATTGGATTGATATTTCTCCCTTAGAAAAAATGCTCGATGAAGCTTTAGAGCAGCAGAAGCAACACAACCAATTCGCGGCCTATTGGCTCAATGAAGATTTAACCGCAGGCCAGAGCCTGCGCGATTTTCTAGCGCAAGAACGCGACAAGCGCCAACAACTGGTTCAGCGTTTGCACAAACAAGTGGAATCAAAGCAGCGTGACATTCATAGCTTGGAGTCTGATCAAGTTGTCTACCCACACTTTGTGCGCGCGGCTTTGGAACTATTGCAACAGCAGTGCCCGCAGGCCGATGCACGAGTACTCTGCGACTATGTAGAAGTGAGTGATGCGCAGTGGCAAGCTGCTATTGAAGGCTATTTAGGCGCAGCGCGGTTTGGCATTATTGTCGCGGCGGAATATGAAGCAGAAGCGATTCGTATAGTGCGTAACATGCCGGGGCCGGGCAAGAGTGCGCGAGTTATTCAAGGCGATAAAGCACGCCGCGATTGTGAAAAAATGCCCGCTATAGGTAACAGCTCCATTGTGCAGGTGATGAACTTTAGTCACTCCACCGCCGAATATTATGTAATAGCGAGTTACGGTAGCGTTGAGCGGGTGAGTGATGCGGCGGCCTTGCGCAATACCCGCCGCGGTATTACCAAGGATGCAATGGGCTCGGGCAACTACGCCATGTTTCGCTGCGATATTGCGGAGAGTGAACTGGTATTTGGCCGCGATGCACGCGCGCGTGCTTTGGAAGAAAAACGCCGTGAGCTGGAACAATTAACTAAAGAGTGGCAAGCTGCGAGCGACTACGCAAATGAAATCAGTCTGCTATGGCGCGCGGTGAATAAAATAAATCAAGTTGGCTATGCCGATGTGTTGCAGCAGATGCTAACCGCGCAGCGCCGTATACAAAGCATAGAAATAAAATTACAACAACTTGATCTGAGCGATTGCGTAAACCTCGATGAAGAGTTGACGCAACTCAAGCAGCAAACGCAGCTGCTTGGCCAAGAAAGCCAGCAGCTGAACAATAGCCGTATTGATATTAAAGCAAAGTTGCTCAACCTCGATGAAAAATGTCGGCAGCTCAATGACGAGCAGGACAAGACACTTGAAAGAGTGGATGGCTGTGAAGAAAATGTGCGCGCCATCAGTGAATTTTGGACCGACTTTGATCCGGAACCACGCTTGGCTCAGGCAGACTTGGATGCACAAGCACAGCAGCTAAGCTATTTTGAGCAGCATTTGTTGGCGCTGCAGGCTGAGTTGAAATCCTATAATCACAAGCTGCAACAAGCAGTCTTACAGCACAATCAGTTTTGTCGCACGGCTGATGGCTTGTCTTTAGTGCTCGATTATCAAGATGATTTTGGGCAAAAGAACTTCCGTGAAATTTGCTCCATTCGTCGTCATTTCGACAGCCTCTATAATCGTGATAAGAATCATATTTTGGCGCAGCGCCATGCCGAGTTGGAAGCCTTGCGCCTCAGCTTTAATAATGCCTTTGTAACCAACCTTTGCCATTCTATTTATCAAGCGATTCAGGACGGCAAAAAAGTTCTAGACGAATTAAATGCAGAGCTTGAGCATCATCGTTTTGGTGCCGATAGGGAGCGCTTCCGCTTTGGCTACGATTGGGTACCTGAGTTCAAAGAATACTGGCAGTTTTTTAAAGCCATTATCGATAACCCCAGTTTGGGCGATGGCGAAAGCTTGTTTGAAATGAAACTAGAGCCCAAGCATCAGCAGGTGCGCGAGCGTTTGATGAATATGTTGCTGGATGAAGATGAGCAAAAGGCGCTGCGCGATTTGACTCGCATTGCGGATTATCGCAATTATCGCCGCTACGAAATTTACAAAGAACCCGAAGGCAAAGCACCTATAGCTCTTAGCCAATACGGTACGGGCTCGGGCGGGCAACTGGAAACTCCGGCCTACATTATTCGCAGCGCGGCGATCACCTCGGCGTTCCGTTTTAACGAAGGCAACAGCCATTTGCGCATGGTGTTGGTGGACGAAGCCTTCTCTAAAATGGATGAACACCGCTCACGCGAAGTGATCAACTATTTAACCGAAAGCCTCGGTTTGCAATTGCTGTTTATTATGCCCAGCAGTAAATCCGGCCCGTTTATGGATTTAATTTCCAATCAGTTTGTGTTTAGCAAATGCCCAACCACTGAAGCCGTGGGCGAACTAAAAAGCCGAGTGCTCTTAGATCGCCAAGTCTGTGCGCCGGAAAAGATCAAAAAGCTGATGGAGAATCATCGTCGCACTATTCGCAACCAAGCGGCTTTGGATTTTATGGCAGAGGTTGATCAGTGAGGTCGGCCTAAAATGCAAGCGCCTAAATGGTTTTCAGATAATGCTGCAACTCCAATTCTTTCGCTGCTTGAATGGTTTTTACAGCGGCTGAAAAAGCAGAGTGCAGAACAAAGATTACGTTCACTGAGCTTGACGTTAAACATTAAGACAATACCCGCACTATTTAATTATAACGAACTAGAAGAAATAGATTACCTCTGGACATTAATTCTAGAGCTATCTTTACCACCTTACTCTATTTGGGATATTGAACCTTATAGCAAGTCAAAAAAGACTATCCCCGATAAATTTACTCCAGAAACGCAAATCAGCTTGGTGTTTAAACTTGATAAAGAAGCTTTCGTTCGACTTTGGTTAGATATTCCGTTGGTAGCAGAGGAAGATCTGCAATGGCACGCAGCGCTAAGAGAGTTTAATTTTAAACACATACAGTTTAGTTATTGTGATTTGGAGAAGATCAGATATCCAGGTACATATTCACCGCAGATCATCTTACAAGGGCTGGACTTATTGAAGTCCTTGACACGCAATCAATCCGTTATGCCGCTTAGTTGGCGACAGCTAAGTGCTCAGTTTTTTGTTGGCGACTCCAAATACCTTGATTCTCCAGTTCGCCAGCAGTGGCTTTTGACATTAATTCCTGAGTTAGCTGACTTTATTCAGACACGTAGATTATTATTAAATGTCCATTTGGTTGCTGAGCCGCAGGGTATTTTACTGATTGAGAACTATGATACCTTTTGCTTGCTTCGTGCTCGCAGCCAGAAGTTATCAGCCGTGCAGCATTTACATCTAGTTTATAGTCAAGGTTTTATGGCAAGTACACAGCGGGTGCGGGATAAAAATCTTGTTTTGTTTAGTTTTAGTGGAGCCTTTAAGAAGCAACAGGACTTTGAGCAACAATGGCATTCTGTACAAGCGGCTCAGAAATTCAGTATGTATTTTTGGGGTGATTTGGATTTTGCTGGGCTGCAAATTCTCAATGCTTTATCCCAGCAGTTCAGTAACATAGTCGCTTGGCGGCCAGGGTACACTCCAATGCTTAAGGCGCTTATAAATGGTGTTGGGCATAGTGCAATTGAGGCAAACAAAGAAGGGCAGAGTAGGCCGCTTAGTTGTGCATGTAATTTTGCTCAGGTGAGTTTATTGCCAGCTCTCATTGCCTCAGAACGTTTTATAGATCAAGAATGGCTCAGGCTTGAATTGCTTGGAACTTCTTTTTAATTGCTAAATGCATTATTTTTTATGAGGTTTCCGTGTCATCACTAGATCAACTTTTTTTGCGCATTGATACTCTAATAGATCGAGTAGAGAAAATATTGCCTAATGTCTTACCAACCCCCGATTGGTCCGCGCCTGCTTTTCGTTGGCGTAGCCAAGGGGAGGGGCGAGGCTACCTCCAAGCGGTTAAGCATCCTCACCAAATTGATTTGGCGGCGCTTAAAAATGTTGAGAAGCAAAAGGCCGCCATTTTGCGCAACACCCAGCAGTTTGTCAGCGGTCGTGCAGCCAATAATGTGCTTTTAACGGGCGCCCGGGGCACCGGCAAGTCGACACTGATAAAAGCTTGTTGGACCCATTTTATTGATCAGGGCTTAAAGATTATCGAGGTTGATAAAACAGATCTCTTGGCGTTGGCTGATATTGTTGATTTATTGGGCGAGCGCCCCGAAAAGTTCATTGTCTTTTGTGATGATCTGTCTTTTGAAGAGGGCGAAATTAGCTATAAAGCACTTAAATCCGTACTTGATGGATCTATTTCTGCGCCCAGTGCGAATATGTTGTTCTATGCCACCAGTAATCGCCGCCATCTAATCCCGCAAAAAATGCGCGACAACCTCGATGTTAGCTATGAAGGCGGAGAAGTGCACCCCAGCGACTCTATTGAAGAGAAAATTTCTTTATCTGAGCGTTTCGGTATGTGGTTGAGTTTTTATCCCTTTTCACAGGATGAATATCTCGCTGCAGCCCAATATTGGGTTGAAAATCTTGGCAGCGAGTGGAACCTTGACGCACAAGAGGCCGCGTTGCTTTGGCATAGAAGCCGGGGGGCTCGCAGTGGCCGCGTGGCTTGGCAGTTTGCCAAGGATTACGTCGGCCGCCAGCTGTAACATTGAGTGATTTGAAGTATCTGATGTTGCAGGCCGTTAGCTTCTACATCAAGGTTATGGCGAGCGGCTG
>Ga0070748_1000687_pt1 | contig 15921 bp, 12 predicted proteins | sample VirMetDEL_Nov_12_FD_77015 | JGI IMG/M metagenome (GOLD analysis project Ga0070748, IMG submission 77015) | Aqueous microbial communities from the Delaware River and Bay under freshwater to marine salinity gradient to study organic matter... | ecosystem: Environmental > Aquatic > Marine > Coastal... | reverse complement strand
TATGAATAGAGATAATATTATTAAGCTCGACAAACCTCCTAAAAGAATTGATATCGTTCCTGTAATTGCAGGACAGGGAGGATGGGCTGCGCTTGGAACCTTTCTTCTTCAGGTTCTCATAGCGGCAGCTATATCATTTGCTTTATACTTGCTTATAGAACCATCAGATCCAGAAGCGCCAGAAACCGAAGCGGCTACGAGAGGAGTAGACGAGTCTTTCCTGTTCTCTAACAAAGCAAATATTGCACAGCAGGGTACAAGTGTACCACTTGGTTATGGTAGGCTTAGAGTCGGATCTCATGTTATCCACTTCACAAGTAAAAACTTCGCGCAAAACACAAAGACCACAGACTTAATGAAGAAAAACATTCACGGTGCAGGTTTTATACAAACAAGCGAGAGTACTTATATTTAAGTAAAAATGATACATAAAAAACAAAAGGAAAGAATAGCAGGTTCTATAAAGGGGCCTCCTAAGCCTCCTCCTCCACCACCTCCAAAGCTTAGACCTCCAGAGCTTGGAGATTATAGAAACGCGTCTTCATATTCTGTTGCAGAAACAGTAGACCTTATTTGTGATGGACCTATATTGGGTTTAGTAAATAAATTTGGCGCACTTCTGTCACCAACCCAAATACTACAAGGTATATATTTAAATGACGTGCCAGTGCAAGAACCAACTATGGCTGGAATACAATCTTCTATAATTGGTTTGAATTTAAACGATTATAACCAAAAAGCATATCAATTTTTAGAGAGAGAACCATCTGAAGGTTTTGGAGTTGAAAGGTCTTTTTCAATGAAATCAGAAGTTTATCAAAGAGAGCTTTTGGCTCTTTCAGAAAAAACAAACAAAGAAAAAAATGGGGTTGTAACACAGCCGTTTTTTAGTTCTGCATTTAAAGCTATAGCTGACGCTATAGAGGCAGGAGAATTAGCGGACTCAAGAGGAGATGGTTTTGAATTGCCCCACCACAAAAGAAGCGGTAAGTTTTTATTCGCAAAGTTTATAGAAGAACTACAAGATTCAGAAGGTTCAAAAACAAGAACAACAAATACTTATCCTTTGCAATTTGATTTAAAAAACCAAACGCATGATACTTATTTCATCGACAAAGATCTTATTGTTGGGAACCCAATACATGTAATTAAAACAGAAGATGAAAAATGTTCTATAGATTTAAGTTTTACTCCACAAAATAAAAAATGCATGTTAGTGGAAGGTTCTAGTTTTTTTAAAGGAATAAGCGAAATAGAAAAAACTTTAATCTCAGACAACAAAAAAGAAAAAGAAATGTTAAAAGACGTTTTGTTTTATTCTCTAGAGGTGGAGTTTAATGAGCAAGATTTTTTAGAAAATAAACTTTACACCTCTACATTAGAAGAATTCCAAAATATATTATGCGAAATATATAATCGTGAAAATAAATTAGCTCAATTATTTGGAGATACAAGCGAATGGATTAGTCCTTATATATGTTTTTCATATACTGGTTTGCTAGAGGGTTTTGATAGCAAAATTCATAAAAATGTTTTTAAAGACAAAACAGAAGATGATAAAATATTTCTTGCTTTGGCTTCAGACCTGAAAGATGTAGGCGACCTTAACCCAAGAAGTTTTAAATCTTTGCTTTACCCTGCTTTAGATCATCTTGGTAATTGGAGTGGGTATGTTAAAGGTTTTTATTATATAAAACTAAACGAAGAGTTTATTCTGGATCAAAATTATGATGAAACTAATGTAGATTTTTATGCAGAGCTTACGAAAAGTAGCTCAATTAATTTTATAAAAGAAAACGTTCGTTTGTCAATTTCAAAAAACGGTATTGAGTTATGAGTTGCGAAACATCACAAGGGTATAACAGTGCCGCCGCTAAGTATAATTGGTCTAATGTTTTGGCCGAATATAGAAGCGGTACTGACGACCAAACAAAATTAAGTCACTTTAAAGAAATAAGAATAGACTATAATTATAATTATAAATTATACGGGCCTTTTGATGATTACTACTTAAAAATGCGTATCGTTCTTAATGACGATGGCAGCCCTAAATTTGATGGAGGAGCGCCGAAGACAAATTACCCTATAACTAGTCATGACGGAAGTAATGATTACAGAGATTCAACTGAATATTTTTATGGAGACTGGTCTAACGCCAGTAAATTTACGGAAAAGGCTAACGTTTTAACACATTACGTAATAAACCCAAATGTAAAGAAGTTTTTTTTAACTCTTCAAATAAACAATCTTAGCGACACTCTGGAAAAATCTACAGGAAGCTATCCAGACTACACAATGGAAGCTGGCGCTCAATTACCAGGAATTTTGAAGTTTAATGTTAGATGGGGTAAAGAGGATAGATTTGGTAATAAAGCTGAGACTGGTTATAGAGAGTATCACATAGTAGCCTTAGTAACATCGGCTACACTTTTAGACGTTGGGAATCCAGATGACTCTAATGGTACTTTTAATAGAATTAATTTCACCAATGAGAATTTATATTCAATATTTACCCTACCTGATTTAGATAACCCAGAAAATGCAACAGATTTAGATGTTACTTATGACGAGAGGACAAAAGAAAGGAGGTGGGTTTCAGTAGAAAAAATGACTAACGAAACAAACTCTTCTTTAATGCAATCTGCTTGTCTTGTCGCTAAAATAACAGAGGTGCAAGAAGCACAGTTTACTTATTCATATTCTACACTAGTGGGCACAAAGCTAGACTCAAGGGTATTTAGCCAAATACCTAAAAGAACTTTCGATTGTAGGCTTAAAAAAATAAAGATACCAACTAATTATTACCCATTAAATGGAGACGGTATAGACAAAAGATATATAAAAAGTTGGAACGGAAACCCTTGCAGCTCGGTGTACCAAGGCACTTGGGGAGGCAGCTTCAAAATGGGATGGACAGATAATCCAGCTTGGATTTTATATGATATGCTTTCTAATCCTAGATATGGTTTAGGAAATTATGTAAAAGAAGAGGACATCAATAAATGGGATCTTTATAAAATAGCAAGGTGGTGTGATGGGTTAGATGAAAACGGTCATTATATAGGAGTTTGCGATTATAAGTTTGGAAGAGAACCTAGGTTTGCAGCGAATATAATGTTCTCTGCTGAAACAGCGATATTTGATGCAATAAATACTATTGTTTCTATATTCAGAGGAGCTATATATTACCAAAATGATAAGTTAGAATTTACTGATGATAGGCCTAGACCATCAATCGCTTTCTTTAATAACCATAATGTAAAAGATGGCCTTTTTTCATATTCAAACTATAAAAAAGATGAGCAATATAATTCTGTTGAAGTCATCTATATAGATAAAGACGACGACTACAGATCAAAAGCTGAATACGTCCAAAACAACGAAGACATAGGCAAAAGAGGACCAGTAACAAAAACGCTAAATGCTATAGGGTGTACTTCAGCGGGACAAGCTAGAAGAACTGGTTTAAATTTAATATACCAAACCACTATAGAAAACCAATCCGTAACATTTGACTGCGGTTATCAAGCAATGCTTTGTAAACCTGGAGATTACATAGAAATTGAAGACGAGTTAAAAACCCATACAACTAATTACGGCAGAATAATAGAAGTCAACGCTGAAGAAGGTTACTTGAAGTTAGATAATCCTTACAATATAAGCTTATACTCTTCTTTTATATCGGTCTATGTGCCAAACGAAACAACTTACGACGGTCAAAACGAACTTAATTTTGAACTTGGCAGTCTTAATCAGACTGTTCAAATGAAAATAAATCTTTTTACTGAAAACGATGAGTATGGCTGTTATGTTTGGATAGACCCAACAGACGCAAATTATAGCTTGCTTCAATTTGTGCAAGCTGGAACTGCATATAGATTTAGAAAGAAAACAGAACTTTCAGAAGTATATAAAGTTTTAAGTATTAAAGAAAACGACAAAAGCGATTTCTCTATAATAGCGCAAAAATATGATCCAAGTAGATTTGATTACGTAGAATGTGATCCAATAGATTATCCAGACCCACCAGATGGCCCTGATCCAGATCCATACGTTCCTTATAGCACCCCTGGAGTTCCTGTTGGTACTGCTCAACCTATGGAAGCTTCTATCTCTAACGAAAAAGGGGTTTATGGAAATGTAAAGTTAGTAGAAAAAACAAAAACAAATTCAGTTGAACCTATAATAGAAACAGATTCAGAAAAAGAAACTTTAATGGGTCAAGCTTTGGAGGTTGTTAAAAAAGCCGAAGAAGATAAAGTAGAAGAAGATAAAGTAGAAGGCGCTATAGTAGAAGAAGATAAAGTAGAACCTGAAAACAATCTAGAAAAAAACAGTATTCCAGAATTTAAATTACACGAATTAAATGGAGACGATAGTAAAGAAAAAGAAGATATCTTTTTGCCCTTCCTTGACCCATTTGGTTATACAACTCAACCAACAAGATCAGAATAATTATGCTTATAGTAATACCAGTATCGAGAACAGATGAAAACCTAATAAATTCTTTTGTGGAGGTTTTTAATATGCAAGGACCTTATGAAAAACATGAGCTGCTAGTAGTTTGTAGACCAGCAGATAAAGACTGGGCAGAAAATGTTTACTATCAAATTGCAATAAAAAATAACAAATTCCAAAAAACAAGTCTAAAAGAGTTTAGTGGAGACGGACCTAGAGGTTGGCCTTCAGGTCCTAATTTTTATTGGGAACAAACAGTTCTGCATTTGAAAACAACAAAAAACAGAAAGCCTTGGTTATGGCTGGAGTTGGATATGACGCCATTAAAAAGCGGTTGGGCAGACGAGCTTTATAAAGAGTATAAAAGTTCTGGCAAGAAGTTCATGGGAAATTTTGGAGATACAACAACACTTACTGGAAGTGGAAAGTTAATAAAGCTTTGCAAGCATCTTGTCGGAGCCGCAATACATCCTCCTTGCGTACATAAATATTCAACATTCTGGGAACACGTATCTGGAATAAATACTGCTTGGGATGTTTTGTGCCAATGGGAGTTTGTTCCTTTGTCTCACGAAACTAAATTGATGCAGTTCTGTTTTAGAACTAAAAATTACAAAAGAAAAGAATCAATTGAAAATAACAAAAAAACAATTGTTGTCGGAGAAGACAATAACAAATTCCCAGATTATAGATTTGACCACCCGATAGACTTTGAAAACGCTGTTATAGTACACGGATGCAACGACGGCTCATTAAACGAGCTATTGATAAAAGAAGCAAAAGAAAAGAAAAAATAATTAATCTTTATCTTTTTTAAATATATCTTCCAAACTACAAATGAAATCTGACCTCAAATTCTTGGGAGTTTTCATATATTGTTTTTTAGCCCTCCTGTAAACTTTTCTAGTTATAGCATCTTGAGGATCTATTATCTCTCTTATTTTTTTACAAATTTTATTGTTCATAGTTTTGCTATATATAAAGTGCTATCTTTTAAGAGTCCCATTTTTTCATAAAATGATTCTAGTTTCTTTTTTTGTTTGCCTTTTTCAGTATTAGCCATAACAATATACTTTATACCGATATCCCTTGCAAAAGCAGTTGCCTTGCGGAATAATTTAAAACCAACCTTTGGGTTTTTGGAGATCCATAAATATTCAACAAAAACAGTTTCGTTATATTTGCTGTCCTCTAAAGTAAACGCGATACATGAATCATATACTCCATCTTCTTTATTTGCCCAAACGAAAAATTGATTCTGTAATACATGTCTGTTGCAAAATCTTTTTGTCATTTTTTCAGTATCATGACTTAGGAAATGGTGGTAATCACCAAGTTCTTGAGAGAATTTGATAGTTAAATGATGACAAGCCTCGTTGAAGTCTTCGGTTGTTAAGATCCTTTTTATCATTTTGATATAATTCCAATAAGTTTCCTCGCTTCTTTGGCTGGAATGTTGTCAAAAGATTCCCAATCTTTTACATCCTCATTCATATATTTCTTTTCTGTCCACAACGTCCTTAGAAGCCCCTTAAACTCGTCGAAGCTATTTACATCGTGCTTTGCTGCCAAAGTCTTTTCAAGCAGCCCAGAGGGCGTTATAGGCGTAGAGGAGGCAGTTTGTGTGCTGTTGCCAGTTGGGGCTGGATCAGACTTATCGATTTCATCGGCACCAACGATGTGAATGTTAAGGAAATTGCGAACGCAGCGAACCAAAGCTCTATTGCAAGCAATCGTCTCAAGAAACTTATCGCAGAAAGCATTGGTGTTTTCTATTGTGGCATTAGCGCAATCTTCGTAAGAGATATAGTTTTTCTCGTTTTCGTAATTGCTAACAAAACTTATATTACAGATCGCGGTAACATACCCATCGCTAACGTTAGCGACATCGTAACTAAGACTGCTATAACCCCTCAAGCGAAGCAAATCTTTAATGCCTCCGAGCATAACAAGTAACTGATTATCTTTGAGTCCTTCGATAGAACGAGGAACTTCTTTGTTTCTCATTTCAAACCAACCTTTGTTGGGGTAAAGGAACTCTGGCTTAATCATAGCCCTCCAATCAACAGATCCATCTTCGTTGAAATGGTATTCAGTATTGTCTAATAGTCCATGCTCGTTTCTTTTGTAAACGTCTGGACCATAAAACGGTTTTGTTTCTACTGGCTTTTCTGCAACAGTTTTCTTGGCGGCTTTTTTGGCGGTTGTTTTTTTAGCTTTGCTCATAAATATAAAAGTAATCTAGTTCTTCCCAGTAATCACTATTATCTACTATATTATCAGAATTGTCAATACCATTTTTCCAATGATAGGTTGATTTGTAAACCTTATTGCCATCGACCACCATTTTAAATGATAAAAACTTACATTTAATAGATAGGTTCTTGGGCTTTTTCTTTGGAGGGTTATGGTAAATTACATTTTGCTCAAAAAATTTAAACCTTATATCGTCAAGAAAATCTTTATTCATAACCAATATGTTGATGTCTATATTGAGTTTTTTGAAGGCTCTAAAATACTCTTTAGGTATGTTTACTGAATCACTTGTTATTATAATGTTTATCGATTCAATGTTTTTAGCCATTTTGTTTATTGACTCTGGATTGAGCAAAGAGTCCTTAATTGTAATGCTGCATTTATGATTTGAGCAGTATTGAAATACTGCAGCCTCGTTAACTAAGCCCTTATCCAACCTTAAGTTTAAGACCTGATCTTTGAAGACTTCCATGTTAACATAATTAGAAGGTATAATATCTATTGAAACTTTTTTATTTTTGTTTATTATTTTTGTTTTAAAATTGATCTTCGAATTTTTTACCTTAAGAAGATCTAAACATGCTTTGGCAACTCTCTCTGCTGGTATTTTATTAATAGGGTCTTTAGGGTCTGACAAAGCCAAGCTCGGCCTTTTATCCCATTCTGGCTCTATATCTATCTTGGTGTTTTTTCTAGACCAATAAGGAGTTGTTATTGACGGGTAAACATTACCATAAAGGCTAACTATAGGGATATTTTGATCGCTAGCGTATTGAGAAATTGCGTTATCAACAGAGATTAATAGCTTTGCTTTAGATACAATGTAGGCATTTTTTCTAAAACTTAAATTGCTATATATATAGTCGCATCTATCACTAACATCTTTATCTGAACCTATAACTACAACTTTAACGCCTATAGAGTTAAGAGTAACTTTTATCAAGTCTAAAACAAGAGAGTAATATTGATAGCATTTTGAATCTACATCTCTTTCATTATAAATTACAATATAGTTTTCTGGTATAACTGGATAATAATGTTTATTGACTATAGGTCTAGACGGAGAGACTTCAAGGTTTTTGGAGTATTCTTTTAATATGTGGGACATTTTATTATTTTCCGTTATGAATATTGCATGGAACTTTCTGAGTAGTTGTTGCTGGATAATAAGCAGCCTCAAAAAAACCTTCGTGTTCACCGAAGCCTTCCATAGAAATTGGATTGTCTAAATGCTCAGAGTAAGGAAGACATTTATATATATAAGTATTGTCTTCTATATATTCGAAAAATTCTGGCTTTGTAAATACATATATATTGCAACCCTTATGTTTTCTTTGTAAGTTTTTCATTAAGGAATTAACAAATAGTAAATCAGTGCCAGATTGAGGGACAACAACTGCGATTCTTTTTTCTTTGCCCTCGTCAGAAAGCATATCTTCAAAAGCTATTGGCTTTTTTAAGTTTTCTTTTTTTGCGACGCTTATAAAATGATGATATAATTTATACTGATCTATACTTTTATTTTTTAATTGAGATGACCAATGCTTATAACCTTCTGTATTGTGGTCTATATCTTCGTTTAATATGTTTTTATATATGTCGATCAAGAAATCAGAATCATTAAGGTCTTCTGGTATCTTGTATAATTCGTCATAATGAATATTTTTTATATCACAATCTTTATCAAGATATGGCATTGAGTCTATAGCTTCCTCTAGCTTACCCCCTATTACATCTATAGAAAAATTAGAAACAACCCAGTCCCTTGACTTTTTCCCAATCATAACTCTTTCTTCTTCGGTCATATCAAAAACAGACTGTAAGCATTTGGCTATACTGTCGGCATCTGTAGAAGCTTTTATAAATTGAGTTCCAGGCTCTCTGTATTCATGCCAATCTAATGCTATTCCGCCGCTCTCCTCAGAACAGCTATCTTCTCCACAAGAATAATTAGTCACCAGAGTTATTAGCTCTGTAAGTTTAGCTTCTTGAATTGGTATTTCTTGGCCACCACTTGTGAAAGGGTGGCAGTAAACATTCATGAGATTGTAAACTTCATTTAACTGCTCTTCATCTACCCCATTAGATATGCTGGTGGTATTCAAGGTTTGCTCACCACACTTTCTACATTTTTGATTTTCTCCAGAAAAAGGACGAACATGACAAGAGTTACAAGAAGAGCAAAAATAAGTAGTTAGGATATCATTTCTATTTATACTTTTTTCTTCAAGCAATCTATTTATATCCCAGCCTTCTCCCCAGTGGGTATGTAGTAAAAGCTTAGAGTTTGGATTATTTTTTTTGAATATCTTAAACCCGTCAAGTAGATTTGGAACAGATTTCCTTAACTGATTCCTGAAAACAAAACCAATAATAAAGTCATTTTTATTTATTCCGTGAAATTCTCTTAGGTTTTCTCTTCTGTCGCTTGCAAGTTTAAAGAACACATCAACATCCAGAGAACCTCTTAAGGTTTTTACATGGTCGTAACCCATATTGTTGAATTCTTTTTCAGCAAAACTAGACCATACAAAATAATTTTTGATTTTAGGAGCCAACTGGATTGCTTGAGGCAAGATTGGTAAGCTGTCTAGCGTTGTCCACACAACGCTATTGACTTTATTCCACCAAGCTTTTCTATGAAAGTCTGTGAACGCCCAAATGTCTTCTATCCCTATATATACATCTGGCCTTACCTCCTGTATGATTTTGTCTATTTCAAAATAACCATAGCCAGCCTTCTTTCTATCTTCTTCTGGTAGGGCTGAATAGTTTTTAGGAACAGTACCATAACACTTCCAAGGCAGCTCATTTAGGCTTTCGTCTCCAACCATTTTCATGTTAGCAGCCTCAACAATATTATATTTGCCAGTATTATAAAGATACTTTAATATATTTTTTTTATTTTTACCAAAGCCAGTAAAAGCCTTGCAAAAGTTTGAGTGTATCAGAATTGTTTTTTTTCTCATTTAGAAATAGAATTAGTTCTATAAGTGAATATCTTGTTCAGAACAAATTTAAAATATTGTGCGAGCAGATAGGCTTCAGACATTTCTAGCCCTATACCAAATTTATTAGCAGAGTTCCTTGTTAACGAGAAAGAGAATGCTTTAGATCCATCTTTTTTTGTATATGTACTTAGAGATATGGAGGTTTTATTATCGTCAAAACTATGGAAAACATTGTATTTGTCATAATTTTCTATAGCATAAATAAAGCCGCCAAGTTCAGACTCATTAAACTTAACAGATAGAGACTTGTCTGGATTTTTTGAATTGCCAGAAAAAGAACCGCTTCTTGTTTTTGAGTTCCAAGAATGTTGTTGTATAGCTGTCATGTATAGACAAGGCTCATCACTTTTTCCTTGTATTCCCAAGCGAAAACCAAAGGCGTTGCCAGTGTTTTTTGAGTTTGGTTTGTATAGTTGTATCATGTTTAGATTATTATAAATTATTCTTTGTCTAATTCTATTATATATATTGTTTTTTTGGGCGAACTAACGATAATACGAATCCTTGTCTTTTATTTTATAAAAGTAATCATCAAGAAAATCTATTTTTATTTCTTGTTTAGTATAGTTTGAATCTTGTTTGTCTGGGTCTGTTAAGCATCTTACGCCACATCCATATATACCTACCGTCTTAGCGTCTTCCAATATAGAAAAAGTTTTGTCTGTAAGCTCTTTGGAAAAAGAACCGTCTGGAGATATAAAGTAAGCAGCATAACCAGTAGCTTCTGAAGAAGGTTCCCAAGTAACGAGAAGATCTACAGAATCCTCTTTCTCTATTTTTTCTAATTTTATTTCAACTGGATCAATTTTAATTTTTGCAGAAGATTTGTCTACCTCCTCTTTATCGGCTACGCTAACATCTGTTGTTGATTGGGCGTTAATTAGTGGGTCAAGAAGCCTTTCTGTTAAAACTTTTATATATTTTTTTGTTATAAAAGAATAATTTACCCAGCCAAAAGCCCTCAAAGCAGAAAAGCAATATTTATAAATTTCTTCAAGCCTTTTGTTTTTGTACACCTCTTCTTCAATGAAAGATAGGTACAGCAGCCGAGCAAAGAACAGAGGCAAAACAATATCCATAGCCTTATAAAAATCTGCATGAGCTTTATCTTCTTTTATATCGCAAACAAGAGCGTAAGTATTTATAACATTGTTAAATCTAGATTTTGAAAAACCGCTTTCTAAACAAATCCAACATAGATCAAACATAGAATTGCCAGAAAAGGAAAGGCCAACATCGATAAACTTAAAAAGACCATTTTTAAAAATAACTTTTTCTGAATCTAAACAGCCGTGACATGTTTCTTTTTTATCAAAAAACTCTTTGTCATAAAGGCCTAATATAAATTTTTCAAATGTTTTTATTAGAATGAAAAAATAAACGTTTATATTTTTTTTAATATCTTCCTCTCCCCAAGTGAGTATATTTGGAGCTTGTTTACTCATTTCATTTAATTCTGCAAGAAGCGATTCGTGTTCATAGAAAATCGAAGGTTTTAATATGTAATTAAGATGATCTTCAAAAGTTCTTGTTGATTTTATTTCTTTAAAGTTTAAAAGGGCAAAAAGAAAAGAATCCTTTTCGTCTAAAAACTTGCCTCTTCCTAGTTCGTTTAAATTTAAAGCTTTTTCTTCTGTTAGGATCAAATATAACAAGCTTATACCTTTTGATCTATAAACTCCAGAACCAATATGAGAATTGCAAAACAAGGGTTTTGTTTTTTTAAGTATTCTGGTTTCATTTATAATTTCAGAACACCCTATATCATAGGAAGTTTTTATTATAAGTCTTTCTTGATTATTTTTACTTTCAGCTATATAGGAATCAAAGTTTTCATTTTCGTTATGAAAATACATTTTTGAAATAACAAAATCATCTAAGTGTTTTTTTATTATCTGGTCTGTAATTTTATAGAGGGATTCATAATCCACCTCATCCAACAACACCTCAGAAGAAAGTTGATTTTTGTTTTTCAGTATGCGTGAAAGATCCATTTTATTATTATAGGGTATTTATATTTCTTTTCAATAAAGAAAAACGGCGCACCAAAAGGTACGCCGCTTTGTATTAGTATGTAGGGTTTTTAGGTTTAAGCAATAGAACCAATCTTAACATCGCTAAGTTTAAGACCCGTAAGGCTTGTTTTGGCAAGCTTGCGTTGATCTTTAGCGTTGCGGTCATAAACAGTTACATACTGAGAACTTTCAGATACGAACTGTGCATTAAGAGCTTCCCCAGCTTTAGTATAAAGGCCGAAGAAACGTCCTTTGCTAGTGCGGATTGCTTTCATGATTTTATTTTGTTTTGTATTTGTCATATGCTTGTATATTAACTTACATTTATACTGTTGTCAACGTTTTTTATCGTTATTTCTGACTTTTTAGAGTTTTTTACCATTATTTTAGCTACTGGAACTTGTATTTTGTCTCTGGTGTATTTTTTAATGTCTCTAGCATGTAAATTTTTTGTTTTTAATTCATTAAAAATTAAATCAATTGTTGACTTTTTGAAGTTAAGCTCAACGTTCCTAACTAGAAGTCTAGATTTAATTTTATTAAGCTCGTACAGTATGATTCTTTTCATGTCAGAATCTTTAAGATCATTAAAAACCAAAACCTCGTTTATTCTTGCCAGCAGTTCTGGTTTTAATTTTTTCTTGACAGAATCTTTATATGAGTTTTCTTTAGTATCAACATCTTGAATAAATCCCATACTTTTCTTTGAGGCTTTTTCATGTCCTATATTGCTAGTTAATATAACTACAGATTTAGAAAAGTCTATTTTTTCGTGCTTGTTATCCTCTATGTAACCCTCGTCAAGAAGATGAAGTAATAGATTTAAAATTTGAGGGTCGGCTTTTTCCACCTCATCAAAAAGAACAACACAGTTAGGATTCTCTTTTACAAATTTTGTAAGCATGCCTCCTTCCTCATACCCAACATAACCAGAATTAGAGCCTATCAGTTTACTTATGCCTGTTTTATCGTAAAGCTCTGACATGTTTATTTGCAGTATAGCTTTTTCGTTACCAAAAAAATGTTTTGCTATTTTTTTTGCAGCGTATGTTTTACCTACACTTGTAGGACCAACAAAGAACATACTAGCCAAAGGCTTGTCGCTTTCTGTAAGACCAGCTTTAGCGCAAAAAAGAAGATCGTTAACTTTTTGGAGTATTTCGTCCTGTCCAAAAACTTCTTTTGACATCCTTTTAAAGAATGAAGAGAATCCTTGATTGCTGTTTTTTATTTGATCTATAGATACATTGCTATGCTCGGAAATAGTTTCTATTATATCAATTTTTCTTACGTTAATAGGGTTTGATGCTGATTTAGCTCCAAGGCTGTCAAGCTCTTTAATAAAGTTTTTAAATTTAGACTTTATAGTATTTACATCATCTTTGTTTTCCGCTAAACATTTTACAAAATCATTATGAGACTTAACCACTTCAGTTGATTGTTTGGAGTTTTTAATTTTAATTCTGGCTCCAGTTTGGTCTATTATATCAAAAGCTTTATCTGGAAATTTTTTATGGCTGATTAAGCTATCAGAAAGCTCTACAACACAATCAAGAACAGGCTTGCTGAATTTAACGTTATGAAATTTTTCATATTTATGCTTACAATGATAAATTATTTTTTTTGTTTCTTCTACATTAGGCTCATCTACATTTATATTGTAAAATCTTCTTTTCATTGCTGCATCTTTTGCAAAGATTTTTTGATATTCTTTTGATGTGGTCGCTCCTATACATTTTATTTCGCCCTTAGATAGCATGGGCTTTAGCATATTAGCTACATCTACGCCTCCTTCTTGATTGGTACCAGCGCCGAAAATGGTATGAATTTCATCGAAAAACAATATTATGTGTGGATTGTCTTTTACCGTGTTTAAAAGATTCTTTAGCTTCTCCTCAAACTGACCTCTATATTGAGTGCCAGCAAGCATTTCTCCAATATTAACACTCCAAATTTCACAACCAAAAAGATTAGCTGGGGCTTCTCCAGTGCATATTTTTTCTACAAGAGCCTCCACTATAGTGGTCTTGCCTACTCCAGCCTCACCAGTGAGTATAGCATTGCTTTTATTCTTTTTAGATAGGGTTTCTATCAAGAGTTTAATCTCTTTGTCTCTTCCGAAAACATTCGGCAACTTTCCTTGAGAATAAGATTCATTTAGATTAGTTATGAAGTCCACCCTTTTTTCTTTTTCAGCGTGGAGTTCATTTAAATCGACATTCTCATTAATAACGTCTTCATCTAAAAAGTCTTGAAGAAAATCTAAGTTGTTAGATTCGTTAGAGTCAGAATCAAAATCTCCGTTAATAAATTTTATTACAGAGGACTCTAATTTTTTAATATTAAATGGTTTTTCTGTTATTTTTTCAAAAATATAAGGAGACGTTGTTAGTAGGCTCAAAAAAACATGTTCGATACCTATGTAATATTGATCTAAACTGTGTGATATGTCGTTAGCTTCTTTTATAGTTTCTAAAACCTCTTCGTGCCAAGGGTCAGACCTTTCGCTTGAGAAAAACTTATCGTCGCCGTAAAGATCTTTTCTTTGTATTTGGTTTAGTAATCGTTTAGGCTCAACATCGAAACCCTCACTCAATAGTACAAAGCTAAATTGAGGAAATATATTTTTTATGCATCCATAAAGAACATGTAGATTATTTACATTTTTATCTCCTATTTTTTTTGATGCATCATAAGCATCCTTGTAAGCTTTTTTTGCTCTAGGAGTAAGGTTGAAATCTTTAAATATCACGCTGTTATATACACTCATTTTAGTTCAGATAGTTTCATATAGATTTTTTCTTCGATAGTTTCAATTTTATCAACAAAGATAACGTCATCTCCGACACTGCCAGTTATTATGACTACGTTACCTTTCTTTGGTAGTTTTTTACCAGAGTTTAGGTATTCTGTCAACCTTTCTTCTCTGCTAGAGTCAAGAAATAAACCGCATACAGGGCCAAGCTCGTCTTGCATTTCTATGCGAGCATACTTATTCCCGTTTCTACTTGTTCTCTTCATAATGTCTACAACATCACCGACAAACTTAACTCTCCTTCTTTCTGATGAGTTTCTAATTTCTTCCGAGGTATTGAATGAAGCCGAATCCCCCATTGAAAAGATATCTCTAATATTATAAGAGTAACTATAGCCAAGCAACTGCGTTTCAAAGTGCCAGTTGGCAAATTTTATATGGCTTGAGTTTTGTTCGTATATTCTTTTATACGGATCATATCTTTTCTTAAAAGTATTAAATCTTTTATCTGGGAATAAAACTCTGCCATCATCGGCTGGGGAGTTTTCTTTTCTACAATGATGAATAGTATTTAATATGTCATAATTAAATTTCTCACCAAGCTCTATTATGTTCCTTTTCTCTCTGTCTGTTAAAATATTAAAAGATTGAGCCTCAAGGACAAGGCGGCAACGATCAGAAGAAACAAAAGAATCTAATAATCCAGCCTGAATAAAAGCCGACATTGTGCCTATGTTTACACCACAATCTTTTGCCGCTATAAATACATCATATTTGTTTTCAAATTTATTCTCTCTGAACTCTATAAGAGATTGTATAGACTTACCAGAAACACCTTTTATAGAATTAAGTCCATATCTGATGTCCTTATCATCAATTGTAAAGTCAAATGCAGAAAGATTAAGGTCTGGAGGCAATAACTTGATACCAAAAAACGAAAGCTCTTGAGAAATCTTTGATATCTCTTCATGAGAGTTGGGTTCAAACCTAGCCATTTTAAGTAGGCTAAGAAAAAATTCCTGTGGGTGATTGAATTTAAGATAAATAGTTATCGCGGCCAAATAAGCGTAAGATATACTGTGAGACTTATTGAAAGAATAGTTCGCAGAATCTTCTGCCACCTTCCAAAGAACCTCTCCAATTGCTGGGTCTAAATTGTTTTCTTTAATTTTCTCTTCAATCTTAGCCTTCCAAGCTGGCATGTCCTCGACTTTCTTTTTACCAACTATGCGTCGAAGCTGTTCAGACTCATCAAGACTAAAACCAACCTTAACAGCCATCTTCATCAACTGCTCTTGATAAAGAGGAATACCGCCTGTGTAGCTTAAAATATCATCAAAGAACTCATGCACACAATTGAACTCTCCAGTTCTGACGTAATCGGCATAACTATCTTTAAAATCTAAAGCGCCTGGCCTTGCTATAG
>Ga0070748_1000684_pt1 | contig 15962 bp, 20 predicted proteins | sample VirMetDEL_Nov_12_FD_77015 | JGI IMG/M metagenome (GOLD analysis project Ga0070748, IMG submission 77015) | Aqueous microbial communities from the Delaware River and Bay under freshwater to marine salinity gradient to study organic matter... | ecosystem: Environmental > Aquatic > Marine > Coastal... | reverse complement strand
TACGAAGGGTGGTTTCATGTGTCTTTTTTTGGGTTTTTCGGTGAGTTTGGCGGGAGTCAAAGGGACGACGGCGAAGCTGAAAAACCCAAAAAAAGACACATGAACCCACCCTTCGTAAAAGTGAAGACACCCCCCACTTATCCTTAATGTGGTGATATCGTTTGACATCAAAACATTATTTTTTATTTTGGTACTTAAAGAACGTACCCTTTTTTTTTAAAAAAATTATTGTTTGTCCTTTATTATTACTCGTAGAACATATAATAATAAATCTTATCTCCATATTCATTATGTTCATAATCTCTATCACATGCCCTAAAGTGCGGGTATCGTTCTTCGTCATATTGGTTGAAGTAAAAATATTCTTTCAATCCAAATATAACATTTTTTTTCAATTGTTTGTTGTCATCTTCTAGGTATTCATTAACCAAGCCCCACATATCACCGCCAATTTTTTTATCAAAATATTCAAACGTCTTCATCTTAATATATATACGTAGACGTATACCTTTAAGCCATATATATATACATAATTTTAAAAATTATATCTTGCGTCATGCTCAATATGCTGTTGTGTTTTCATGTGGGCTTGTTCATACATTTTTAGATATGCTTGACCGCAACGGCACTCTACCTCCTCAAAGTCGTCATATGAGTCATCGGAATCCATGATAATGTCGTCGTCCTCAAAAATATCATAATCGCTGTCATCATCCCAAATTATATCATTTTCATTAAAATCCAAATCGGCTATGTTCACCTCTTGGAAATCTGCATGTTTAAAATCCCGTTTCGGGAGTCTAGAATGCATAAGAAACTCAACCAATCCTTCGGATTTTTCATGGCAATTTATCAAATGCTTGGTTGATTGTAAATGGCTAGTCATCATTGCTTTGGTTTTGCATGAATAATCACAGACTGAACAGAACGCCATTTTTAATATATATATGTAGAAACTTTTAAATGACGATAAAAATATCTTTTGTTTAGCCTTTATCCATAAAAAAGGGTACTTAAAGAAAATCACGAGTACATTTTGGCGGATTCGTCTATTTTAGCCCTGATTTTCTTAAACTGGCTTTCCCAATCACCATCTTTTTTAACCTTCTTAATTGCCTTTACCGCCTCGTCGCCACTCATACTAATCATCCCAGTACCGTATATACTTAGTGGGATAGTGTCTAGCATTTTTTGTTTTGCCTTGGTAAAACCCGTCTTAGTTGCCTTTTTAACAACCGCCTTTTTAACAACCGCCTTTTTAACAACCGCCTTTTTAACAACTGGCTTTTTAACAACCTTCTTCTTTTTTCGGGGCTTGTACTTGGCAAATGTGGATTTTCCCGCACATATTGTTTTACCCTCCTTGTTCCAACAGATTAAAGACTTTTTCCCAACTCGTTTTTTTACCTTTGGTGGCATGATATATATATGTCTATATAAAATAATTTAATCGTCCTCATTGGGTAAAAATTGGCTCATGCTGTGTGCGTCAAGGCTTTTGGTTCCCATATTTTTGGCTTTCATTAGCGGGTCTTTAGAAATCAACCTAGATAAAAACCCTTGCTTTTTCTGTTTAACGGGCTTGGCTTTCCGTGTCACAACTTTGCCACCAAGCGGGACATATGCTTTTACGCCTAGGCTTACTGCGTCATTTTCAACCCTGTGGTGAACGACCTTACCTTTTAGTTTCCGTTCTTCCGCCTTTGATATTTTCAAATCGCCGTTAAAAATCGGATGTGCCGCCGTGTTGAACGTGTTGAGGCTTGTTAAATTATCTCTCACGAGTTGAGACTGGGCCACGGCATAATTGGCAGTACCACCACCCAAAGAATGCCCGACTACATGTAATTGTGTAGGCTTACCGCCTCCTAGTTCCCTAATTGCTTTCTCGGTTGTTCGTTTCCGTTGATTAAACCTTTTTTTGTGTCCTGCTTTAAGTCCCATAGATAGGGTTAAATCGTTGGCAACGTCTTTTAATCCCTTATCCCCGCCCACATTTGTACCACGGTGGGCAATTACTAAATGCTTGGGGTCGTTTTTATGTTGGTACACAGTTATACCGCTGTCGCTGTATTTGTGATTAACTATATAATCGGTGTTGGCTACGTGGCTTTGTGTGTCGGTGACACGTTTTTTTTTAGAATCCTTACTTCCCATGACATAAGAACCGCTTGTGAGTTTCGCTAGGTGTGCCGTGCTTGGTTTCCGTGTTGTCATTTACTATATATAATATATTATTTTAAAATCCGCTTGAAAAATACGCCCTGCCCGTGTCTTGTTCTTCGTCGGTACTATAAGTCCTCTTCTCTTCCATATTGGCGTTAGTCCTACTATTCTTGTTGGCTTGGGTTACTTCTACCCTATTGGCTTTATTAGCCTCTTCTTCTGCTTGTTTATCGGCTAGTGCCTTGGCTTCCCTTTCTTTCTTCAATTCTTTTCGCCGTGCGGCGTACTTTGCTTTTTGTTCAGGTGTCCTTTCCGGCCTCTGTCGCTCTTCTCTAATTGTGGGTAAATTTACTACGGGTTTAGCCAAATTCCCCACGGTCGGCTTTTTTGTAGGTTTCGCCAAGTTTCCCGCCGTCGGCGGGGGTGTTACCTGTTCTACATTCCCCCGTTGTTTAGTCTCCCGTAGTGCATCAATCAATGCTTTATTTATGGCACTTTGCCCTGCTTGGCTTTTTTTGAATTCGCTTCTTAAAAGTTCCCGCTGCTGGTCGGCACGTCTTAAATCATCTTGGGCGGCCGCCCTCATTTCTCGCTGGTGTTCCTTTATTGGCCTGATTAGGTCACGATATGCACTACCTTGCGGATTTACATATACGGGGGCTTGGGCGGAACCAGAAAAAGACGACAAAGGAAGCGGACGCCCCGTCCCGCTTCCCGTCATCTTTCGTCGTGTCCTTTTCCTGATATCGGAAAGATTAATAATGACATTTTGTGTTTGTGCCTGTTTCTGTTTTTGCTTGGTCTTGGGCTTGGGCTTTGGTTTCTTTACCTTTGGCTTTTTAGCCTTTGACTTTTTGACGGGGGGCTTTTTAGAATCCATTTATAATAATACCCTATATATTATTTTTTTACAAAGTCAACGGGTCTAAAATTAGAGTAATATTGAAACCCTGCTTTATTGGTAGATTGGGTAAAATCAACTAAAAGGTGATCATATTTTTTTTTAAACAACCCGTTCATAATGTCGTGCATATATTTACGTTCCTGTCCTATCATTTCGGTATATATGCTTTCCATCTCCAAGGCATTACGGGGCTTAAAACTTATAAAATGTGTTAAATTTGCTCTATGGGTCGTTGATGCGTCCTTAAATTTTTGAGTAACGCAAATAATACTAAGGTGCTTATGCCGTCTATTTTTCACCATGTTATTAAAACGGCGTTCCGTCTCGCCTTTTAGCATGCTTCCGCAGTCATCCAAAATTAGAAGGGTTTTTTCTATTTCCTCGTCGTCGTCCAAATCGTCGTTCCTTTCTAAAACTTCGTCCAATGCGTCCATGGTTTCGTCGTCCCATTTATCAAAACGATATTTTAAATTATCAAAAACGTCATCTTTTAATGTTTTGAGACTGGGGGATACCACAACAACGTTGTCAAATATTTTTTTAAAACTCTTACGGATACCCCGCTTTTTATCATTTTGTGACCGTAGCATATTTACAAGCAAATTACTTTTGCCACTCCCACTCGCCCCATTAAGTAGTAAATTAAAGCCACTACTAAAACTCCGCATGGCTGGCACAAATTGTAAAGCGTCCGTGTCTAATCGGTGGTCGGCGTTCATTGCTATACGCTTATAGCCTAGCGGGTCATTATCATCACCATTTATTTTTACGTCCATTATATATAATATTATAATATATTTTTAGTGGTTGTGAAGGATATTCACAAGTATATACTCTGTATTTTGGCGGTAATATTTTATGGCTTTTTTCTCTGCGTCGTTTATGTTCTCGTCATCGTCAATGTATCTTAAAATTAAAAATTCACAGTCGGGACACTCAATAACTTTATAAGAAGAACAAAAGCCATAATCGCCCTTTTCAAATCTTTTAAAATCGTGGCGGTGTTTTACCATTCTTTGGCTCCCTTGGCGGGTCTTTCCAATGTAAAATATTTTTTTGGCCTTGGACATCAAACAATAAATAACCCGTTGAACCATGTTATATATAAACTATATTTAATTTATTTGAAAATTAAACGTGGTAGTTCTTGGGTGATTTCCTCTATGTTGCTATAGTGGCGGGGTTCTACCTTCCTTGATTGCTTTTTATTTGTCTTGTTCTTGGGACGCTTAACATAAATAATTTGTTCTTCCTCGCTGTCGCTGTCGTCCTCATCGCTTGAACTCTCTTCAACATAAACAACCTTGGGCTTTTTTACGGCTTTTTTATAAGGCTTTTTGGTTGGCTTCTTTCCCACGGGTTTTTCGGGTTTCTGGTAGACCGGGTCTTCTTCTTCCTCTACGGGGCTTAATTGGGGCTTAATTGGTGCGGGTTCTTCTTCTTCTAGTGTCCCTTCTTCCTTCATCCGCTCCTCTCGTTCCTTTAGCATCCGTCGGGCTTGGTTCAGTTTAGCCCGTTCCCTACCAGCCTTCAACGCCTCTTTTTGTTTGTCACTCATCGGCTTTCGTGGTTTGCGTTGCTTCTTCTTTGGCTTTTCCAATTCATTTTTAACCTCTTCTACTGGCTCGGGTTCGTCAATGTCCACAACTTCGGATTCGTCAATGTCGGGGGTTTGTTCCATGATGTCCATATAATAATTATAAATATTTTAAATTTACCAGCGGTTGAAAATGAAATAAAAAAATCTATAGTATTTAATATATATGATGAATCCAGAAGAACAAGCCCTTGTTAACTGGATGCCCATTACTGAAGACTTTCTTTTTGACCATTTCGGCAGTGAAGAACGCCGTCTAGCGGTGGAGAGTGATATGTTTGAGGTAGACCCAGCAAAAGTGCATTTTATGCATACGCCGTATGATAGGTACTACTACAAAGCCCAATTCCCAAAACTGGACGACAACGTGTGCGAACTCTTGGAACGGTGCAGTTTAAATAAAATGAATCTGCTCGAGCCTGATTTTATGAAACCAATAAAAGAAGAACCAAAAACGCCAAAAAAGACGAAAAATACCTTCTCGGCAAAACAAGGAAATTTTATTATTGAGTTTAGTTAATGGTAGTTACGGAAAAATCAGCACTCTATAAAAAATGTTTACGGTGTACAGACAACCAAGAAGACTACAGAATTTATAAGATGATGTACAAGAAAACGACGGCGTTATTTTGGAAGATGGAGTATAAAAAAATGCTATATAACCATATCCAATCACGCCATGTACTAAAAACACTTACTTATAAATTGCCAATAGAAATGCATTTTCATATTGCATCATACCTTGATGACTTCAAAAATTGATTTTTTTGATTTGTACTTTAAAAGGTCGTTGTTACGCCTCACGGAGTAGTAATTAACCTTATTGCCCGTAAATGTTATCATGTCCTTCATTTTTTTAAATTTAATCATTTGTACTATACTGCTACGCTGTAAATCACTGAAAATTATTAAAACAAAACCCATCTTATTTATATTTATATTATATTATTTATATTATAAACATGAGTAAATCAATAAGCGGTTCTGGGAGTTTAAACCTTACTGTGCAAGAATTAAGATTTTTAGAAATTAAAGCCACACTAATCACAGCAATAAATGCCACTATAGACAACCTTTTAACGGCGGTAAATGCAAATTTTACGGGGCTTGTCACAATTACTAACTTGACGATATCGGAGTCGGTCACCGTGGAAAATATGACGGTTTTAGAAAATTTGACTGCCCAATATATTACAGCAAACCAAGGAATAACGGGCGATTTAACGGGGGCAGTAAATATTGAAACAACCACGCCAACCAACACGGGGGGACTAAGAATCCCTTTCATAGACGGTGCCACGCCTACTACTAGTTCCCCTGATGGTTTATTGACTTCTTCACATAAATTAAGGTTTGATGAATCAACGGGGACATTGATAATATCTAATTATGTGTCCGTCCCAATTTTGGCGGTTACCACGTATGCCATGATAACACCCACCGCATCAACGGAAGATGCGGAATATGCGGTTGCTATGTTCGGTAATGGTAACGAATTGACGGGGGACAGTATGACATATAATTGTTTTGAAAATAGGCTAACCGTCCCTAATTTACAAGTAACGGGAGGCTTAGAAATAACCCCCGCTACATCAACCGCAGACATTGGATATGAGGTGGCATTTTTTGGGCTTAATAACGCCTTGACAGGTGACACCACCATGACATTTAACCCGTTGGACACTAGATTAACAGTGGCGGATTTACAAATAACGAACGACATAACAATACAAGCATTAAATAACACAACCGCCGGTAACAGCCGTATCCCATTTATAAATGGTGACAGCACGGACACTGGCGTTTTAGTAAGTAGAGGCAATTTCAACTATAACACCTCGTCCCAAACATTAAACTGTGGGACGTTCAACGGAACTTTAAACGGTTCAGTAGCGAATGCGGTTACAATTGGGACGCAAGATATTACAATATCAGGCAATACAACAATTAATTCCAAAGATGTAACGTCAACTAATCAATTGTGCCGGTTGTTATTTTTAGACGGCGACTCAAACATTGGAACGAATTATGATATAGTGAGAGACGATTTCCTCTACTATATTCCAAATTCAACCCTTTTAGTAGGCAATTCAATACGGAGTCAAGTACAGACGATTACCCCTCTTCTTGTATTGTTGGGTGCCAACAATAGTAATGGAAGAATAGATATATATGATGATGGTACCGCAGTACGCAACCGCTACTTCCATCCAAACGGACATCTGTTCGTGGATGGTAACGTTATCAATAGCAACAAATTAATCATGACCAATACAGCACAAACAAGGATTTATAATGAGTTGCAATGTGACGACGTATTAACGTTAAATTCCGTACCAATCGTCCCAACTACCTCAAATACGGATATATTGCTTTTGGATTCAGCAACCAACCAAATATCAAAATCTGGGCTAACCTTTAACGCAACCGGCGGTGTTTTGTCAACGGCGAACATCACTTTGACGGGGGCTATATCGTCAGCAATTGTAAACACAACCGACAATGCAACTATAGGCGGTAATTTGGGCGTAGAAGGAAATGCAGACATAGAGGGTATTCTAACGGTAGCAACTCTCAATGTGGGGACACAAAGCATAACTGATTTTGAGGTAAGTGGCGATTTAACCTTAACTAATTTACCGAACACTATAACAACTGGCGTTAGTTATAGTCTGTTATATAAGAACAATACCACGGATGAAGTCCATGAGACCCCGTCCGAGGTTTATATAGGGCGAGGACTAGATGTATATATAGGAACTGAGCGGATTATAGCGGATACGTTCCAATGTGGCAATGGGTTACCGATTAATTATACTTGCACATATCATTGTTTTGATTGGAAAACATATGACGACACGGCGGCAAAACCTCATGGTACTTTTGGGCTAGATTACTTTGTGGAATTACACGCCACAAACACGGGCGGTCATAACCCAACAGTGACACAACATGGTGCTAATATTTATGGTACTTATTTCGGTACTGTTGTAAGGTCGGCGATTAATTTTGGACAGGATGGGAGTGATGTTCATTGGAACTTAGCATCAAATGCATATGCTGGGATTTGGAAAGTTAGGGTGTCTTGTGTTTTCCAGAATTTAACGATTCTTCGTCAAACTCCGAAAATATATCTTAAAAAATACACTGGCAGTACGTGGATTGAACAACCGCACATATCAACCGCTATTGCCTATGCACGACATGATGTTGGTGAGTTGGTTACGTTAAATCTAGAAGGTGTCGTGTATCTGTCTTCATCGTCAGAACTATTAAGGATTTATACGTTATTGGAAACTCACGCAGTAGGTAATCCCCCGACGTGGCCAGACAGCATAACGGATTGGGCGGGACGGGACATTAACATACAGATGGAATTTTTAGGCACTGGTACTTCATTTACGGGAGAAATAGTAAACGCATTATAAAATATCTAATTGTATAATAAAATGAAACTGTTAAAAGTCACAGCAAGTAAAAACAAAAACAAACGCTACTCCGCACATTTTAAAGACAATGGAAAAATAAAAGTGGTCTCATTTGGGTCACCCGATCACGATAATTTTACAATTCACAAAGATGAAAAAAGGAAGCGGGCTTATTTGGCACGGCATAAAAAAGACTTACAAACGAATGACCCAACAAGGGCGGGCTATCTTTCTTATTTCCTGTTATGGAATAAGCCCACCTTGCGTCAGTCAATCCGAGATTTTAAGCAAAAATTTAATTTATAGAATATATTATAAATGGACTTTGAACAACTTTCAACATATTCAAGTCTGGGGTTAGAGGGTGCGGCCGTGGTGCTTATCATCGTGTGCAGTTGGAAAATCTATAAAATGAAAATACACACCCGTAGCAAATGTTGCGGATTTATGGCAGAAACTCTTAATAGGGGCGGTAGTTCAAGCAATTTAGATTTTACGCCAGACCAGCAAGAAATGCAAGACAGAGATGACAGGGCAGATAAAAATAAAAATAATATAGCCGTAATATAATAATGCCCACCCACGGAAGCAACGACACATTACAGGGCGGACTATCCGTATATTTGCAAAGTAAAGACGGGGTCACATCGGAAAACGGTAGCAAATGTGACTTTTTTTTAGAAACTATTATTGACGCACCACGGGCAGATATAGGAATGATTGTTTCGGTGTTGGATGCGGAAATCCCCTATAGTTGGTATAATATATCGGACGAGATAGGCAACAATACTTTGGTATTTCGTACTAACATTGAGGATATCCCCGTAACCTTACCAGAACGAAACTATAACGCATACAATATAGCAGATGAATTTAGCCGCCAGTTTAAAATGCCAGAATATACGGAACTCGCCAACCTTGTAATGACCTTTGATGAAAACGCGAATAAATTCACAATATTAAGCCCTACAGAAATAACTATAGTATCTTCAACAATGTCTTTAGAATTGGGCATGACTAATCTTCCCCAAACCACCGTAACATATACATCTAACCAGTCATGTAATTTAGCGGGGACATCTAGCGTATATATACGCAGTGAAAATATGAATATTAAAAATATTAATTCGTTCGGAAAAACCAACGGCGTATTATCAAAGGTTTTAGTAAATTCAGCCCCAGGCAACTTTATATTTTTTGAGCCATCCACACCACAATATTATATTTTAGGAAACGCCCTCTCATTTATTAACATTGAATTGAAAGACGACAACGACAACTATTTAGATTTTAACGGGTTGGGGTGGAGTTTGACCCTATCTATAGAATATTTTAGAAAGCGTACAGATTCAATAAATTACAGATACTTTTTAAATTCGGTAAATGACGACGACAAACCCCGCCCCACAATGGACAGTGCGGAAAAACCCACCAAACCAGCGGAGGACAAAGGCGATGATAAATAAAATATCTATAGTTATTATATCATGGGTTTCGGTACAAAATTGAAGCGAAAATTGCGAAAACTCGGGCATAAAATTGCTCATGGTGCATCAATCGGAGCCAGAAAGGGCGGCAAGTTCCTACAGAAGGCGGGTAAGTTTGCAGCAAAAGCCGCCCCAATGGTGGCGATGATTCCAGACCCAAGGGCCCAAAAATTTTCGGAAGCACTGTCAGCAGGCGGGGATATGGCACAGCGTACGGGAAAATTGACTACGGAGGTTGGGCGGTCGGGGCTTCAGGTATTGGAAGATGGAGACGGTAAGGCGTTTTTGGAACGTAGCAAGAAACAGAAGGCAGAAGCGGGGAAACTGCGGGCGGAAGCGGGGAAAATGCGGGCAGAGTTCAGGGGTTGAAAATTGCTAAAAATAACATAAAATAAAATATTATATTTAGATTATACATATACAATGTGTTGCACGAAAGACAGTAGCGGAGGTTTAAAATTGTGTGATTACGTCACTTTGGATTTATCCGAGACTTCGGGATATAGCGGAGGGGTTTTTGAATGGATTATTCCCACGGGTTCATATTACAGTGATAGGCGTTCCCAAGTATGCACGGTTGAAATAATGGGCGGTACTTTCAAAACAAGCACCCCAGGAACAGGAAACGACGAGGTTATTTTAATTTCTTATGAAAATGGCGGGTTCAATCATTACACCACGGGCAACGGGCGACCCGTTATAGGTATTTGGAGCGACCTTGACCAACGAGTAAACAGCACGGGCGAGTTATTGGTGGATGCTAGACCCCAACTAATTAAACTAAAAATGAAACGGGCGGGCGGTGATGCCACCGCAACCCTTTTGGGGGCAATTACTTTAAAATTTAAGTATTATAATTCAATCCAATCCTCGGCACAACTCCATAGCGAATATACGCCCATCATAAGCCTATGAGGGTACGGCGAATTTTAACAAAAAATAAATAAATGAAAAAACTATAGAATTATTTTATAGTGTAATATTATAAAATAATCATGTCTTCTAACGTAGCAGTAGCCAGTAAAGAACTTAATTTTGCATCTAAACGTGAACAGGCGATTTCCGCCTCCTCGTCCCGTTTGGAGATTCCAAGTGCCAATGGTACCAATTTCAAATGTACCCAGACCATAGACCTTAAATTGCCGTCAGGAATGGTGCGGGGGTCGTACCTTGATTTTGAGAATTCATATGTAAAACTTGCAGTAAATGCAAAACGTGCAGGAACGGGTGCCACCTATAATTTGAATGTAAGCCGTAATGGAATCCATAACATCATCTCCAAAGTTGAAATCTTGAGTTCATCGTCTACAATTAGTGTAATAGAGAATTATAATGAACTGGTCAATATCTTTTTAGACTCCGAATCCTCCACGGCTTATAAATTAAGCCTCGGTAACGCCCAATTTGGTATGAGCGGTAGTACTACACTCGCTGGTGATTCCCTAGTTACTGCCACCAATTCCCAGATTAAAACGTCCGTCTTCTGTATTCCGCTCATTTTAACAGCGTTGTGGAGTTCTAGTAAGTACTTGCCATGTTTCCATCAGGATAACCTCACAATTCGCCTTACGCTTGACACTTTTGATAATTGCTTTATTTCTGGGTCTGCTGGAACTGAGGCGGGCAGTGACGTGACAATCTCGCCAGTGTCTTTTGTGGCTAACGTAGTTACGCTAGACCCAGCCGCCCAAAATATGATTGATGCCTCCAACGGCGGCGTTTATACTATGATTCTCGACGACTGGAGAAGTTCTCGTGGGGGTGCAATCCAACAAACACAACGCCTCATTAACCAGAATCTCGGGTTCAGTCATCAAAGTCTATCACGTGTGATTTTTGCTTTTTATTTGGCAAAGACCAAGGAAACGGACGGACACGGGGCAAGACCCAATCGGGCTGTGTCGGAATACACGTTTCAAATGAACGGGCGTAACTACCCAGCACAAAAAATTAAAGCGTCGTCCCTTGCTACTATTAATAACTGCTCGGAACCAGTGGCGGAAATTCGGGCTTCTACCCGCCAATCGGGCGACTTTGGACAACCCAATGACATCACGGGGGGTCAGTTTATTTCGGACAGTGCGGCAGGAAGGGCTTTTTATGAAATTGACCTTGAATCTCTACGCAGTGAAAGCGACTCAATTTACTCGGGGCTTTACACTGTCGGGGCTACTACCAGCCTTGAAGTGTCCATGAACGCAGACGGGGCGGCATTAACCCAACTTTCCGTATGGGGACAGTACCAAGGGGCTTTGAAGTTGGACACCAACACCACCAACACCTTTACTTATTCCGTTTAAATAAATAGATCGGGGGGCTTAATTGGGGCTTAAATTATAAAAATACGTCGTAGCGAAGACGAGATTTAAGAACCCTTACACGCATTAAAAGGTTGAAAGCATTTAAGAATATCTACATATATATATATAGAAAAATGGCACGGACTGAAGCAATGAAACAAGCACAACGCATATATAGGCTTAAAATCCAAGACGGAGAGCAATATAAACTAAACGAGGCTAAACGGCAACGGGAACGCTATGAACTTTCCAGAAATTACAAGGATGTAAAAAAAGGTAATTGGGGAACCTCTTTTAAATTGTTATACGGCTATTAATCAAACCGCTAAATATTTCTATAGTATTGGGAAAAATACTATAGAAATCACAAAAAACCACCATGCGTAAAATTGACTTAAAAGAATATCTACGTATATATATATAACCATGACCACCAAAGCCGAAGACCTATACGCCTATAAAAGCGTCTTTCCAAAATCACGACAAAAGAAGAACGGATACACCAAAAAGTTTCAAAAATGGATGAGACAGAGAGTAAAAGCGGGGACATCCGACGACCTATGGACGGAACCCGCAACCGTTTATAATGAGGAGACAAAGCGGTTTATTTCCACGAAAAGTAAAAAGTTTTTTGACGGCAGAAGCAAAAAAACCATAAAACTAAAAAAAAACATTGCCAAGACCTACTTTTTACAAGGTAGCCGACTTATCAAGGACGAAAAAGGCGTTGCTAATTTCCAAATAACCTATAAGGTACAACGCAAGAACCCAAAAACGGGCAAACTTTACAAGGAAACCCAAAACGTTACGAAATCATTGACCATCAATGCCAAAAAATCCAACATTAAAGAAATGATTAAAGAGGCAATTGAGGCGGAAACGGGGCGGGCAGAACTAGACAGCAACCTTTTTTTAATAGGCGAACAACCCCAACCCGTTGACATGTCTTTTATGTCATTGTCAACCCCCGCCGTTTCATTGATGCAAACATTTATGAAATATAACGGCATGGTAGATTTGGACGGAGAAACGGAGAATAAGGAATGGTGCAAAGATAGGGGCATGTGTGTATATGACTTTTTAAAATACCGATACGGGGACAAACCAAAATTTAAAAAGATTACCACCGACGAACGCATGACGGAAATTTTTAAAATTAACGAAAATGACGACCCAGAAAAAGACGGCGTATGTATCCCCCAATTAAAAAAATGGTGTGATGTGGCGGGGGTTAGTTTGTATTGCTTGGACTCATACAATAAGATTTTCCACCATTACAAACCAGAAAAAAACAGCAAACAAAGCCCCGTAGTGTTCCGCATCAAAAATAACCACTTTTACCCAATCATCAATAAGGGAGCCGTGAAAACCATATGCGAACGCCAAAAAGATAAAATCATGTGTGATAAGCACGCCATAACCCACAAGAAAAAAGAAGCCATTATTAATGATATTCAATTTATGCAAACCACGGCAACCGAAGAAAAAATGGATGCCCAGACGCAATTTTTAATTACACAAATTGAACAAGCAAACAAAACCCCGTACCCATTGGAAAATTTAACAATCTATGACGGCCAAATCCGAAATTTTAAACTAAATGAAAACTTATATATTTGTGACACCAAGGAAAACAACCAAGAAATAATAGATTATTGTAAAGACAATAACATAACATACAAGGGACAATCAGCCGTAGCACTCCTAAAAAAGCAACTCCTCACCACATACGGGGAACAATGGACGGCACAACTTAATAGCGGGCTTAACCCGCATGTAAGGGGGCTTATGTCATATGAAAATATCAAAAACCGCACGCATTACGGGCTTATTAACCCAACGGGGGATAACAAAGACCCGTTATGGGGTTATAGAACCCATGGAGACGACCCAATAAAAATAAACAATGACCCCGACGAGAAAGTTTTAGACTACACCAAGCCAAAACAAGAACACGACACCGCCTACAAGGGCGTAATGTGTTGGGATGTGAAACGGAGCCACAGCCACGCCATGAACGCACCCGCCGACGAGTGGCTTTTTTATGACTTCAATGACCAAGTTGAAAAATGCGAAATTGACCTTTATGACGGCGGAAAATTGGAAAACGGGCTTTATTATGTAAAGACCGCCGATATGTCCCTTTTGCATGGTGCTAATTGGTATAGTGCATCAATCCTAAATAAAATGATTAAAGAAGGCATTGTGACCGCAAAAAATGAAACTCTTATTAAATGGCGGTTGGTGCCAGCCAACAATAAAAAGGAATTGACCGACACAGACGGGGTGACCGTTGAGAATAAAAAAATATTTACCCACCTTATTAAAAAAATCACCGAAGACACGGCTAAATACCCAGCCCTACAAAAACTTATGATTAACAGCATAAGCGGTTTGATGGGCAAGACCGAAGGCAAATGCCTAAGGGTGGACATTGACACAGACCAAAACCGTGTTTTAGAATGTATAGGCGAACGTGCAGAAACCGCCGACCTTTACATAAAAAACTTAACCATCAATAACACCAAGTATTACATGTACGGCAAGACGGAGCGGACATTCCACAGCGAAACCCCGCTACCGCTATATATCCAAATCTTAGACCGTAACAACATGATGTTATATGATATGGTGAAGGAAATGGGGGGGGATTTGATATACAGAAAAACCGACTGTGCCATATGTGTAAATTGTGATCCCAAGACAAAACCACAAAAAGACCCCGAGTGGGGCGGGTGGCGGGAGTCAGAGATGCCGTATACTTATGGGGACATGACACCAGCCAACGAACGAGGCGTACCAGAACCGCAGGAGGTGAAACCATGGGAGACGGTACAATATAACGACAGCGACCAAGCCGACACCATAGCCGATAACATAGGCGACGGGCTTATGATATTGGGGCGTGCGGGGACGGGTAAAACATACGTGGCGAAAAAGATAGCCGAAAAAACGGGAGCCATGAAACTGGCATTTACCAATAAAGCGTGTTTAGTGTTGAACGGTTCCACCATCCATAAGTTTTTATCCATTGACAAAAACGGAAACATAGACGCTAAATGGCTACGGAAACAGGCATATAAATATTATGTCGTTGATGAAATTTCAATGATTAGTGCCGAGTTGTGGCGGTTGCTTTGTGAGTTGAAGCGAATGACGAGGGCTAAATTTATCTTAGTAGGAGATTACCGCCAGTTACCACCAGTTGAAAACGGCGGGCATAATTATTTTAACCACCCCGCTATTATGTGGCTTTGTGCGTCCCGCCGTTGTGAATTGACGACCATGAAGCGATATGATAAAAAATTATGGGACACGTCCGAAAAAGTCTATAACGACAACAACACCCCCGCCGAGATGGTGAAGCGGGTTACCGTTGAGGAGATGAGCCAAAGCCATAATATATCATACACCAACCGAACCCGCCAAGAGGTAAACAAGGCGGTCAATGAGTTGATGACGAAGGGTAAGAAATATACACTTTTAGAATATGCCGACGAGTCCGACCGATACCCACAAGAGACACGGGCATATGTGGGGATGCCACTAATAGCCAGAAAGAACGGCGAAGACACGGCGAATAATGAGGCGTTCACATTATTGGAGATTGACGAGGGAACCATAACCGCCGTTTCCACACGGGACGGACAAGACAACCTTGTAAATATTACATTAGAAGATTTTCACAAAACCTTCCTTATGGCGTATTGCGTCACATGCCACAAGTCACAAGGCGATACCATAGACGGGAACATAATTGTTCATGATTGGGGATGGATGACCAAGGAACTAAAATACACAGCAATAACCAGAACGACTAAATATGAATATGTGACCATTGCAAAATAAATATAAAATACAAAAAACGGGCGGGGGGTCTCAAACTTTTGAGACGGCACGAGACCCCCCAATAAAAAATAATGTGTTGATGTCAAACGATATCACCACATTAAGGATAAGTGGGGGGTGTCTTCACTTTTACGAAGGGTGGGTTCATGTGTCTTTTTTTGGGTTTTTCGGTGATTTTGGCGGGAGTCAAAGTGACGACGGCGACGCTGAAAAAAAGGCGGTCTGCCTCCG
>Ga0070748_1000683_pt1 | contig 15965 bp, 12 predicted proteins | sample VirMetDEL_Nov_12_FD_77015 | JGI IMG/M metagenome (GOLD analysis project Ga0070748, IMG submission 77015) | Aqueous microbial communities from the Delaware River and Bay under freshwater to marine salinity gradient to study organic matter... | ecosystem: Environmental > Aquatic > Marine > Coastal... | reverse complement strand
TATATCACATTGGGTTTATTGCCATAGGTGCGCGCCATTTCTTCAAAAAAGGCTATAGCTTCAGCTTGATAGTTGTGCGCATAGTGTGAGTGCCAATCGATAATCACATACATATCATTGGCGATGGCGGCATCGACGACTTTTTTAACGCGCTCTTTATTGGATGCATCGGATAAATAGCCACCATTTTCCTCAACCCCCATAGCAGCACGCACCAAATTTGCATTCCAGTCGTGCTTAAGCCAAGCGATGGTATCGGCATTGTAGTATTTCTCACCACCCCAACCGGTATTGCTCCAGAACAAACTCATACCGGCGAAGCTTACATCCTGGCCCCCTGCCTGAATTTTAGTGTCCTTCACTGTTAACGGCGCCACGCCAGCCGCAGCAGAAAGGCTAAGTAGCGATAGCATCATAGCCGCGCCAACTGCGAACAATGAACTGCTTTTAAATTTATTTTTACAATGAGTTATATCGGTTAATATTTTCATTAGATTGACCTTGTATAAAAAAATTAATGATCATTATTAATAGGGGCTTTAGCTATTGTTAACTAAAAACCCCCTCTAACCTAACGCCTAAAAAAACGCTGAATAGCTAGGCTATGTTAATTAATAGGCACGCAGTTTTAAATAATTACAACTTGAACCTGCAGCTGGTGTGAACTTAAAAATAGTGCCTTTCAAACCAGAACTGGCAGCATAGTTACCGGTAATTGCAAGGCTGCTTTGAGCATCCACCGAGGTGGCTGTGCCGCGATAATCACAACTGCTGTGGGTATCACTATCCCAAACCTGTAAATTATTTCCGGCTAGGCTTCGGTCAAAACGAACACAGCTATTTGCCGTCAAGGTAACTTCAGTGCGCGCATCCCAAGGCACATCAATATAACTAGCACAGCCAGCTGCAGGCACTGAAGATGCACTGCTGCTAACGCGCGAAGAGCTGATCAGAGAAGAGCTTGGCGCCGATGAGTTAAGGGGCGAAGAGCTAGAACGCGAAGAACTCACTAAAACTGAACTGCTGGAACTTGCTAGGCTGCTAGAGCTAGAGCTAGAAGCAATACTGCTAGAGGCAACTGAACTTGAACCAGGCAATGAACAAACAACCGAGGTATTAGCGGCTCTAAGGGTAGCGCCCGAAAAACTGCAGTTAGCATTGACACCTAAGTTAGGCGCAGCTTGATAATTTTGCGTCTCTTGATGAGTCCAAGTTGGTATAGCTGAACCATTGAGTGCAAGATGCTGCCAATCGCTACCCGCCACACTATTTCTGTCCCATCCAAATTGATAAATGGTATTTGAATGTAAACCATAGGGTGCGTAATCCACATAGGGGCCATTGGCAACCAATTGTTTTTTCATAGAGTTGCGGAAAAATACATTTTGCGGGCCAGAAGCACCTGACCATCCACCGGCATGCTCACCCGCCGCCCACCAAATAGGAAACCAAGTACCCGAGTCATCGCCGCTATAGCAATTTGGGTTGCAGTCACGATGATAAAATGGAATCGCAGAAATATTATTTTCAATTAGATTGTAACGCTCCCAACCACCGTGAAGGTTAATATCAACATCCAAATTATTACCGCTAATGACATTGCCAGAGGCAGACCACTGCAGTGTTATATGACGCAGGCTGCGCAGGGTATTATTTACAATAAGGCTGTCCCACAACTTACTGTTTCTAAAGTAACCATTGCCACCCTTACCTTTATTCCATGAACCCTCTAAATAGTTATTCTCGAATTGCAAATTTTTTGCCATTTCGGTCACTATAGGGTGAGAGCCGGTCATGTAGGTTTTAATATTGCGCGCATAGCTATTTAAGGCCCACTTAAATACTAAGCCGTTCATCGCCTTTAAATAATCAAGGTTGTTGTAATTATTCATCGCATTGGCTGCCGTCAAATTACCTGGCGCGGTTTGCGTTAAGTAAAAGTCTTCGAAGCCTACGCCTTCAATCATAGTCAGTGCTGCCGCCCTACTATTATAAGAACCACCAATAGCACTAGAACCATCGGCAGTACTAGTCATAGGCAAATCAAACTCTAAAGGCTTATCAATGGTGATTGTTTTTGCGGTTGCATCTATCGCAACCACTCGGGCAATTTGCTGACGCATATGCATATCGATACGATCTGCCGCCAACACACCCTGCTGGTCGTACATTTTATTGGTGTTGGCTGCACCCACCCAGGCATAACCACCTACCACAAAACCCTTGATAGCTTTAAGGCTAATAGTCGTTGCGCCAGCCGTTGCACTTTGAACTACATTTTGATGTTTCCAATGCACATTGACAGTACCTTCGTAAATGTCTTTACGGTTCTCAGGTGCATTGGCATAGGCAGTGGCATAGCCCGAATGAACCTCGCGGGTTTGCACCCTAAAGGCACCGCGCCCTGGCCAGAGCCAACCGCCATTGCCACCCCCGGCATCAGTCATTCCACCCAAATCAAAATCTATAATGCTGTCGTAGGCAGTGTTTGCATCTGGATTAAAAACAATTTTTGTCGCACTCGCGAGCGCAGGATTATTGCCCTTGCCACGAATGATTAAAAAATTAGCATCCACATGAATTTCTTTAGAGATGTTAATCGTGCCCGATGGCAATTCAATGAGCGACAAGTTGTTATAGTCGCCCGCACAATTGCTGCGCACAAAATCTATGGCTTGCTGAATGGCAGCGCTGTCATCCACATTATCATTAGCCAGTAAATTAAAATTTTGCGCCAGTTCATTGGCAGTTATGACGCATTGAGCATTAGTGGTAATGTCACTCGCACTAGGCAATCCAGCCCCTGCGCGATAGCCCGCTTTACTCCAATCAGGTAAACTTGCCGCGCCTAGCATAGGCGACATTAGCAACAGCATACTTGACATCAAAGCCGATATTTTAGCTTTCCTTTTTAGTTGACCTTTCATAAAGAACCCTCATTATTGATTATTAATTTTTTGTTCAGATCCTGAAAATAGCGCTCCTATGTAACCTCTTCCTACAACTATTTACGTCTTTAAATTAATTACCCCCCTTGTTATTGACTTGCAAACCCTTGCACATAATCCCCACTGCACGAAAATTAAAATTTTAATTTATACGGTAAAAAATTATGCGTATCCCCTCTTCAGTGATTATCCTGTCTTGAGCTGTATCTACTTACAAAACACTGATTTTTCCATGCAAGAATACTGGCTAGCATGCTCAGGCTTACTAGCGAATAAATTTATTATGGAAAAGCGCAATATTAGATTTGTAAAAAATGGCCATAGCAATCTAGGGCCATTTTTGTGGAGTAGAACTTAGTAAGCTCTAAGTTTTAAATAATTACAGGAGGAACCCGCTGCTGCGGTGAATTTCAATGTTGTGCCAGTGACAGCGCCAGTTACATAGTTGCCATTAATGCTCACACTGCCTGTGCCATCAACCGAGGTTGCAGTACCGCGATAGTCGCAGGACGTATTGGTGTCACTGTCCCAAAATTGCAGTGAAGAACCACTCAAGCCGCGATCAAAGCGCGCGCAGATTGAATTGCTAATGGCAACTTCAGTACGCTGATTCCAAGGTACGTCTACATAACTCGAGCAACCCGTTGCGGCAGCCGATGACGATGCGGCAGAAGATGACCTAGGCACAGAGGAACTTGATGATGAAGCAGGTGCAGAGGAAATGGGCCGCGAAGAGGCGGGCGCTGAACTGGCCGCTAAAGAAGAGCTTGCAGGGGCGCTAGTATAATTACCCGGCGCCGGAATATTGCTGGGGATATTACTATCTATAGATGCCGCAGCCCAGTTGCCGGCAATGCGATCGTTGCGACCATCTAAACGTTTATTATCGCTCGCCACATGATTTACACCCACTGAGGCAAACAGTAAATAATCATTGCCGCCATCCAAATCGACTTGATTGCCTATAAAGGTGTTGTTGTCCGCTTCACTGTGGGTTTCAAACGCATGCTTAATGTTACTTTCGCCATTGCGATAGGCTTTATTGCCGCGAATGAGCGCATTTTTACCTTTGATATCAATAAAGCCATCGGCAGAATTTTGCCCAGAAATACCAACACCATTCATAGTATTAAATTCAAACACTGTGCCCGAGGTGCCCTCTTTAATATCGATATGCTCAGCCGCAATACCTGGGCCAATGGTGTTGCCACCAATCACGTTGTTATTACAGGCAGCGCCGTAAACATAACCTTTGCCGTCATCGGAACCTGGGTGAGAGCCCACATAAAATGCTTCACCGGTGCCGGGGCTTTTTAAGCCGGTGTTATACACCTTGGAGTTTTTAACTAGATTATTAGAGCTGTTGTCGCGCAGGTGAATCGCCTCTTCACCAATATTGTGCACCACAACATTATCAATAATGGAGCGATTAGAGTTGTCTAAAACTATGCCTTTAGCCGAGTTAGTTACTTCGATATCTTTAATGATCCAATAGTCGCCAGTAATATAAAGGCCAATTTTTTTGTCGTAGGTAGCGCCGCGCAACACTTGGCGATTAGTCGCACTGGCACTGCGTAGGGTAATGGGTTTTTGCACGGTGCCATTGGCGCTGCCAAAATAGTGCGCATTTGAAAAACCACTCAAACTTCCTGTCGCCACGCTTTCATATCCACCGGCCTGCAATACAATTTCATCACCCGCCACAGCGGTTTGTATGGCTTGCTGTAACTCTTCCCCACTGTAAACATCTACTCGTGCTGCCTGAGTATCAAAAACGCAGGCCATTAGCAACAAGGAAGAACAGAGATTGGCGCATGTAGATATGCGCAGCTTAAGATTTTTCATGATTATGTACCCGTCTATTTATTGTCATTAGGTATTTATTGTCGTTGGCCGCTTAGAGCAATACTTCACCAGCCGACTAAAGATACACTCAACAAACTGGTAAGACAACCTAGCCAAATAACCGAAACGGCATATAAAGTCACAAAAACCATAAATTAATCTCTGAAAATATCAAAAATCTCTAAAATTTACCTTTTTCAATGTATTTATGTCGCGGCAAGTCCAAATATTGGATTGATGGCCTTACCAATATGAGATTATAATCCAGTAGCCATAGAGAACTACCTGCCTCGGTTTAATGCAGTAAAAGGAGATATCTCTGCGAGCGCCAAAAATGCAGCTCAGCACACAATTGAAGCTCGGAAGCCATCAGCTCACACAGAAAATAACGAAGGGAAACGAATACTTTGTATTTCCTGCCGTGTGCTTTCACGCAATTTATTGATATGAGACTTATCCTGTGCCTAAAAAACTACACCTTCACCCAGACCGACTATTTCCTGCTAATGACACCACACGCAGCATCGCACGCCGACTTTACAATGAAATAAAAACATTGCCCATTGTAAGCCCTCACGGCCATACGGATCCTCGCTGGTTTGCCCACAATGAGAATTTTTCTAATCCTACAGAACTACTTATAAAACCAGATCACTACGTATTTAGAATGCTTTACAGCCAAGGGATTAGCTTAGCGGCGCTCGGGCTTAAATCTAAAGAGGACAATAGCGAACAAGACCCACGTAAAATTTGGTCGATTTTCGCCAATCACTATCATTTGTTTCGTGGCACGCCTTCGCGCCTCTGGCTGGACTATGTATTCCATGAAGTATTTGAATTGGAATACTGCCTATCACCAGCAACAGCTGAGCTTTATTACGACAGTATTAATGAAAAACTACAGCAAAATGCTTTTAAACCACGCGCACTTTTCGAAAAATTTAACATTGAATTGCTAGCCACAACAGAGTCACCACTGGATGACTTGAGCCACCATCAAGCTATTCAGTCATCAGGTTGGCAGGGAAAAATAATTACAGCATTTAGGCCAGATCCTGTTGTAGACCCTGAGTTTGAGGGGTTTCAGAGCAATCTTTTGCAACTCGGAAAAATAACAGGTGAAGATGTATCGTCTTTTACAGGCTATTTAGCTGCGCTAACTGATCGCCGCCACTATTTCAAACGCCATGGTGCCACCTCAACTGATCATGGGCACCCTTCTGCACTTACTGCAGACTTATCGACGACGGATAAAGAAAAGCTCTATCAATTAGCATTCAGCGGAAAAATCAATAAGCAGGAAGCAGAACTATTTCGCGGACAGATGCTTACGGAAATGGCCGCGATGAGCTTAGAAGACGGTTTAGTAATGCAGATTCACCCTGGCTGCTTTCGCAATCACAATCAAGATGTATTTGCTCGTTTTGGGCGCGACAAAGGTGCAGATCTACCCTTAGCAACTGAGTACATTAACAATCTTCGCCCCCTACTGACCAAATATGGAAACGACCCACGCTTAAATATTATTTTATTTACTCTGGACGAAACAACCTATAGCCGCGAGTTAGCGCCCCTAGCAGGGCACTACCCAAGTTTAAAACTAGGCCCCGCTTGGTGGTTTCATGACAGCCCCGAAGGAATGCGCCGTTTCCGTCAACAAACCACAGAAACCGCTGGTTTTTATAATACAGTTGGCTTTAATGATGACACTCGCGCGTTTCTTTCCATACCGGCACGCCATGATGTCGCGCGGCGCATGGACTGTGGATTTTTAGCAGAGCTCGTAGCAGACCATCGTATCGATGAAGATGAGGCTCATGATCTTGCCATTGATTTAACCTACAACCTTGTAAAAAAGGCGTACAACTTATGATGCAAAATAAACCATCAAGCAGTCCCCACACGCTTAACGCTTCAAACTTAGTGCACGCAAATAACTGCCGCCTCCCCAAATATATTCCAAATGCACATAGCTGTGGCATCGCACATATTGGTATTGGTGCATTCCACAAAGCCCATCAAGCAGTTTTTACTCATGAGCTATTAAATCAACAAGGTGGAGATTGGCGCATAGCGGCTATTAGCTTGCGGAATCCTACTGCGCGCGATCAACTGGCCGCGCAAGATGGCCTTTACACGCTGGTAGAGAAAAGTGATGGTACAGTCAGTTACAGCGTTATAGCGTCAGTAGCAAAAGTGCTCGTAGCACCGGAAGACCCCACTGCAGTCATTAACTTATTAGCCGATGAAGCCATTAAGGTGGTGACACTCACCATTACCGAAAAAGGCTATTGCCAGCACAAGGGGGCATTAGATATACACAGCACCGATATCCGCAAGGATCTTGCTACGCCTCATACACCAACAACTATGCCCGGGTTTCTTGTTGCAGCCTGCGCACAACGCCGCGCACAACAACGCTCAGGTTTTAGCGTTATCAGCTGCGACAACTTACCGCACAACGGTCGCATTACTCGTGCAGTAGTCATTGAATTCGCAGAAAGAATAGATCCACTTCTCGCCGAATGGATTAACGCTAATGTATCTTTTTGCAGCTCCATGGTTGATCGAATTGTGCCGGCAACTACTGTAGAAGATATTACTACAACCCAGAATCATATAGGCTTAGTTGATCAAGCCACTGTCATTAGTGAACCTTTCCGGCAATGGGTGATAGAAGACAATTTTTGCAACGCACGGCCTGACTGGGAAAAAGTGGGGGCCTTAATTGTGAAAGATGTTACCCCCTATGAGACCATGAAATTACGTTTGCTTAACGGTAGCCATTCGGCACTGGCCTATCTCGGCTTCTTGGCTGAACATGAATATATCCATCAAGCCATTGCTGACCCACAACTATTAAAACTTATAGAAAAATTAATGGACGAAGAAGTTACACCGACCCTTCAAGTGCCAAGTGGTTTTGACATTGAAACTTACAAAAAAAATATTCGTGCTCGATTCGCAAATAGCTTAGTGCCCTACAAAACCACTCAGGTTGCGAATGATGGCTCACAAAAGCTACCACAACGCTTACTGTTAGCAGCCGACGAGTTACTTCAAGCGGGCATCTACCCTGCCACTATCACCCTTATAATTGCCGCCTGGTTTCGCTTTTTGGAAGGAGAAACGCCGGAGGGGAACGGCATGGAAGTTAATGACCCACTTGCCTCACTACTCACACCTTTAGCACGCGAATATCGTCACAATGAAGTAGAGCAAGTTCGCAAGCTTATGGCCGCTGCAGGAATTTTTCCTATTAGCCTGAGCACACACTCAAAACTCATTGAAGATATAGCGCACTGGCTTAAATTACTGCATCAATTAGGGGCGCGCGCAACAATTGAGCGCTTTCTTCAAAGCTAATAATGTACACATGCTAATATACATACAATAGATTTTAAGCATAAAAAAAGCGGCCTGAATGAGGCCGCTTTTTTATGCAGGAGTCGTAACTACGACTCTTTTCCGAAATGCGCTGCCGCTGCTGCGGTGGCATTTTCAATATGATTCTTCATCGCCATACGCGCTTTTTCTGGATTGCGTTTCTCTAACGCTTCGACAATACGCTTATGATCATTGATCGAAGGATGAATACCCTCCTTACGGATTCGCTCCAAAAATGCAGTGCTTAATGCCGATTGATTACGCAACTCCCACAACCAATTAACAACAGAAAAAATAGCACTGTTCTGCGAAGCCTCTGCAATAATACTGTGGAACTTCCAGTCTGCTTTTTCTGAAGCATCATCCTTTTTCTCTTCCTCTTCCATTTCACGCAAAACTTCTTTTAATTGCAAAATTTGCTCATCCGTTATACGCGCTGCAGCCAAGGCACATGCCTCAGACTCAACAATATAGCGAATCTCTAAAATCTCAAAAGGGCCAACACCTTTATCAGCACTATCCAAGGTGGGCTTCTTCTTGGTGACATAAATACCAGAACCCGTGCGAATTTCAATAATGCCCGATAACTCTAACGCAATCATCGCCTCACGAATTGTAGGGCGGCTAACACCGAGCTTCTCAGCGAGATCCCGCTCTGCAGGAAAGCGCTCACCTGGCTTTATAGAGCCATCATGAACCAACTTTGAAAGCTGTTCAGCCACCTTTATATAAAGCCTGTCTGTTTTAACTGCTTGCAATTCCACGCTCTAGATCCTCACGAATTATTAAAGGTTTACAGGGATCATTGCAGCATTCCGCTTTGCTATCTGACCACTTAAACACATATTTTGGCTATTCGAACAAAATGTTTTCACTCAAATAGTTTGGTATATAACCCAATATAACAGTTGGTGGCATTGTATTCGAATTTTATATGAAGTTTGACCAATAAAAGTTTATAGCCCTCATAGTTTCACCTTGCATTCAAAGGAGACAACCCATTAATATGGTAAGGTGGCATTACCAATTAAACCAATCTAACCTTGCAAGATAATAGGAGCCTACTTTGAAACTAGCCGCCATCGGAGAATGCATGTTGGAGCTATCCACCAGCGATCAAGCGCTATACACACTTGGCTTTGGTGGCGACACACTTAATACCGCTATCTATTTAGCTCGCAACGGTGGCGATGTGGATTATGTGACCGCACTGGGGGATGACGCCTTTAGCACGCAAATGATAGGTCACTGGGAGAATGAAGGTGTAGGAACAGCATTGGTTATGCGAAAGCCCAACAGCTTACCAGGCCTCTATATGATACAAACCGATCACTCGGGCGAGCGCAGTTTTAGCTACTGGCGCCAGCAGGCACCCGCAAAGACACTGCTAGAGGACTGGCCAGACATACTAAAAGAACTACAAGATTATGACTACATCTACCTCAGCGGTATTACCCTTTCTCTGTATTCAGATACAGCGCGTGAAGAATTATGGAGATTCTTGACGCAGTATCGCCACCATGGCGGCAAGGTTGTATTTGATATTAATTATCGCCCTGCAAGCTGGCCTGAACACGACAAAGCATTGCACGTATTCGAGCAAATGATTCAGCTAACTGACGTAGCCTTACCCAGTTTTGATGATGAAAAATTGCTTTATGGCAGCCACACCATCGAGCAATGCTTAGCACGTTACATAGCTGCAGGCGCCATGGAAATCGTCATCAAAGATGGCAGCAATGGCTGCTTACTCTATAGCAATGGGCAAAGCACTCATATAACAGTGCCACTCAAGATCACTCCATTAGATACAACAGCTGCAGGAGACTCCTTTAATGGCGCTTATTTGGCCGCGCGCCTGCAACAAGCAACTCCTATCGACGCGGTTAAGTCTGGACAAAGCTGCGCAGCATTAGTTATTCAGCATCGCGGCGCCATCATTCCGCGTCACCTCATGCCTACGAAAACAAGCGCCAACAGTAGCACGCGATAACTGGGTACATATAAATTTATAACCACAACCTCATAAAGAGAAAAGCAGAATGATTGTTCTGAAAATTCATTGGCCACTAAAGGTAGCTTCTTTATTTTGCCTGCTTTGGCTTGGTGCCTGCGGTCATCACGAAGAGCAAACAACCTTACGTTTGGCGCATACACTTGATGCGCAGCACCCTGTCCATAAAGCGATGATCTACATGAATGAACGCTTGCTGCTGCACTCAAAGGGCGCCATGAAGCTTGAAATCTATCCATCTGGGCAATTAGGTTCCGAGCGAGAAGTGATAGAGCTTTTACAAATTGGCAGTTTGAGCATGACTAAAGTATCCGCCAGCTCTATTGAGGCCTTCGTTCCCCAAATGAAAATATTTAGCCTTCCCTATTTATTTTCCTCTCAAGATCATCTATGGCGAACATTAAATGGTGACATAGGCAATGAGCTACTAAATGCAGGCGTACCCTATCGAATTAGAGGCCTCGGCTATTACGATGCAGGCAGCCGCAGTTTTTATTCAACCAAAAAACAAATTAGAAGCCCAAATGACTTAGTCGGAATGAAAATTCGCGTACTCAGCAGCCAGTCCGCCGTTGAAATGATAAAAGCTATGGGCGGCTCTGCAACTCCCATTTCTTGGGGCGAACTCTACACCTCTTTACAGCAAGGCGTAGTCGATGGAGCAGAAAACAATCTTCCTAGCTTTTATCTTTCTAAACATTATGAAGTCTGTAAATTCCTAATTCTTGATGAGCACACATCTATTCCCGATGTCATGATTGTGAGCAGCAGAGTACGGGACAAACTCACTACACAAGAGCAACAGTGGCTAAAAATTGCCATGGATGAATCGACTGAATATCAACGCAACCTATGGCAAAAGGCATCAGATGAAGCACTTGCCGCTATAACTACAGCAGGCGTTCAGGTCATTACCGCGGATAAATCGCAATTTCAAGCCAGCGTTGAGAGCTTATTAGAAGCCCAAGCGCAGACTGAGCTTGGGCCACTTATACATCGCATTAAAAAAATAGAGCCATAGCATGAACCCATTAAATAAAATAATTGTAAAAATAGATAACTTTATTAAGCACCTATTAAACTTTTTATTAGTTTTTTTGGTGGCCGATGTGAGCTGGCAAGTAATCACTCGTTTTGTACTGCCAGAGCCAAGTTCCTATACCGAAGAGATTGCACGCTTCCTATTGATTTGGATAGGTTTACTCGGTGCGGCCCACGCATATCGCCAAAAAATGCATTTAGGCATAGATTATTTCTCACAAAAACTATCCTTCAATAAACAAAAATATCTAACTTTAGCGGTTTATCTCTCTTGTGGTTTTTTTGCCCTAAGCATCTTAATTATTGGCGGAAGTAGCCTTGCCTTACTAACCCTAGAACTCAATCAAATATCACCTGCCCTCGGTATAAAAATGGGCTATGTATATATGGTACTGCCGCTAAGCGGAAGCTTAATACTACTCTACAGCCTTGAACTCATCATGGAATCCATCAATCAAACTGGTCCGGAACAGCAAAATATCGCGCCCAAAGACTTTCTAAATTAAAAGGTTAAAAAATGGAAACCACCACGCTCATTCTACTGTTTTGCTTCACTATTTTATTACTTGCCAATGTACCCATTGCTATTGCGATTGCTCTTGCCACACTCGCCACTATGCTTACAACGGTTGATGGCCTACCCGCTGTTACGACCCTAGCGCAGCGAATGTGTGCCGGCATGGATAGCTTTGCATTACTTGCCATACCGTTTTTTATCTTTTCAGGGTTTTTGATGGGTCAAGGTGGAATTGCTCGACGCTTAATTGAGTTTGCAAAAGTACTTGTTGGGCAGCTACCCGGCGGCTTAGCTTTTGTAAATATTATTGCCTGTACACTTTTTGGCTCTATTTCAGGGTCGGCAGTTGCGGCCACCTCAGCTATCGGCGGCTTTATGATTCCCGCCATGAATAAAGAGGGTTACGATCGAGACTTCAATACCGCAGTTACCGTAACTGCATCAACTACGGGAATGCTAATTCCACCAAGTAATATTTTGATCATTTACTCACTGGCCAGTGGTGGTGTATCTATAGCTGCACTTTTTATCGCAGGTTATCTACCTGGAATATTGGTAGCACTTTTACTCATGATGGTCTGTGGCATCTATGCAAAGAAACGCGGATACCCTGTAGGTGAGCGAATTTCATTTGCAACTGCTATTAGTAAAACAATGGGATCCCTGCCAAGTCTTTTTCTTGTTGTCTTAATTATTGGTGGAATTATTGGTGGTTACTTTACCCCCACAGAAGCAGGCGCTATTGCAGTTATTTATTCACTATTGCTGTCAATGGTTATCTACCGCGAAATAAAACTTAAAGACTTACCCGACATCCTTTCTAAGTCTGTCACCACCACAGCGATAGTCATGTTACTCATAGGCTCATCGGCCGCCATGTCTTGGATGCTATCTTACGAAAATATTCCGCAACAACTTAGCGCAGGGCTACTCAACATAACCCAAGATAAATTAATGGTGTTATTGCTAATCAATTTAACCTTGTTAGTTGTAGGGACCTTTATGGACATGACCCCAGCTGTGCTCATTTTTACTCCCATATTTTTACCTATTATGGAGTCCATCGGCATATCACCACTGCACTTTGGCATCATGATGATTCTCAACCTATCAATAGGCCTTTGCACACCACCTGTGGGAAGCGTGCTGTTTGTAGGCTGCAGCATAGGAAAAACAAGCATTAGTAATCTCATAAAACCTTTACTACCGCTCTACTTTGCCATGTTTATGGCACTTGCTTTAGTGACAATTTTTCCTGCCATAAGTGAGTTTTTACCACGACAACTAGGCTTATATTAGCCAATGACAAAATCACTACGCATTTATAAATTAGAGCGGAGACTATAAATATGATGACTAAAAAACGTGCTGCTATTATGTTAAAAGTTTTGCTGTTAATGACTATAGGTATCGCAATCATATGCCGAGCCGAGGATCATGTTATTCGACTCAACACGGCTAGCGGAGCCAAGGCCGATTACGTAGTGAGCATATTAAAGCTGGCATTTACACACACCGACAAAAGTTATAAAATTATCAGTGATGCAACACCATCAACTCAATCGCGTATTGAAGAAGAAATGAAAAGCGGAAACCTTGACCTGATGTGGGCATCAACCAACAAGGAAAAAGAAAATGAATTTTTACCGATTCGAATCCCATTACTCAAAGGACTCTTAGGTTACCGTCTATTGTTAATTCGCAGCGATGATCAAGCAAAATTTGATAAAATTTTCACCCTGAATGACTTTAAAGATATTACTCTCGGCCAAGGTAGGACTTGGGCCGATACCAAAATACTCGAAGAGAATTAGTTAAAGGTAATCAAAACCAGTAAAATTCCTAGTTTGTTCCACATGCTTGATGGGGGACGCTTTGACGCTTTTCCTCGCGGCGCCAGTGAGCCCTTTGTAGAAGTAAAAAAATATCCATCCTTGCGTTTAAAAGTTGAAGACAATTTAGTGCTGCAATACACCATGCCATTCTATTTATTTGTCAACAAGGGCAATAAAAACCTCGCCAGAGACTTAGAGCTAGGCTTAAACCGCGCTATAGAGGATGGTAGCTTCGAAGAAGTTTTTCTTAAAAACCCGACGGTAAAAGACATGCTAGAACAAGCCCGGCTGAATCAGCGTAGAGTTATCCATCTGGATAACCCAACACTTCCGATCGAGACACCTCTTGATCGTGCAAATTTATGGATTGATCTCAGCACTTTGTAAGAATCATTCATTAACACCCAATCTGCAACTTAAAGCGGGCGTATTAGCGGTAGGCACTGAAAAATAATCCTTAGACTTTTTGCGCGTTGTCAGCGATAAATCTAAAGCCCCTACGTAAGGTAGGAACCACAAAAAAACCCCAGCGGCGCGAGGCCTCTGGGGTTTTCTTTAAAAATGGCGGTGAGAGAGGGAGTCGAACCCTCGATACCTTGCGATATACACACTTTCCAGGCGTGCTCCTTCGGCCACTCGGACACCTCACCGTATTAATTAGTTCGCAATTAACCTTCCTGATCAATTGCCTGTCATTTAACGCCGAGTGCGCAATGCCAGTATTTCCTAGACTTCAACAATTTTCTAGGCTGCTGCCATACCCTGTCGAAGGCGCGCTAATGTACACAAGCAGCAGCCTAAACGCAACGCTATTTCATAGGCCAAGCGCTAAAAAAGTCCTTAAGCACCATTTCACGCGGGCTTCCGATAGGCCGTAAAGGCGTCCCTAAATAAATAAAACCTACAATTTCTTCTCCCCCAGTCAATCCGAGCCCCTTTTTAACCTGAGCAGAATATGCCATTTCGCCTGTCCGCCACACGGCGCCAATATTTAGGGCAAATGCTGCAGTGATCAAATTCTGAGCCGCCGCCCCAGCAGATATTAATTGTTCAATAACAGGCACCTTAGGGTGATCCTGACACCGTGCTATAACGATACAAATTAGCGGCGCACGCTTAGGCATTTCCTTTAAACGCTCTATTTCCGTCGAGGTTAATGCTTCATTTTTGGCTTTAGCCGCCCCAACGAAGAGATCACCAAGCCGATCTAGCCCTTCCCCCTCTACGAACAGGAAATGCCAAGGCCGCAGAAGACCGTGATCCGCAGCGCGCATTGCGGCCTTAAGCATTGCTTCACGTTGCACTTGAGTTGGTGCAGGCAAGCCTAATCTAGGTGCAGATACACGCTGCTGCAGTACGTCAATAGCATTCATAAAACCCTCATTTGTCACAAATTAAATTATTTTTGACCGTAACCAACCTTAGTTGGGGGCGATCATTCGAATATCAGGCATTTCTATACCATACTTGACCATGCGAGCCACTCAATCAAGCATTGTAAATTCGCCTGCCCCCTAAGCCATAGGCGCGCGCACTTATTGAAAACGACTCACTCGCTTGAGAAATAGCGGGAGAATACTAGAGAGAAGTATGCAATTACCCCTTATTGTACTGGCCATCGCGGTAGAAGCCTATGTTGTGTTGCTAATTGCAGCAATTGCACTGGCACTCTATTCACGCAAGCAAAAAAAGATACTCCGCCGACAACAAGAGAAACTCTTGGAATTTATCCATGAGCTAAAAAAACCATCAGCCACTGAGGCTGCACCTCCCGCTAAAACTTACCGCCAGTATATTAATGAGCAAATAGACACCACGCAGGAGCGCTTCTCATTACTCGCCCCTACGGGCGATATAGGCACCCATTTGGATGTGCAAGCACCCGCAAAGCAACAGGTCATCGCCTTGCGCTATGCGTTTTTAAGAGCAGAAGAATTAGGCACTATAGAAACAATTGGTAGCGATGACTATTGGAGTATTTTTTTACAAACGCTAGAACCCCTTCTTCCAGCCCACAAGGGGGATAGCGAAGAACTAGACACTTACAAGAAGAGAGTTGAAAATCTAGAAAAGTTTAAAAAGCTATTTTTTGACTTAGAAGAGCGCTGGAATAAAGCGCAAAACCAAGCTGAAGATCATTTCAACGAGCTATCTACCTACGCTGACTCTGTAGCCGACCAGGAGCACTACACACAGCTACTTAATAATTACCGTGATCTCTATGAAGGTGTTGGCGAACATATACATAAAACTAGCCTTACGGTTTTAGGGCAACCACAAGAACATAAAACCATCAATATTATTCGTCAAGATCCTCGCGCCGCAGAAGAAATCATGAAATTACGCAATGTCGCGGCCGATCAACATCGGGTCATTAG
>Ga0070748_1000682_pt1 | contig 15971 bp, 14 predicted proteins | sample VirMetDEL_Nov_12_FD_77015 | JGI IMG/M metagenome (GOLD analysis project Ga0070748, IMG submission 77015) | Aqueous microbial communities from the Delaware River and Bay under freshwater to marine salinity gradient to study organic matter... | ecosystem: Environmental > Aquatic > Marine > Coastal... | reverse complement strand
GTTGAGAATAATAAACTGCAAGGCCTGACCTACGTCATTAGCAAACTTGATAGTGTGGAATTTGCGCGCACAACAAAAGGCTTTAACAGCAAGGAAATTTCCTTAGAGCCCGATATCAAAACCGCATTTCGCGAAGCCACTATCGACAGCTCACTTTATATGGCAGCCAAACGCGCCGGCATATCCGGTTCGCTCACCATGGAGCTGGCCAATATTTTTGGTTGGGATATAGATTTCGCTCTCGACATTCACAAGGGCGACACCTTTAAGGTCATGTACGAAGAGCAGCATCTTGACGGCAAAAAAATTGGCACGGGCAAGATACTCGCGGCAGAGTTCACCAACGGCGGCAAGACCTTCCAAGCCGTTCGCTATATGGATAAAGATGGCGTAGGCCGCTACTACACCCCAGACGGGCGCGGCATGCACAAAGCATTCTTACGCACCCCCATCGAATTTGCACGCATCAGCTCACATTTTAGCCTGAGCCGCAAACACCCCGTACTTCATATCATTCGCGCCCATAAGGGCACCGACTATGCAGCCAAAAAAGGTACCCCCATTCGCGCTACCGGCTCTGGCAAGATTGCCTTTGCAGGGCGGCGCGGCGGTTACGGTAATTGCGTTGTGATTAACCACGGACAAGGCTATGAAACACTCTATGGGCATATGAATGCCTTTGCGAAAGGCATGAGGAGCGGCAGCCGCGTTAGCCAAGGCGATATTATTGGTTATGTTGGCATGACCGGCTTGGCCTCTGGTCCTCACCTCCACTACGAATTTCATATGAATGGTCAGGTACGCAACCCTGTTACCGTGCCCCTGCCAAAAGCAATGGGCGTAGATAAAACAGAAATGGCTGCGTTTATGAGTAGCACCAAGCCATTAATCGCCAAACTTGATCAATTTAATTCAAATACTCGCTTAGCCTTGGCTAAAAGCGGCACAAAAAGCAACTAGCAGTCCTCGATGTCCAACACATCCTATTACATCGGCCTGATGTCAGGCACCAGTGCCGATGCAATAGATGCAGTTCTTGTTGATCTTTCACAACAGCCAAAACTCCTCGCACAGCACAGCCTTAAGCTATCTACTGATCTGCGCACCAGAATTCATGCGCTCTGCCTCCCCGGTGACAACGAAATTGAACGTATGGGCGCTCTTGATGTAGAGCTCGGGGAGCTTTTTGCTCAGGCTACACAGGAGCTGCTCGCATCCACAGCCATGTCACCTCAAAATATTATCGCCATCGGCAGTCACGGCCAAACCATTCGCCATAGACCACCAGGCACAAGCCTAGATACCCAGCGCCACTTTAGCCTACAAATTGGCGACCCCAATGTCATTGCTCAGCAAACCGGTATCACCACAGTCGCAGATTTTCGCCGGCGCGACATGGCCGCAGGTGGTCAAGGGGCACCGCTAGTGCCTGCATTTCATCGCGCCATCTTCGCCCAACCTCAAGTAAATCGCGTCATTGTGAATATTGGTGGCATGGCGAACATTACTTGGCTCCCAAAAGAAGGGATGGCACTGGGTTTTGATACTGGTCCGGGCAATGTGCTCATGGATAGCTGGATTCAAACCCACCTTGGGCTTGGATATGACAAGCAGGGCGACTGGGCAAAGAGCGGAAATTCAGATTCGGCGCTTGTCAAAACAATGCTGCAACATCCATTTTTCGCACAACAGGCCCCCAAAAGTACGGGGAGAGAAGCATTTAATGCAGAATGGCTACACGAAAACCTAATGCTATTAGAGCGCAGCCTTGCACCTGCAGATGTCCAAGCTAGCTTACTGGAACTCAGCGCGCAATCTATCGCTCAGGCAATCAACGACTTGAGCACCGAACCTAAAGAGGTTTTAGTTTGTGGCGGGGGCGCTTACAACCAAGCGTTAATGTTGCGACTTGAACAGTGCCTAAACCGCGCGACGCTCGCGTCAACGGCCAGCTTGGGAATAGCACCAGAATGGATTGAGGCAATGGCTTTTGCGTGGCTGGCGCAGCAAACGCTGGCGCGTCAACCCGGCAATTTAGCCGCAGTGACAGGCGCGGCAAAAGAAGTGATACTCGGCGGCGTTTATTACGCCGGATGATGAATACAACTCACTGATTATAAAGAAATATTACATCGAGAAGGAAGAGCCACAACCACAGGTGCTGGCAGCATTGGGGTTTTGAATCACAAACTTAGAACCCTGTAAACCCTCTTCATAATCCACCTTGGCACCTACGAGATAGGGATAGCTCATGGCGTCTACAACAACTTTTACCCCTTCACGCTCCACCACTGAATCATCTTCAGCAACCGCCTCATCGAAGGTGAACCCATACTGAAAGCCGGAGCAACCGCCGCCAGTAACATAAACACGCAGCTTCAAATCCGCATTGCCTTCCTCTTCAACCAGACTCTTTACCTTGGCAATAGCGCTATCGCTAACCAGTACAACTTGGGGGATATAAACTTCAGCGGTAGACATACTTACTCCAAAAACGCAGACGCCTGCAACTGCAGGCGTCCTCATTATCTCTTTACCCAAGTAAAACAGTCAACTATTAGCCTTCGACATTCGCCTTTGAGTTGATACCTGTCGCACTGGCGACCACTGCTAAATCCGGAGCTTTGTTGCCAATCATATTGCCGTTAACTTGCGCACCTTTCACCATTTCAATAGATTCATAGTGCACCACGCCATTCACAACACCCTTGGCAGCCAACTCTAAATGCTTGGCGGAGTGTATGTTGCCGAATATTTTGCCGTTAACAACGATCACAGGCGCGCGGATTTCGCCCTCAACTATGCCCGTATCCTCAATCACCACTTTTGCATCTTTGCCCTCTTCGGCAAAAATATTCCCTGTTACCTTACCCGCCACATAAAGCTCACCGGTGAAATGAACATCGCCCACGATCTTAGTTGCGCGCGAAATAAGCGTATTATTGTTTGAAAATGCCATAGTGAACTCCTGCCACAAATGTAAGCTAAGGGTGAATTATTTGGTCTCGGGCCAAGACAGCTGCCCGTCAATGACAGTGACATTGGGCTTAGCCTTAGTCGCAATGCGCAACTCCACGCGCAGGGGGCTAAAGTCGTCAGGTAAATGCAAGCTGGTTTCAATCTGTTGAAAAAACTTGAACTGCAGTGGAATTTTTTCAGCCAGCGCAGGCGCATCACCTTCCGTTACTGCCACTTGCTGTAAGGGGATTTTTTCCTCTTTACCCGCGCGCGTGCCCACAATATTAAACTCCAACTGTCCGGAAAACTCCTTGTCGCCCTCCGCTAGTTTTTGCACGCTGAGTTTGAGCTTATAGGTAGCACTTGCCTCATCTGCCGTCACCGAGAAAACCCCAAAGCCAATACCCATAGGGTTGTTGTTGTTTTTGGAGGTCATCATGCGGTAGACAGCAACATCGCGCTTTAAAGCATCTATTTTTTGTCGCTGTGCCAGTGCCTGCTCACGAATATCTTTGCTCGCTTCGCGATCAACCTGAAGCGTGACTTCATATTTGGCGACCTGCTGACGCAACTCTTCTGCTTGCGCTTTAGCTTGCGCCATTTCAGCGCGCAACTGTGTCGCCTGATCGGGGCTCAGCATGATTTGCGCTGCTTGATGCAACGCAAAAAAGTAGCTGCCCGCTACAGCGGCGGCAGCAAGTGCAATCAATAAAGTATAAATAGCGAGCTTTCGTAGGGGGCGATGGGGCACCACAATCATGCGGTACTGGGGAGAACCTTTAACTTTAACCTTTTCCATATAGCCATCTTATTGTTGATTGTTATTAGGGTTATGGCTGCACAGCCGCCTGAAAGCCAAGCGTTGAACAGCCCAAAGTGTTAAAGCCTCCCTGCACCTTAAAATTGTAAAAGCCTAGCGCACCGCTAGGCGCCTACACGAATTAAGGGAGCAGCGCCACTACATCCAAACCAGCGGTTTCATCAAAACCAAACATGATATTCATGTTTTGAATCGCCTGACCTGACGCACCTTTAGTGAGGTTATCAATCACCGACAGCACCACGACAGTATCGCGCGCCTGCGGTTGGAAAACCGAGATGCGACAAACATTTGAGCCTTTTACTGTACGTGTTTGCGGAATGTCACCCGCTGGCAACACATCCACAAATGGCTCATTGTCATAGCGTTGTTCGTATAGCGCCTGCAGGTTTAGCGGCGCATTCACATCCAATAAGGTCGCATAGAGCGTCGCATGAATGCCGCGAATAATGGGCAGTAAATGCGGCACAAAGGTGAGCGATGCAGGCGTGGTGCCTGCCGCTTGACGGTCGCGCAAACCCTGCTCAATTTCTGGCAAGTGTCTGTGGCCAGCGACGCCATAGGCTTTAAAACTGTCGCTAATTTCGGTAAGTAGATTGTCGATCTTACCCTGACGACCGGCACCACTCGCACCGCTGGCGGCATTTGCAATCAGGCGCGCAGGGTCAACGAGGTTATTTTCGATTAAAGGCAACAAACCTAATTGCGTCGCCGTGGGGTAGCACCCAGGGCAGGCAATTAATTTTGCCGCGCGAATTGCCGCGCGATTGGTTTCAGGCAAGCCATACACGGCTTGAGACACCAGCTCGGGGGCACCGTGAGTTTGGCCGTACCATTTCTCCCAGAGCGCGATGTCGCGAATTCTGAAATCCGCGGACAAATCGATAATACGGGTTTGGGTTTTCATCAAGGCGGGCATCATGTTTTGCGCTACGCCATGAGGCGTGGCAAAAAAGACGACATCCAACTCACCTAAAAGCGCTACATCGGGTTCAGTAAATGCCAAATCAATGTGGCCGCGCAGGCTGGGATAAAGCTCAGCCACCTTGACGCCCGCTTCAGCGCGCGACGTAATGACCGCCACTTCAACCTGTGGATGCTTAGACAGAAGGCGCAATAACTCAACGCCGGTATAACCTGTACCACCTACAATGCCTGCTCTAATCACGTCTATTCCCCTTTGCTAATTGCTTCATCTAGGCTGGCTGGGTATGGTGGGCAACCACAACCAACATGCATAATTCAAATCCTGCATCATTATTGCATCGCCAAGCTAAAGGCTTAGCAACGAATGAAGGATACGCACATAAGCTTCTAGTGAGCCAAGCCCACCAAAACCGCTGCGAAAGGCCGCTATCATAAAAGCCTTATTCACAAACCGAAAGGAAAAGCTGCCCCTAATATGAGCGAGATGCCTAAACCTCTGCTTGCACTGAGCGCCATAAGCCCAAAATCTGTCCTTTTATGGCGGCGCTTGCGCCAATACACGCAACAACATGCAGAACATTGGCGCGACCAACTGGCGCAGGTTGAAGCCCTGCCGCAACTGACGCTGCTCGGCCTTATCACCGGTATTATGTCGGGGCTGATCATAGTGTTGTTTCGCTGGGTGGTAGAGATCCCCCTCGACTTATTGCTGCCCCATGATTTTGAATCTTTTGAGGCTATTAGCCGCAACACTCACTTTTGGCTGCCATTTATTGGCGCAAGCCTGCTCGGCCTAGCGATGCATTTTATCGACAAGCGCCACCATGCCACCGGCATCAATCACGTCATCGACCGACTGGAAAACCACCAAGGGCGCATGCCCTTGGGGAATGTCATCAACCAGTTTGTAGGCGGGGCTGCATGCCTGTTGACTGGGCAATCTGTTGGCCGTGAAGGCCCCTCTGCACACATGGGCGCCGCGAGCGGTAGCTTGCTCGGCCAGTGGTTGCGCCTGCCCAACAACAGCCTGCGCCCTCTTGCAGGTTGCGGTGTGGCAGCCGCCATAGCCGCCTGTTTTAACACCCCCTTAGCGGGGGTTATTTTCGCCATGGAAGTGGTAATGATGGAATACACCATTGCAGGCTTCATTCCCGTCACCCTCGCCGCCGTAGCGGGTGCAGGCATTACCCGCATCGCCTTCGGCCCCGAGATCGCCTTTATGGATGCGAAAGCCGTTGTGGGTAATTGGTTAGAACTGCCAATAATGATGCTGGTTGGCGTGGTAGTGGCGGTATTTGCAGCGGGCTACATTCGCCTGCAAAGCCTCAGCTGTCGCTACAGTTTAAAAGTACCTATTGCCCTGCGCTTTGGCGCCGCAGGCTTAATCACCGGGCTCTGCGCCCTGCTCACGCCACAAATCATGGGCGTAGGTTACGACACTATCGCCAGCGCTATAGCGGGTGAAATTGGTTTAGGGTTACTGCTGCTTATCGCCATTACCAAATTGCTCGCTACCGGCTGCAGCCTCGGCTTAGGCATGCCCGGAGGGGTTGTAGGGCCACTCCTGTTTATAGGCGCCTGCGTGGGCGGCGCGCTCGGCGTGGCCGCACAAACCATCATGCCCCACTCAGCCAGCGCCATAGGCTTTTACGTAATCCTTGGTATGGGCGCCATGATGGGCGCGACACTTAACGCACCGCTCGCCGCCATGATGGCGATTTTGGAGCTCACCTATAACCCCAATATAATTTTCCCGAGCATGCTAGTGGTCATTGCCGCCTGCCTTATGACACGCTGGGCATTCAAGTGCGAAGGCTTATTTCAAACCCTGCTGATAATCCAAGGCAAGCAGCGATTGCGCGGCAAACTGGAAAGTAGCGACATAGTTGCCCAAGCCCTAAGCCGCACCGGTATCCGCAGCATTATGGATCGCCACCTCGTCTACAGTGACAACCTTATTAGTCAAGCTGACGCCAGTAAACTGCTCAGCAAGCGCCCGCGCTGGATCTTTCTGCGCGAGGTCAATCAACTGCTGCAACCGGCAGATCTCGCCGCCTGCATACCTTCATCAAAAACCGATGCACCAGACAATAAAACCGACGACCTTCAAGCCGCAGACACAGTCATCAATCTGCTAGAAATACCCGCGCGCCGCTTTGATTTAGTACACATCAGCGCCGACGCCAACTTGTTTGAAGCACTGCAGCTGATGAATAGCGCACAAGTGGACGCACTTTGGGTAGAATCCCTCAGCGACGACCAGCGACCGCTGGGCATTATCAGCCGCACCAAAATCGACAACTACTACCGGGTCTAAGCAACCCGCCAATCGGAATCACCATGCTCTGGATCAAAGCCTTTCACATCATCGCCGTTATCACCTGGTTTGCCGCGCTGTTCTATTTGCCGCGCCTATTCGTATACCACGCCATGAGCGAGGACAGCATCAGCCGCGAGCGCTTTAAAATCATGGAGCGCAAACTCCTGCGCGGCATCGCCAACCCCTCCATGATCGCCGTCTTTATTCTCGGCGGCTGGATGAGCTGGCTCAACTGGAGCTACTACTCCACTCAGGGCTGGTACTGGAGCAAACTTTCTTTAGTTGCACTTGTGACCATTTATCATCACCTGTGCATTTACCATTTCAAACAATTCCGCGATGACAAAAACACCAAAGGCCATGTGTACTTCCGCTGGTTTAATGAATTTCCGGTGGCGCTGTTAATTGGGATAGTCATACTCGTCGTCGTAAGGCCCTTTTAAATTAATGAAAAAAACTATGCCGCAGCTCTACGCCATCACCGACTCTCAACTTATGCCCGACGAAAAATTATTCGAGGGTGTTTTAGCTGCACTTAAAGGCGGCTGCAAGCTGGTGCAATACCGCGATAAATCTACCGACCAAGCACGCCGAATTAGCGACGCAAAAATCCTGCTCAACCTCTGCCAGCAACACCAGGCACAGCTCATCATTAACGATGATGTCGCCCTTGCACAGCAAATTGGCGCCCATGGCGTACACCTCGGCCAAGGCGACATAAGCGCACTGGCCGCGCGTTTAATTCTCGGCAGCAATGCCATCATCGGCGTCACCTGTCACGACTCAATCGCGCTCGCGCAGCAAGCCATAAAAGACAGCGCCAACTACGTCGCCTTTGGCCGTTTCTTTCCTTCCAGTACCAAACCCGGCGCCCGCCCTGCACCTATTTCGTTAATTGGCGAGGCGCGCAAAGCCATAGGCGATGTGCCAATTGCGGTTATTGGGGGAATCACTCTGGAAAACGCGAAAGTATTAGTTGATGCAGGTGCGGATTATTTGGCGGTTTGTAATGATTTGTTTGGCGCGAGGGACATTCAACAAAACGCAAAACTTTTTAATCTTAAAGCTTCCGAGAAGAATCAATAATGAACAACCCTATAATGAACCAATGCTTTCTTTGTGGGAAAAAGTACCACATGGGAAATAACACTTATGATGGTAAATTCATAAAAAAATATCATATAGAAGTTTGTAGGTCTTGCTATCTAGGTAACGCCGATGGCTGGAGCCATCACAATGAACAAGCAATAATCGACCACCTATCCAAACAAGAGATTCCAATACCCCTGCGACAGACGAATGGTTTTTTACCGAGAGAATAAAATCCCGAATACAGGCTCAACTTGCTTCTTTTGTCAATGTGATCAAGCTTGCCGCAATTTACAAATTCACAATAAAATTTTTAAAGGAATCACCATGACCCGCTCCGAAGAACTCTTTGCTCAAGCTCAAAAAACCATACCCGGTGGTGTTAACTCCCCCGTGCGCGCCTTTAAAGCGGTGGGTGGTACGCCGATATTTTTTGAGAAGGCTGCCGGTGCCTATGCTTGGGACGCCGACGGCAATCGCTATATAGATTACGTTCAATCTTGGGGCCCAATGGTGCTCGGCCACGCGCACCCAGACGTTATCAATACCGTAATTGAAACCGCCAAACACGGTTTGAGTTTTGGTGCGCCCACCGAGCGCGAAACCACCTTGGCAGAAAAGCTCTGCAACTTAATTCCCAACATGGATATGGTGCGCTTTGTTAGCTCGGGCACCGAGGCAACCATGAGTGCCATTCGTTTAGCGCGCGCCTTTACTCAGCGCGACAATATTGTAAAGTTTGAAGGCTGCTATCACGGCCATTCGGATTCACTGCTTATTAAAGCCGGCTCCGGTGCACTCACCCTAGGCGTGCCTAGCTCGCCGGGCGTGCCTGCGGTGTTGGCTGATCACACCATTACGCTGGATTACAACAACATCGACCAACTGCGCGAATTTTTCGCCGCACAAGGCCACAGCGTGGCCTGCATTATTGTGGAGCCGGTAGTCGGCAACATGAATTGCGTGCCGCCAATACCCGGCTTTTTGGAAGCGCTGCGCGAAGTGTGTGACGCAGCGGGCAGCCTGTTAATTTTTGATGAAGTCATGACCGGTTTCCGTGTTGGCCATAAAGGCGCGCAAGGTCACTACAATGTTAAGGCCGACATCATCACCCTGGGTAAAGTGATTGGCGGCGGCATGCCCGTAGGTGCCTTTGGTGGTCGCCGCGATGTGATGCAAATGATCGCGCCTTCAGGCCCCGTGTACCAAGCCGGAACGCTTTCTGGAAACCCTGTGGCTATGGCCGCCGGTTTGAAAACCCTAGAACTTTTAGAGCAACCCGAGGTGTACCCCAACTTAATTGCGCGCACTAATCAATTAGTGGAAGGCTTACAAAAATTAGCCGACGAAGCGGGCATTCCCTTCACCACCAATCATGTGGGCAGCATGTTCGGTTTCTTTTTTACCAGCGAACCCAAAATCACCAACTTCAAACAAGTGATGGCCTGCGACATACCACGTTTCAATAAGTTTTTTCACGGCATGCTAGAGCGCGGTATTTATTTAGCACCGGCCTCTTACGAGGCGGGTTTTATGTCAGACGCGCATACAGAAGATGATATTGCCAATACCCTAAAGGCAGCTGCAGAAGTCTTTGCAACACTGAAATAATAGAGTCGCTTCAGGCAAAAAAAAGCGCCACAAACGAGTTAAGTTTGTGGCGCAAAGCACGAGAGCAGACTCTCAACAAAGGTTACCTATTAATAAACACGCAGCTTAAGGTAAGCGCAATTATTTCCCACACTATTGGTGAAACTTAAAGTGGTGCCAGACAAATTGGTCACCGCCACATAATTGCTATCTATAGCGGCACTGCCCGAACCATTCACCGAGGTAACCGCACCGCGGAAGTCGCAGGCGTGAGTATCACTATCCCAAAACTGCAGTGTGCCGCCCGCTAGGTTGCGATTGAAACGCAGACAGGTCGATGGCGTTAAGTTCACTTCAGTACGCTGCCCCCATACCACATCGATATAGTTTGCACAGCCACTTGGGATACTGGGCGCTGATGATGCAGTCTCAATCGATGCAACCTGACTAGAGGCAGCTTTGCTAGAAGCGACCAAACTAGATGCGGCTTTACTGGATACCGCTTTGCTAGACGCAGCCAAACTTGAGGCTGCCCTACTAGCAGATGAAACCGCAGCCGCCTTGATGTTTAGGGTATGAGCCTCTGAGGTTAAACGTGTGCCATCACGAGTAATTGCAATAGTGTCTATGGTGTACTGACCCGCTTCCGTTGGCACCCAGTCCACGGCATAGGGAGCGCTATTGTCCTGCTTCAAAAAGGCGCCATTTACACGAAAGTTCACTTGCACCACATCGTTATAACGGCTGCTCACCTTAGCGGCCAACTCAATAGTTTGACCTAGGGTGAATGTGCTTTTGTCATTAGGTGCAGTCACTGCAACAGAAAAATTTTGTACATCCACATCCTTCAATACAATGGTGCTCATTGAAAGTTTGGGAAGCGTAATTTGCCCAGCACCATCCTTAATAGTTGTTAATGGATCGGCATTAAGTGGCAACACTCGCTCGGCACCCATCGTATTAAATGACATAGCTTTGTGAGTAAAAGACCCGCCGTAAACGGAACCATCCAACTTCACAGAAAATGGCACGGTTTTATCGGTTAGGTTCAATACAAACACTGTGGTTTTTCCATCTTTTACCACTGCACGCGCACTGACCGCATCCACACCCGCCATTAAGTCTGGGCTGTTCATGCTGCTGCCTAGGAGTGTGCTGTCTTCAAATACGCTGCGAATAATTTCGTAGCTAGAACCAACGGCGGTTTTCTCTAAAGGATATTTAATACGCGGCCGCATAGCGCCACTTGGGCTTTTGTACTCTTCCCAGACTAAAAAGGAATTTAACTGGCCATTCACACTGAACCAGTTGGCTCGGTCATAAGTTTTTTGATTTTCGCTCATGAAAATATAAGCGTCCGCCATACCCAATACTGAGACCGCATTTGGGCCGCCAGATTTAACGCCCCATTCGCTGAGCCAAACTGGCTTGTTGGGCGCTACTTTTTGTGAGTAATCATTCACTGAAGCTGCCAAGTGATAGCGCGCCGTTAAGGCTGTGCCATAAGCACCTGCGGGACTGTTGGCATCGTCCGGGTCAGAACCAACGTAGGTATGCACAGTCACCGCATCAAAATAAGACAAGTCTTTGGTTAAGTCTTTATTCCAATTAGGGTTAACTGCACTACCTCTGCGCAACAGAGGTACAGATACACGAATAGTCGGGTCTTTAGCTTTCAAGGCTGCCGACATGGATTTAGCGCGAGCAATGTAATCACTCGCATTTGGAATAATGGAGCCGCGTTGACCCGGGTAAAAATTCTCGTTACCCAATTCAATATCTTTGACTTCAAAACCGCGCCCCACTAAATTTTTATAGCGCGCAACAGTTTCGGGGCTGCCATTATTAAAATTGGTGCCGTCTGCGCTCATGTTAAAGGTCCATAACATGTCAAAACCAGCGCCGGTCGTATCCTTTTTCTTAAGATTTAAAAAGGTTAAACCTTCAATACCAATTTTTTTATTTGAGCTATCCATCTGCTTAATGTTCGATAAGAAATCAAGTTCTACGCTGCGCAACTTACCACTTGCATGCATGTACTCGAAACTATCTTCTCCAAACACGCGCGTGCCGTCTGTTCTCCAGTCATACCAGTTGGCCCACAAGCCGTGTGGAAAACGAACCGTTATTGGGTTGTAGTGATTGATTAAAGCCTGCTCTACGTCAGAGCTATAGCCAAAAATATTAGTGCCCAGCTGCTTGTTGTTGTAAACCTCTTGCGCCGAGGTGTTGATGCTAAAAGTTGCTGTCACGGTTGAGGGCAAGGCAAAGGGGTATTCCTCTGCCTGCGCGAACTGAGTCGTCGCCAAACCCATCGCAGAGATGAGTAAGATAAGTTTTTTATTCATAGGGTGCCGCCATTGTTATCGGTTATTCGTTATTTGAAAGCCTACAACGCACACTACAGCTAGGCAGTATCTCCTGCTATTTCACCGCCCTAGTGTCGTTCAGGCAGCAGTCTCGGCCAATACGGTATTGCCGTCAAGCGGCCATACCAATTTAAGAATCGTTTTGTGACCACATACAAGCTTTAGGATTTAACTAGCTCTCGTTTATAGAAAAGTAAAAGTAGTTCCACAGGCCATAAAAAAAACCTGCAATGGTTACTACTGCGGGTTTATGTTTAGAGGTGTAGTTCTAGGGCTAGCTTAGTTGGCGATAAGTGTTTTTGACTTTCTCACCCAACGGGCAGCTTAGATAGCAGAGGACTTGTCGATATTTTGCTTTGCGGGCCCTGATATGTTGTTTTAATTGGGTATAAAACCGAGCACCGCACCTAGGCTGAAAACACCCTAATACATTGTCTTGTGTACCATATGCAACGCCATTCTCAGCAGAACAAGAATTATCGAAAGTGGCCATACCAATATGGAGCGCAACATGTGATGAAATGCAAATTTCACACGAAATGAGCCTTGTTTATGAGGCTATTAATAAGGGGGAGAAGGGAATGTATAAGTAGGCTTTTGATTTTCTTCAGAAATAGAATGTTCAACCTAATAAAAATGGGAAGCTGCGCACTAAAACCACAGAGAAGGGTAGGTAGGAAACCAGAGGATAAGCTCATTAAACTTCAACGGCGAAGCGCGATAAGAAAGCGCTCCGCCAGAAAACACCGCTGCTGAAGTGACAACCATTGGTTGCAAAACTATTACGCAAGCGTTATTACATCATCCACCACACTGGCCTAAATTAACCGAGAGTATATGAAGGCCCAAATCCAAAGCTCCAAATTAATACGGTCAGCGCCATAACCGCAACTAACATCACCATACCTACGGTTAATACAGAACTGGCATAGACAAAACCTTCGCCTTCGGGAATTTTCATGAAAATTGAAATGCCCGCATAAAGTAAATACACCGTGTAAAACACTGCAGCTATGATGACCAACATAGCCAACACCACGTTAGGATAAAGCGCGGTTAATCCCGCAAAAAATAATGGCGTAGCAGTGTAAGCGGCAAAAACAATACAACGACTTAAGCCAGGAGATGAATCATAAACCCGTGACATCCAATGAATGAACGCACCCATTACACCAACCCCCAACAACAGCGCAATGTACATAAGCCCACTCATCAGCAGTGCGCTCGAAGGTGTCAGCAATACCGGCGCACCATGTCCAATAGTCCAACCAATGCGCGTGGTACCAAAAAACATTGAAACGGCAGGTATAAGCGCTAGGAACAATACGTGGGCTAAGTAGAGATGCGTAACGCTTTCTTCTGTATCGCGAATTTCTTCCCACTCTTGGTGGGGATGGGTAAAGAGTCCAGCCACATGAGAAATCATATAACGCCTCCGATAAGCTGCAAGAGCCATACTAAAATTTATTGTACTGATACGTTTATTGTTAAGCATTTAGATGCATTGCAAAATTGATTATAGGCCGCTTAACCCCAAATGAATTAGACCAATTGGGGCTCAAAAAGTGAATCCCCATAACTACGACGTCTAATATAAAAATAACTTTACCTTATTTGGTGCATTAACAAGCGCATATCACTGACAATAGCTTCAACATTATGGGGTGGCTCAAATGAGCCAATCAACTCCGCCTTTGGGTTTACAATAAAAATGCGTGATGAATGGTTAACCTGATAATCGTCACCCGCATTGTCTGGCAATGCAAAGCCAGCAGGCACATTAAAATAATCATCCCCTCGTTTAAATGTACGACTATAAGCCGCGCCAAAAAAATCAGCCACCTGCGCAAGCTCTTGATTACTGCCACTCAGACCAATAAGTTGCGGGTGAAAAAAATTAACATAGGTGGCGCGTACACTATGCGTATCACGTTCGGGGTCAAGGCTAATAAAAATTAATTGTAAAGTGCTAGCGTCCCCAAGCAGGCGCTTAACACGCGCCATTTTTTGTAGCGCCATGGGGCATAAGTCTGGGCAGGAACTAAATCCAAAATAAATAAGGCTCCAATGTTGCTGGAGGTTGTTAGCGGTAAATTCATGTTCCCGCTGATCCTGCAACAAAAAATTTTCGAGCGGCTTGGTTTTCGGCAAGAATCGAATCCATTCAGCATCGGACGCCCCAGCAAATAGGCGCACACTCATGTAAGCTCCAGCGCCAAGGCATATCATAACCATGATCGCAAAGTGAACGCGTCCTACATTCATGCATACCTCTCAGTTATTCATGCCCGCCCTATTGCCGCTCTACTCTTCTACTGTCAGATTGCCTATTTTCAAGCTGACTCTTTTTACTCATGAGTAATTATTGCTATCAAGTGACCGCCATTATTTATCATCATGCTATTACTCACTCATCAGCACGCACAACAGGCACACTCACACTCTGCTGGCCAGTACTGAAGCTAAATCTAATCAACACACTATCGCCTTCAATCAATGGAGCTTTTGGCCCCATCAACATGAGGTGCATTTTGCCCGGTATTAATGTCAACGTTTCACCTGGTGCAATAGTCAGCGGCACTACCTGCTCCATCCATGCCTGATGATTTTCATAGCGCGTGCGATGAAACATCGCCATAGCACAACAATCAGCACTCACCTCAGTAATAATAATCGGCTGCAGTTGGTGATTATCAATCGTCATATAGGCAGCCAATGCTTTAGCCCCCGGCGGGGCCAAATGTATAACTGCTTGCGAAATCACTAAGTCACTTGCAAGGGCGCGAAACGAAATTAGGATGAGCAGAATGACACAATAAATTCTAAGCACCCAAGAAGCTCCATTTAATATAGTGGTCAACCAATAACACCAGAAATAAAAGCATCAGGTGCACTATTGAAAAACGAAAAGTCGCCTTAGCTGATTCGGGTGTTGGCTTGTACTTTAAACGCAATGCATGCCATAAAAATACAGCATTTAAATAGCAGCTTCCCACTAAATAAATCAACCCCGACATGGCGACCAAATAAGGTAAAAGACAAACTAAAAACAAGAGCACGCAGTAAAATAATACCGCCGTTTTAGTAAACTCAACGCCGTGGGTAACAGGTAACATAGGCACATTGACTTTAGCGTAGTCGTGGCGACGATGGATGGCTAGCGCCCAAAAATGCGGAGGCGTCCAGGTAAATACAATCATCACCAACAACAAAGCATGTGCACTAACCTCGCCGCTTATCGCCGTCCAGCCCAGTAGTGGTGGCAGCGCGCCTGCAAGCCCCCCTATAACAATATTTTGAGGCGTAGCACGCTTAAGCAAGATGGTATAAATAACGGCATAGCCTAACAAACCAAAGAGAGTTAGGACTGCGGTTAAGGTATTCACCCAATTCACTAAAATAAAAAACCCTACAACAGCAATCACACTAGCAAAAATTAATGCCTGTCGATTACTCAAGCGGCCTTTCGGCAATGGCCGCATATAAGTGCGCGCCATCTGCGCATCAATTTTTTGATCTAGTACATGGTTAAAGGCAGCTGCAGCCGAAGAGACTAAACCTATACCCAAGCTCGCCATAAACATTAAACTCAGGTCCGGCACGCGCGGGGTGGCCAACATCATGCCAACCCATGCAGTTAACACCAACAACGCAACTACCTTAGGTTTAGTGAGCTGATAGTAATCGCGACTACGCGCTAAAATATTTTCAAAATATAAACTCTTAGCCGATAAGGTTCTCGCAATTTCCATAGTGCCTCCTAACAAGCTTATACGTTTACGGGGGGCGAATCTGCACGGTACAGTCGATACACCCAGAGCCACAAGACCATCAATAAATTTGCAGCAACAAGATTGTGTGCAACGGCATTCCACAGGGGTAAGAGTGAAAGTATATT
>Ga0070748_1000681_pt1 | contig 15998 bp, 11 predicted proteins | sample VirMetDEL_Nov_12_FD_77015 | JGI IMG/M metagenome (GOLD analysis project Ga0070748, IMG submission 77015) | Aqueous microbial communities from the Delaware River and Bay under freshwater to marine salinity gradient to study organic matter... | ecosystem: Environmental > Aquatic > Marine > Coastal... | reverse complement strand
TTCATAGTATATAGCCCTGCTGGATGGCCCTAAGGTGGCAATTGTGGTGGAGTGAAAAGCGCCCTTTAAGGTAGAGTGCGTACTTAATCTGGAAATATGTGACCTTTGTCTACAATAAATAACAGCGCTAAGCCGTTTGCAACCATGTTACTGAGTTTGACTATGCAATTAACCCGCATGTTTTCTGTGCTATTAAGTTTGGCCCTGCTGTTGAGTATTGAGTTACTTGGCGCAGCCACGGCGCAGGCGACTACGGTCAATGGTGTGCGGGTTTGGCGCGCGCCTGATCACACGCGCATAGTGCTGGACTTGGATGGCCCTGTGCAGCACAGCCTCATCCAAATCGCCAGCCCAGAGCGCATAGTGCTCGACATCAAAAATGCTAGCTTGAACCCTGCGTTGCTCAATAGCTTGCCACTGGCGGATACGCCGATTAGCGCGCTGCGCCACGCGGTGCAAAACGGCAACGACTTTCGCTTAGTGTTGGATTTAAAAACCCGTGTATCACCCAATAGCTTTGCGCTTAAAGCGGGTAACGGCATACATGATCGTTTGGTGTTGGATCTTTATGATGAGGTGCCCGCCGCTGCGTCTAACTCCAATAACACTGCGAATACGACCGTTACGGATTCCAAGCCCCAGCCATCTACCCGCTTAGCGGCTGCGCCTAGCGTCGCTACCGCTCAGCCGTTAACCGGCGCGCAGGTTGCGGCAAATACGACTGCCGTCATAGCGCAAGCGGGTGGTGCAATTGCGGCTAATAATGCTGGGGCGAAAATGGAGCCCATGGCTAACGCGCGCGTGACACCGCCGCCTTCGCAATCGGCGTCTGATCTTGCCGGTAAGCGCACCATTGTTATCGCGGTAGATGCGGGTCACGGTGGTGAAGACCCTGGTGCCATGGGGCCTAATCGTCTGCGTGAAAAAGAAGTGACGCTCGCCATCGCCAAAGACTTAATCGCTGCGATCAATGCGCAGCCCGGTTTTAGCGGCAAGCTTACCCGCAGTGGCGATTATTTTATTCCCTTGAAAAAGCGCCGCGATATTGCGCGTGCCATGAAAGCTGATTTGTTTATCTCTATTCACGCAGATGCGTTTACCAAACCCAGCGCGCGCGGGGCCTCGGTTTTTGCACTCTCGCGCAATGGTGCCACCTCCGAGACCGCGCGCTTTTTGGCGCAGCGCGAGAACGAATCCGATTTAATTGGCGGTGTGGGTAGTATTAGCCTCGACGATAAAGATCAGGTATTGGCAGGTGTGTTGGTCGATCTCTCCATGACCGCCACGCTCAACTCCAGCTTGCAAGTCGCCAGCCACGTACTGGGTTCCATTAGCGGCGTGGCGACACTGCATAAACGTCATGTGGAGCAGGCCGGCTTTATGGTGCTTAAGTCGCCGGACGTGCCTTCTATCTTGGTAGAAACGGGGTTTATCTCTAACCCTGATGAGTCGCGCAAACTCGCCACGCCTGCCTATCGTCGGCAAATGGCCCAGTCCGTGTTTCAGGGCGTGCGCCAATACTTTGTGCAGCACCCGCCGGCAGGCACTTTCTTTGCGGCGCAGGTCGCATCGGGCACCATTAAAAATCTGGTGCGCGAGCATCGCGTCTCCTCTGGTGATACCCTATCGGCTATTGCCAGCCGCTATGGCGTAAGCGTCGCCCAGCTGCAGCGCCACAATGGGATGAGTAGCTCAGTGGTGAGAGTCGGCCAAACCATCAAAATTCCTGCTTCCTAATTTATCAGCGATACTTTTTTCTCATGTCCAAAATCAAATTACTCAGCCCCCGCCTCGCCAACCAGATAGCTGCCGGTGAGGTGGTGGAGCGGCCATCTTCCGTGATTAAAGAATTGTTGGAAAACAGTTTGGATGCGGGTGCGACCCGGTTGGATATCGATGTGGAAGAGGGTGGTATTAAGCTGATGCGCGTGCGCGATAACGGCGGCGGCATCGAACAAGATGATCTCCCGCTGGCGCTCAGCCGCCACGCCACCAGTAAAATTTATGAATTAGATGACTTAGAGGCCGTCGCCACGCTCGGTTTTCGCGGCGAAGCCTTAGCGAGTATCAGCTCAGTGGCGCGCTTGGCGCTGATTAGTAGCACCAACGAAGAGAGTGCAGGCTGGCAGGTGGTTGCCGAAGGGCGCGATATGGAAACTCAACTTAGCCCCGCCCCTCATCCACGCGGTACAACGGTAGAAGTGCGCGATTTATTTTTCAACACGCCCGCGCGCCGTAAATTTTTGCGCACAGAAAAAACCGAATACACCCATCTTGAAGATGTCGTAAAACGCTTAGCCTTGTCGCGCTTTGATGTTGCCTTTAACTTGCGCCACAACGGACGCGCCATTCACGCGTGGCGCGCAGGCGACACGCAGTTGGAGCAGGAGCGTCGCGTAGCACAAGTCTGCGGCCCTGCATTTATGGAAAATGCGCTGCACTTGGATATAGAGCGTGGCAATTTGCGCTTATGGGGCTGGGTGGCGCAGCCGACGTTTTCGCGCAGCCAGGCAGACCTGCAACACTTTTATGTAAACGGTCGCGCCATTCGCGACAAGCTGGTCGGCCATGCGGTACGGCAGGCCTATCAGGATGTGCTCTACCACGGTCGTCATCCCGCTTTTGTGCTTTATCTCGAAGTCGATCCAGCAACAGTTGATGTGAACGTGCACCCGACCAAACATGAAGTGCGTTTTCGCGATGGTCGCAGCGTGCACGATTTTATTTATTCAAGTTTACATCGCGCCCTTGCGCAGGTGCGCCCAGAGGATACCTTGGCTCGGCAGCAAATCGGCGCTGGGGGTGAATTGCTCGATGCTCCACAACCTACGGCGCTTAGCCTAGCCGCTACGCCTAGTGTGCAGGGTTTGGCGGCGGGTGAGTTCAAAGGGCAGGAGAGCATCGGCTTTCGTCCATCTCAAGGTGCAAGTCACGCTTCAGGAAATAGTTTTTCTCAGAGCGGTTATGGCAGCAGCTATCAACCGCGCAGTATTGAGCCAAACACGGTGCGCGAGCAGTTGGCAGTCTACGGCGAGTTGCACAACTCTATGCAAGCTCTGCCGGAAACGGCGAGTGACGATATTCCACCGCTCGGTTTTGCGCTGGCACAGCTTAAAGGGATTTATATTCTGGCGGAAAATGCCCAAGGCTTAATCCTCGTGGATATGCACGCTGCCCACGAGCGCATCACCTATGAACGCATGAAAGAATCCTTTGCCTGTGGCGGTATTCAAACCCAGCCATTGTTAGTGCCCGAGTCGGTAGCGCTCAGCGAAAAGGAAGCAGACTGCGCAGAAAGTTTTGCCGATATTTTTAAAAGCCTCGGTTTTGAATTGCAGCGCGCAGGGCCGGAGACGCTGTTAATTCGTCAAGTGCCGGTAGTGCTGAATCGCGCCAAAGTCGAACAGCTGGTGCGCGATGTGCTCTCGGACCTAATTGAACACGGCACCAGTGAGCGCATTCAGCATCACATCAATGAAATTCTCGGGACTATGGCCTGCCACGGCTCGGTGCGCGCCAATCGTCGCCTCACTATTCCTGAGATGAATGGTCTGTTGCGCGACATGGAGGCTACCGAGCGCAGTGGTCAGTGCAATCACGGGCGACCCACTTGGCTGCTGCAATCGCTCGATGAGCTCGACAAAATGTTTATGCGCGGTCAATAAATTATGTCGGCAATTACAAATACATCAGCGCAAAAAAAACCACCCGTTATTTTTTTGATGGGCCCCACTGCCTCCGGCAAAACCGATTTGGCGATAGCCTTGCGCCAATACTTGCCAGTAGACATTATCAGTGTGGATTCCGCGCTGGTGTATCGCGGCATGGATATAGGTTCGGCTAAGCCTAACGCTGCAGAGCAGGCCGCCGCGCCTCATAGACTGCTGGATATTCGCGATCCTGCGCAGCCCTATTCCGCTGCAGATTTTTGCGCGGATGCGGAGCGTGAAATCGCCGCTATTCACACCGCGGGAAAAATCCCGCTCTTGGTGGGCGGCACCATGCTCTATTTCAAAGCCTTACTCGAAGGTTTGGCGCAAATGCCTGAAGCAAATGCCGACGTGCGCGCACACATTGAAGCAGAGGCTGCAGAGCATGGCTGGCCTTATATTCATCAGCTGTTGGCTGAGGTTGACCCGCAAACAGCAGCAGAAATTCACCCTAATCACTCACAGCGTTTAAGTCGCGCCTTAGAGGTTTATCGCGTAAGTGGCGTCACCATGGCGCAGTTGCGGGCGCAGCAGACGCAAAATCAGCCTCAGCCTTTCGCAGATCGTTTTAATGTTTGTCAGTTGGCGATTGCGCCGCGCGATCGCGCCATTTTGCATGAGCGTATCGCGCAGAGATTTCACAACATGCTGGCAACAGGTTTTATTGACGAGGTGAAGTTACTCCATAGTCGTCACGATTTGCATGACGCCTTGCCTGCGATCCGCGCAGTGGGTTATCGCCAAGCGTGGGATTATTTAAATGGCGCATTAAGTTACGAGGAGATGATTGAGCGCGGAATTATCGCCACGCGCCAATTAGCTAAACGTCAATTTACGTGGTTGCGCGGTTGGTCGACAAGTGCAAATAGTGATCTACAATGGGTATACACGGAAAATGAGCAGGGTATTTCACTCACAAAGGAAGAAATTGTGCTTTGTGCCTTGAATTTTATAGGCGCTAGGGCCATATAATGCCATAGTGAGATACCTAGTCAGTTTTTCATGCTTTTGTTCCACCCCCTCCTTCGGAAGTAAAAGGAGACTTAGGTGGGTAAACTTTGTAGTTTTTTATTGTCCCGAGGAGAATAAACATGTCAAAAGGGCATAGTTTACAAGACCCTTACCTGAACGTCCTGCGCAAAGAGCGCGTGCCTGTGTCCATTTATTTAGTAAATGGCATCAAGTTACAGGGTCAGGTTGAGTCATTTGATCAGTTTGTCGTGCTGTTGAAAAACACCGTAAGCCAAATGGTTTACAAGCATGCTATCTCCACAGTAGTCCCCTCTCGTGCGGTACGTGTTCCGCTGTTGAATGAAGCTGACGGCACCGAAAGCGAAGAAGACGATCAGGCCGAGTAATCTATCAAAACATTGATACTACCTCGAGGTCGCTAATTGTTTTTTGATCGTCCCGAATCAGGTGAACTGGCTGTGCTAGTTCACCTGAATTTAGCTTACGGCCAAGATGCCGAAGATCCCCGTGAATTCGAAGAGCTGGTGTTATCCGCTGGCGGCGACCCTGTGGCTTTTATAACGGCACAGCGCGCCAAGCCCACCGCTAAATTTTTTATCAGCACGGGCAAGTTGCAAGAGTTGCAACAAGCAGTGGCTGAACATCACGCCGAATTAGTGATTTTTAATCACACACTTACTCCAAGTCAGGAACGCAATCTTGAAGCGGTTCTGCAATGCCGCGTGCTTGATCGGACGGGCTTAATTCTCGATATATTCGCACAGCGCGCGCGCACCTTTGAAGGCAAGCTGCAAGTTGAGTTGGCGCAGTTGCGTCACAGCGCTACGCGGTTGATTCGCGGATGGACGCATCTAGAGCGCCAAAAAGGCGGCATAGGTATGCGCGGCCCGGGTGAAACTCAACTAGAAACAGATCGCCGCTTGCTGCGCGGACGTATAGTTCAAATTGAACAACGCTTGGAAAAAGTGCGCTCCCAGCGCGAGCAGGGGCGGCGTTCGCGTCAGCGCGCTGCCATACCAACGGTATCCCTCGTGGGTTATACCAATGCGGGTAAGTCGACGCTGTTTAATTTTTTAACTGGCGCGGATGTCTACGCTGAAAATCAATTGTTTGCGACCCTCGACCCGACCATGCGCCGCATTGAGTTGGCGGATGTAGGCGCTGTGGTGATGGCTGACACGGTAGGTTTTATCAGTCATTTGCCGCATCGGTTGGTAGAGGCGTTTCGCGCAACCCTAGAAGAGGCGAGTAACTCAACCTTGCTTCTGCACATTATTGATGCCGCAGCGGAAGAGCGCTTGTATAACATTGAGCAAGTGGACTTGGTGTTGGCTGAAATTGGCGCTGCAGAGTTGCCGCAACTGAAGGTATACAACAAGGTTGATTTGCTTGAAGATACCGTCCCGCATGTAGAGCGCGATGAGAGCGGAAAGCCCACTGCAGTTTGGCTGTCGGCGCAAACAGGCGCTGGCTGCGAATTGTTGGCACAGGCAGTTTCCGAATTACTCGGCAAAGAAATTGTTGCAGGTACACTGATATTGGCCCCTGAACTGGGGCGCTTGCGCGCCATGCTTTATGCGCAGCAGGCAATTGTTCACGAAGATTATCGGGCCGATGGCGCTAGCTTGTTGCAGCTGCGAGTGCCGCAAAGTGATTTTTTGCGTATTCTCAGCACCGCATCACTCGCTGCTGAGCAGCTGGAGTGGGCAGAAGACTTGCCGCCTAGAGAGTTGCAAACGCCAGAATGATCCCCAATATATTATTAACTTTAGCGCTGGAGAACGATTATGGCCTGGAATGAACCGGGAAAAGATAAAGACCCATGGGGCGGTCGCGGTGGCGGCAATAGCAACGATGGCCCGCCAGATTTAGATGAGGCCTTTAAAAAGTTTCAAGACAAGCTTAGTGGTATTTTTGGTGGTGGTTCCGGCGGTGGTTCTTCCTCCGGTGGTGGCAGCTTGGGGCCCTTGTTTGCCATTGCTTTGGTGGTTTTGGCCTTTATTTATGCGGGCGTGGGCTTTTATCAGGTTGATACCAAAGAACGTGCAGTGGTGCTACGTTTCGGTGCCTTCTCTGAAATTAAGGGTGCTGGTTTGAATTGGCGCTGGCCTTTGGCTGAGCAAGTATCGATCGTTAACGTCACGGCCGCACGTCAATACCAATCGAAAGGTTTGATGCTGACGCAAGACGAAAGTATTGTTGAGTTGCCCATTACTGTGCAGTACAACGTCGATGAGGTGAAAGAGTTTGTGCTTAACGTGCGCGACCCAGAGGCGAGCTTGCGTCACGCGACTGATTCCGCTGTGCGTCACGTGGTGGGTTCGACAGAATTGAGTCAAGTGCTATCTGAAGGCCGCGAGGCAATTGCGGCGGAAGTGAAACAGCGCTTGCAGGATTATTTGCGCTCTTATAAGTCTGGTATTCAGGTGATTAACGTGAATATTCAAGAGGCTCGCCCGCCAGAAGAAGTGCGCGCGGCTTTTGATGATGTGATTAAAGCGAAAGAAGATGAGACCCGCTTGAAGAATCAGGCGCAGGCTTATGCTAACGGCATTATCCCTGAGGCGCGCGGTAAGTCGCAGCGCTTAATCGAAGAGTCTGAAGCCTATAAAGCTGAAGTGGTCGCCCGCGCCGATGGTGAGGCTGATCGTTTTGAAAGCCTCTTAACGGAATACAAGCGTGCCCCCGAAGTGACGCGTCAACGTTTGTATCTCGATACAATGGAGAGTGTCATGACTCGCTCTTCCAAGGTGATGGTGGATGTCAAAGGCGGCAACAATATGTTGTATTTACCATTGGATAAAATGGGTAACCGAGCGGCAGTTGATACCAGTACGCAAATGACACCCGCAGAAGCTTATACCAATCGCGCTAATCAAGCGGTGGAAGCCAACAGACCTGCAGTGCGCAGGGAGGTACGCTAATGTCTACTAAAAATTCTTTTTTCCTAGCTGTCCTCGCTTTAGGCTTGGTCGTAATGCTCAATAGTCTTTATGTGGTCACTGAGATGGAGCGCGCAGTCGTCTTGCGTTTTGGTCGTATGGTGCAAGCTGATGTGCCGCCGGGCTTGCATATAAAGATTCCCTTTGCAGAAAAAGTACGTAAGTTTGATGGTCGTTTGTTAACCGCAGACATGGCAACGGAAAGCTTCTTTACTGTTGAAAATAAACGTCTGTTGGTCGACTCCTATATCAAGTGGCGCGTAAAGGATGTAGAGGCATATTACAAGGCAACTGGGGGTGATGAGGCTACAGCGGAAAACCGTTTGACGCAGCGTGTTGCTGATGGCTTGCGTAACCAGTTTGGTCGTCGTACCTTGCATGATGTAGTGTCGGGCAAGCGCGATGAGTTGATGAGTGAGATCACGCACAGCATCAACCAAGATGCCATGGAGTTACTGGGTGTTGAAGTTAAAGATATTCGCGTAAAGCGTGTTGATTTCCCGTCTGAAGTTAGTCGTTCGGTATTTGATCGTATGTCTGCAGACCGTGAAAAAGAAGCGCGTGAATATCGCTCTCAGGGTAAAGAGCAGGCAGAAGTGATTTCCGCTGATGCTGATCGTCAAAAGGCGGTGCTGGAGGCAAATGCTTTCCGCGATGCTGAGCGAATTCGCGGTGAAGGCGATGCTAAAGCAGCTGCTATCTATGCGGCGGCTTACAGTAAAGACCCTGAGTTTTATGCTTTTGTGCGCAGTCTCAATGCATATCGCAGCGGTTTTAGCTCTAAAGATGACTTGTTGGTGGTCGACCCCGACAGTGACTTCTTTCAATACCTAAAGAGCCCTAAAGGCAAAAAATAACACAGGTGCTCGACTGTCGCTTAGGTGTTGGCAGTCGAGTAATTCATCGCGGGATGTAATTGCTGAAATTTTGCCTACAACTCCCCGTCGAAACAGTGTTAAAATGCCGCAACCGAGCCCATCGCTCGGTTTTTTTATGTGTGGGCTTCGGATTTTCGCTCTGGCACAGAGGTTTTTATGTGGGAAGAGTTTGCTAAAGCCTTTTGCCTAATGCTGGTTTTGGAGGGCGTTATTCCCTTTTTATACCCGACGCGCTGGCGTCGTCTGGTTGCCAGCTTGGCTGTGATCAATGATCGCCAGCTGCGCTTTATAGGTCTGGGCTCCATGTTCTTGGGCGCCGGCCTTTTATACCTAATTCAATAACGGGAATCTTCAATTCAAACATGACTTACGCAGATCGCTGGTTATTACCCGATGGGGTGGAAGAGATACTTCCTGCAGAAGCCAAAGCTATTGATGGTTTGCGCCGCCGTTTACTCGATGTGTACAGCACCTGGGGTTATGATCTGGTGATTCCGCCATTGTTGGAATATACCGATTCACTGCTTATAGGTTTGGGTCGCGATGTCGATTTGCTGACCTTCAAAGTAACTGATCAATTAACGGGGCGAACGCTTGGCATTCGCGCGGACATTACCCCGCAAACCGCGCGTATGGATGCGCATAGTTTTCATCGTGCCGGCGCCAATCGCCTGTGCTACGCCGGTCATGTGGTACACACCCGCCCTAAAAGCCCTTTGGCGACACGCACACCCATTCAAGCAGGGCTAGAATTTTACGGTGAACCCGGGGTGACGGCTGATATTGAGGTTGTCTCGCTATTGTTGGAGTCGCTGGTGATTGCGGGGCTGCCAAGTTTGCATATCGATCTCGGACATGTGGGGATTTATCGTGCTGTAGCGCAGGATGCCGGCCTAAGTCGTGCGCAAGAAGAGGCTTTCTTTGAGCTGCTGCAGCGTAAAGCAACAACAGAAATTCGGGCGTGGGTTGCTGAACATATTAAAGACACCGTCCAGGCGCAGCGTTTTTTGGCGCTGCCTAATTTGGCGGGAAATAAAGACGTTTTACAGCAAGCGCGCAGTCTTTTTGCGGGATTGAATGACGCCATTGCTGCGGTTCACCAGCTTGAGGCTGTGGCAGATGTGGTTGCGCAGCGCTATCCGGCTGCTGAACTCTATTTTGATTTGGGTGTATTGCGCGGTTATCACTATCTAACCGGTTTGGTATTCGCGGCATTTGCCCCCGGGTTTGGTAATCCTATCGCCAGTGGTGGTCGATACGATCATATTGGCGAAGTATTTGGTCGCGCGCGCCCGGCTACAGGTTTTGCGGTAGATATTACTGCTATCAGTAAACTAGGTTTGCTCGCTCATCAATCCGTCGGAGCCATAGGTGTAATTGACAGCGCCGATCCGCTGCAGTGGTGTGCGGTGCAAGCACTGCGCGCTCAGGGCGAGCGCGTTGTGAGTGTCGCGCAGGCGGCGGATTTCGAAGAGTTGGGGTGTGAGCGCCAACTGGTGTTGGTGGGCGACAACTATCAAGTCAAAGTCCTAGTGTCGGCGTAGTTGTCGATGCATATGGTCAAACAGTTTTTCCATTTTTTTTAGCACAGAGAGTTAAACCAGCCATGGGCAAGAACGTTGTGATATTGGGCAACCAATGGGGTGATGAAGGCAAGGGTAAGATCGTTGATTTATTAACGGATCAGGTATCCTTGGTGGCTCGTTTTCAAGGCGGCCATAACGCCGGCCATACGTTAGTCATTGACGGTAAAAAAACCGTACTGCACTTAATTCCCTCGGGCATTTTGCGCGAAGGTGTTACCTGTCTTATTGGCAATGGTGTTGTACTTTCGCCTGAAGCGCTATTCAAAGAAATTGCTGAGCTGGAAGCTACGGGTGTGCCTGTTCGTTCCCGCTTACGCCTTTCTCCAGCTTGCCCGCTCATTCTTCCTTATCATGTTGCCTTGGATCAAGCGCGTGAATTGGCGCGTGGCGATGCAAAAATTGGCACCACGGGGCGCGGAATTGGCCCGGCTTACGAAGACAAGGTTGCGCGTCGCGGTTTGCGCCTGAGCGATCTGTTGGACTTGAAGTCGTTTGCGGTAAAGTTGAAAGAAATTCTCGCGTATCACAACTATATGCTTACTCATTACTACAAGGTTGAAGCGGTTGATTTTGACAAGGTAATGGCTGACTGCACGGCTTGGGCCGATCAATTAATTCCTATGATCTCCGATGTGACTGACTTGCTGCACACGGCGCGTGAGCAAGGGCAAAGTATTTTGTTTGAAGGTGCGCAGGGTTCATTGTTGGATATCGATCACGGTACCTACCCATTTGTGACTTCGTCTAATACCACGGCCGGCGGCACAGCAACGGGTTCTGGGTTTGGGCCGTTGTATCTGGATTATGTCCTAGGTATTACTAAGGCATACACCACCCGCGTAGGCTCGGGGCCTTTTCCTACCGAGTTGGATTGTGAGGTGGGTGCCTATTTAGGTGAGAAAGGTCATGAGTTTGGCGCAACTACTGGCCGTAAGCGTCGCTGTGGTTGGTTTGATGCCGTTGCTGTGCACCATGCTAATCGCATCAACAGTGTGACGGGAATTTGTCTTACAAAACTTGATGTGTTGGATGGGCTTAAATCCGTCAAAATCTGTATTGGCTATCAGAATCAGCAAGGTGAGAGCATTGGTATCCCGTTTGATGCGGAAGGTTGGGAAAATGTGCAGCCCATCTATGAAGAGATGCCGGGTTGGAGTGAATCAACTGTAGGCGCTAAAACCTTGGCGGAATTGCCAGCCAATGCGCGCGCTTACATAGAGCGCTTAGAGGTATTGGTGAAGGCGCCGATTGATATCATTTCAACTGGACCTGATCGTGTTGAAACGATTGTTTTACGCCATCCCTTTGATGAATAAATAGTCACTTTTGTCGCTTAAAAAAGCCCGCCTAGTCCGCGGGCTTTTTTATTTACAAAAAAACAAATTGCGGGTGATGAAAAATACGCTATATTAAATGGTAGCGCTATCATTTAACAAAAAAAGTTCCGCTTATGGCGCCTATATTGTTATGGTCAAATTGACAAAAAGATTTTGTTTGAGCTAGTATTGGGAGACCTTGTCATACCTGTGGGCTTTGGTCAGGGTGCAGAGCAAAATTTAAGTAAAACAAAGCAAGGCGAGATTTTTTGCCCTGATGGATCACCTAAGGGCAATTAATAATAATCACCTACATCATAATGTTAAGAAAGGGGTTGGCTATGGTTTTCCATAACGAGAAAATAAAAACACAACAGCGTAAAACATTTCAAAAATCTATTTTGGCGGCATGCATCATGGCAATGGGTGCGCCGAGTTTTGCACAAAATACAGCCGTTGCAGCCGATGATAATTTAGAAGAGATTATTGTAAGTGGCACACGTGCCAACCTGCAAAATGCGCAGGATATCAAACGTAATTCAAGTACCTTCGTAGATTCGATCTCTGCGGAAGATATTGGTTCCCTGCCAGATCGCAGTGTACTTGAAGCTATGTCACGTATTCCTGGTGTGTCTATCGAGCGCTTTGCGGCAGCTAATGATCCAGATCATTTTGGTGTTGAAGGTTCAGGTGCGGTAATTCGTGGTATGAGCGCAACTCGCTCAGAGTTTAATGGCCGTGATTCATTCTCTGCAAACTCTGGCCGCGGTTTGAGTTTCCAAGATGTACCGCCGGAATTGATGTCTGGTGTTGACGTTTTCAAAAACCAATCTGCTGATATGGTTGAGGGCGGTATAGGCGGCACAGTAAGCCTGCGTACTCGTAAACCCTTCGATTCTAGCGGTCGTGTTATGGCATTTAATGCCGATTACTCTTATGGTGATATGGCTAAAGAATGGACACCTACTGTTTCTGGCCTGTTTAGTGATCGCTGGGAAACCTCTGCTGGTGAGTTTGGGCTTTTGTTTAATGTGACTACCTCTAAATTGAGCGGTGTGTCTAACGGCATTCAATCTGATGCCTATGTGCCCTACATGGATGATTACACTAATTTCGCTCGTCCTTTGGATGGAGGTAATGACGCCGCCGGCAATCATGCTGGTCCAAACGATATAGCTGGCGCTGAGGCATTGGTGGGCGGTACCGCTTGGCTGCCCGGTGGCTCTAACGCTTCTATGAAGGTTGATGACCGCGACCGTAAGGGCTTTGCCACTGCTTTCCAGTGGGAAAGCAGTGATCAAACCTTGATGAATACCACTCAGTTCTTGCGTTCAGAAGCGACCTTGTCTTGGAAAGAGAACACTATTGGCTACCAGTCTGGCTATGACCGTCGTCGCGCTATGCCTCTACCTGGCACTACTTACGATTTTGATGATAATGGCGTATTCCAGGCGGGTACTATTACCAATGATGCTGCATTTGGCTCTAACGGTTGGCGTTCACGCGATAGCGAAGACTCAACGAATGCGCATATCCCTACTGGCGAGTCATGGGCTAACCCAAATCTTCGTGTGTTTGGTAGTCAGTTCCAAACGTCTACTCGTTTAAAGGAAACACATACCCTTGTCGAAGATTTCTCCACTAACTTTAAGTGGACGCCCAATGATCAATGGGAGGTTAGTTTAGATTTACAGCATATTGCAGCTATTACTGATGATGATGATGCTGCCGCCATGATGGCGATGAACGCCATTCAGCGATACGATACCCGTGGTGACACCCCAACTCTGCAGTTTATTGAGCCTTGGAATGGTGCGCGCGATAACAACTATTTAACAAATTGCGGTGGCCCTAAAAAAGGTGAAGTCTGTCCTGATAGTGCCGGTATGGGTGGCTTTGGTGTTGCGGGTGAAGGTCAGTTAGTCGGCGGTAAGTTTATGCCCGGCTTCTCCGATGACCCACTGGGTGATAGCAACTACTTCCGCGATATCAATTCTTATAATTGGCAATCTGCCATGGATCACTATGAGCGCTCCAATGGTGATTCGAACGCAGCCCGCTTAGATGTTACTTATAATATTGACGGTGGTTTCTTGACGAAGGTCAAGGCGGGGTTGCGCTATGCTGAGCGCGAGCAAACTGTGCGTTCTACTGCGTATAACTGGGGCGGCCTTTTCCCTGTTTTTGCTAGAGCGGGCGGTTTGCGTTGGGCCGATACTCCAGGAGTGGGAAGTCTTAATGGCCAGTGGGATACGGTAGATTGGAGTGATTTCCATCGCGGTGGTGTGATGAGTGTGCAGGGTGATGTGACTGCATTCCTACACCCATCAGAAGCTTTGGTTCGTAGTATGATCGATGGCGCAGATTTGCCTAATGGGGGAGACACACTAGACAACCCATGGGAGGAGATGAGCAAGCGTGAGGGTGCAACCCCGGGCTCTATTTTCTTGCCTTCAGAGATTTATCTTACTAAAGAAGATAACTCGGCTGCCTATGTCCGTTTTGATTTCGAGACTGAAGTTGCAGGCTACGGTGTCAAGGGTAATGCGGGTGTGCGCTATGTGGAGTTGAATCGTACGGCCGATGGCTTTGTGCAATATCCCGATGTGCGTCCAAACCCAACAGATGTGCCAGGTTTGCGGATTCCTGCGGGCGCGCCACATCCAACAGATATTGCCGGAACGCAAGCTTATTATGCACAACAAAAAGCACTTATTGAAGCTGAGTTAGGTGGTTCTGCGCTGTCGTTATTACCGGCTGAGTTACAGCCAGCAAATGTAGAGCTTTTACTTGCCCAGGGCGCTGCGGGCGAAGCGCAACTTCAAGAGCTGATCGGGGTAACTTATAAGACACAGGTTGATTCGGCTGTTGCTCGTGAGAAAGCTGTTTACGACAAGCTTATAGGCTCTGAGACTAGCCCGGGGGTTATGGCTTATGCTGGCGTAACAAATTACTATTTGTCAGCGGAAGATTTAGGTTTTGGAAACAATGCAGCGGTACAGCAATCTGACACTAGTACCTATGATGCTTTTCTGCCTAGCTTAAACTTGGCGGTCAGTGTTACTGATGACTTGATTGCGCGTTTTGCTTTTGCAAAAGCTATTGCTCAACCAGATATGGAAGATGTGCGCAACAATACCAAGTTATCATCACCGTTAATTACGCCTGAGCTGGACGTTATTCTTTCAGGTGGTGGTGGTTTGACTAAAACGGATACTTATATTAAGTCGGCTCGAGTGACAGAGTGGCGCGGTGAGGCGGGTAACCCAGGTTTGCTGCCGATGGAGTCAACTCAATTCGATGCTTCTCTTGAGTGGTATTTTGCGAAGGATGGCTCGGTTACCTTTACTGTGTTCAAAAAAGACTTAACAAACTTCTTTGTTCAGGGCGCTGTGCCACGTACTTACACTAACCCCACATCTGGAGTAACCGCCACGGCCGATACCACCAGTACACGTAACGATGGTGAAGGCAAGTTAAATGGTTTTGAATTTGCTTATCAGCAATTCTACGATATGTTGCCAGAGCCTTTTGATGGTTTGGGTATGCAGTTCAACTACACCTATATCGATTCAACATCTATTCCTAACTCCGGCAGCTTGGAGGCAGATGATGGCGGCGATATAGATACAGGTGTGCGTATTGATCTGAGTGGTTTGCCGTTAAAAGGTCAATCTAAAGAAACCTTCAACTTGACCGCCATGTATGAGAAAAATGACTGGTCGTTCCGTTTGGCTTACAACTGGCGTTCACGCTACTTGTTGACTACCCGCGACGTAATCAGCCGCGCTCCTCTGTGGAATGATGACTACGGTACGTTGGATGGTTCGGTGTTTTACAACATCAACGATAACTTCACTGTGGGCATGCAGTTGACCAACATTGCAGATGCACAAACCAAAACCATCATGATTTTGAATGATGCGAAATTGGAAGCTGGACGTTCATGGTTTGTTAATGACCGTCGCGCCTCTTTGGTGTTAAAGGGTAGCTTCTAATTCGTTGATGACTTATTAGTTGTTGTTTGATAAAAACGCGCCATCCGTGGCGCGTTTTTTTTCGTACAAAGATTGTCGTTTTAGTTAGTATGCGGACTGAAATTTAAAACGTTTGCCTTGAAAAGGTCGTTAAATTGCGTAGACAGCCGATAAAAAAAATCATTATTGCGGGTGGCGGCACTGCGGGTTGGATGACCGCTGCCGCACTGAGCCATCACTTTGCGCAAACAGATTTTACGATTGTTTTGGTGGAAAGTGAAGCCATAGGTACTGTGGGTGTTGGCGAGTCTACGATTCCGCCGATTCGCGATTTTAACCGTTGGCTAGGGATTGACGAAGCGCACTTTGTGCGAGCGACGCAAGCTACTTTTAAGCTGGGTATTCGCTTCCTAAATTGGGCGGAACTTGGCAATGATTATATTCACCCCTTTGGACCGCTTGGTCACGATATTAATGGTGTAGATTTCCATCACTATTGGCTGCGCGCGCAAACGCTGAAGGCGGCTGCACCGCTGGATGATTATTCTGTTGCGGCGGTAGCGGCGCGCGCCGGCAAGTTTCAATTGCCGCTGAGTGATGAGCGCTCATTACTGTCA
>Ga0070748_1000679_pt1 | contig 16012 bp, 14 predicted proteins | sample VirMetDEL_Nov_12_FD_77015 | JGI IMG/M metagenome (GOLD analysis project Ga0070748, IMG submission 77015) | Aqueous microbial communities from the Delaware River and Bay under freshwater to marine salinity gradient to study organic matter... | ecosystem: Environmental > Aquatic > Marine > Coastal... | reverse complement strand
GATAACCTCACTTCCGCCAACTCGACCACACTTCCCCCTCTACAATTCTGTTATATCTGGTATCCCCTCCGATCAGATGCGATTGAAGGAGTTAATATGCGAAGTACATTTTTAGCTTTTTATTTTCAAGCGCTTAAAAAAAATATACTTATACCGATTTCACTTATCTCTTTAGCCGCCACTTTCCCAGCTACTGCAACAACCATAGATTTTGATGATCTCAACCCCGTCTACGATGAACTAAGCCCCTGCTGGTGCGACAACCCACTCACTGATGAATATAGTGATCAAGGACTATTGATTCACGACGCGTGGGTATCTGGTGGAGATGGTCAAAATGTATTGCTTACCAGTAACTACTCCACATTGGAGTTTATCGGTGCTTTACCTACATTTCTAAGCATGAACGTTACATCCCTAAATAGCGACGCAATATATTTAGACGTCTATGGACCGACAGATTTTTTGTTTTCTATACTTACATCAGGATGGCAAGGGCGCGAGGAAGTTTCAACTACGCCGATTATTGACGAATACATTTCTATAACGGCACCGGAGGGCATTAGCTTTGTCGGCGTTGGGGGATTCTACAATCTGCGCCTAGGCGCCACCATTGATAACCTTAACTTCACCTATTCAAACGTCCCAGAACCACCGCCAATCCTGATACTTACTTTGGGACTACTCGGAATTTTAGCGCGTAAAAGTCTGCAGCCGAAGCGATAGCCCGGCAAAATATCACGGAATTTTGAAGGGCTTGAAACAACGTTCAGATTTGGGTGAGCAACTCATCAATTTTCTGCAAATGGGCAATAATCGGCGCTGAGTTTAAACTCAGCACCGAGAAATACTGCTCCGCCATTGGCGCTATACTGTAAGCCTTACGACCTACGGTTTTATTTTTGTAGCGACCCAGAAAGTCATCGAGAATATTCGTTTGATTTAGAGGGGAGTAAAGATAAAAGTCGAAATTGTTTTTAACCAGCTGATCGAGATAATTAATATCCATCAGCACGGTTTGGTTTATGTTGGTATTAATAAAGTTAGCCATATCCGTCTCCGTCTCACTAAACTGCAATAGTGGAATTTCACTATGAAGAAAGTGGAAAAATGCGGGATGTCTTCATTTTTCTACAGCTCGAACACCCTGCACAACGGCAGCTTGTAAAGCTTGGTTTGTGGATAATTTGCCTGATGCTCGCTCGCAGCAACCGACTGCCTTTTCTAATTTCTCTTCACGCTTCAGATTGATCTACCCTAGGCTTGTTTTTAAAAATCTCGTTAATGGCACCCGCCATCACCCATGAAAAGTTCCCGAATATCGCAAGGAAAGTGCACCCGCTAGTGCGGATACATTTCAAATAAGTGCGTCAGATTACGCCGCCACATGAGAAAAACTCATGGATTGGTGAAATAAAATCATTTTTATTCATGCAGCTACTCACGTATAAAACACACTCTGCGCTTAACCACAGACGATATGTCAGCTGACTTTAACTGAGTCCATGAGCCACAAATCCAAAAAAGATTGTGCCGACTAGCGGTGGATACAGCGGAAAAGAAAATTGGATGGGGCATAAATAGCACAGAAAGAGCAACCAATACATTCAGGTTTTATCTCAGAAATTAGGGAGCCAGATCACCATGAGCAAAAAATTTATCTTCTCGCTTAAGAGCATAAGTTTCGACGAGAACTATCATCCCGCCGAAAGTACGCGCATCACTACCAACTTTGCCAATTTGGCGAGGGGGGCGAGCCGCCAGGAAAACCTACGCAACACCTTAAGGATGATTGACAATCGTTTTAATGCCTTGGCGCATTGGGATAACCCTAAAGGCGATCGCTATACAGTCGAGCTTGACATCATTTCCGTTGAGATGAATGTTGATATTGAAAACAGCAGTAATGCGCTACCCCTAATTGAAATATTGCAACCGAAAATTGTTGACCGAAAAACCAATGAGCGCACTGAGGGCATTGTAGGGAATAACTTTTCCTCTTACCTGCGGGACTATGACTTTAGTGTGCTCTTGCTTGGGCACAATAAGAATCAGCCGACATTTAGCACGCCTGATAATTTTGGTGATCTGCATGGAAAGCTATTTAAGTACTTCGTGAATTCAAGCACCTACAGAGAGCATTTTAATAAACCGCCGGTGATATGCCTAAGTGTTTCGAGCAGCAAGAATTATCATAGGACTGAAAATCAGCATCCGGTACTGGGCATTGAATACCAGCAGGATGAATATTCTTTAACAGATGAATATTTCAAAAAAATGGGGCTCAAGGTTCGCTATTTCATGCCGCAAAATAGCGTTGCGCCTTTGGCGTTTTATTTTTCCGGCGATTTGCTGGGCGATTACACTAATCTTGAGCTGATCAGCACCATCAGCACCATGGATACCTTCCAAAAAATTTACCGACCAGAGATTTACAATGCGAATTCGGCCGCAGGAAAATCCTATCAGCCAAGCTTGAGCAATCAGGATTATTCATTAACGCGCATTGTTTATGATCGAGAAGAGCGCAGTCGACTGGCTATTGAGCAGGGCAAGTTTGTTGAGGAGCACTTCATCAAACCCTATAAAACTATTCTTGAACAATGGTCCGCCAATTACGCGCTTTAATTAATCACATTACACAAGATCACTTATTATGAAAAAATTATTACCCACCTCAACGGCAGGCAGCCTACCCAAACCCTCTTGGCTGGCACAACCTGAAACGCTTTGGTCGCCGTGGAAACTGCAAGGCGAAGAATTAATTGCCGGCAAGCAAGATGCGCTACGTCTGTCATTGCACGAACAACAACAAGCAGGCCTTGATATTGTTGGCGATGGCGAGCAATCGCGCCAACACTTTGTCACTACGTTTATTGAGCACCTCGACGGCGTTAATTTTGAGCAGCGCGAGACAGTTAGAATTCGCGACCGCTATGATGCAAGCGTACCTACGGTTGTTGGTGCGGTTTCGCGGCAGAAACCCGTTTTTGTTGAAGATGCTAAGTTTTTACGCCAGCAAACTAATCAACCCATAAAATGGGCGCTGCCAGGCCCCATGACGATGATAGATACGCTCTATGACAGCCACTATAAAAGCCGCGAAAAACTGGCCTGGGAATTTGCCAAAATTCTCAATCAAGAAGCCAGAGAGTTAGAGGCGGCGGGTGTTGATATTATTCAATTTGATGAGCCGGCCTTTAATGTATTTTTTGACGAGGTAAATGACTGGGGGATTGCCACCTTAGAAAAAGCCATTGAAGGGCTTAAATGTGAAACGGCGGTGCATATTTGCTATGGCTATGGCATAAAAGCCAATACCGAATGGAAAAAAACCTTGGGGTCAGAGTGGCGGCAATATGAAGAAATATTCCCCAAACTGCAAAAATCTAACATAGATATAATTTCACTTGAGTGTCAAAACTCCCATGTTCCCATGGATCTACTTGAGCTTATTCGCGGTAAAAAAGTGATGCTAGGGGCCATTGATGTCGCAACCAATACCATTGAAACACCAGAGGAAGTAGCCAACACCTTAAGAAAAGCACTTAAGTTTGTCGATGCAGAAAACCTCTACCCTTGCACCAACTGCGGCATGACCCCCTTAGCGCGTGGAGTCGCAAGAGCCAAGCTAAAGGCCTTAAGTGCAGGCGCGGAAATCGTACGAAGAGAACTCACAACCTAGTCCTTCTTAAGAAAAATTCTATCGTTCAATGTAGGAACAGCAAATGATTGAAGCAACAGACTTTAAAAATGCAATGTCTTTGTTAACCGCTGCGGTAAATGTTGTTACCACAACCGGTGCGTCTGGTCGCTATGGCTTCACCGCATCCGCTGTATGCAGTGTCACCGACACCCCGCCAACATTATTAGTCTGTATGAATAAAGCGGCCTACTCTCATGCACACTTTATAGAAAATAAAATTTTAAGCGTGAATGTGTTGGGCGCGCAGCATCAGCCTATCTCCAAGGTGTTTTCGTCCGCTATAAATTCTGATGAACGATTTAAACATGGCGTCTGGACAGAATTAACAACAGGCGCCCCCGTCTTAGCAGATTCTTTGGTGAGCTTTGATTGTCAGATTGAGCAAATTCAAACGGTCGGCACACACGATATTTTTATTTGTCGGGTTGTCGCCATTCAACAAACGCAACAGGATCAAGGTTTGGTTTATTTTAATCGCGCTTATCATCCTGTGGGGCAAGCGACTGAAAGTGACCTACACAGCTATGGTGCCAAGCTGGTGAGTGGAGTTCAGTCATGAGCGAATTCTTGAGTCAATGGTTGCCCACGATTATTGCCATGCTTATTACTGGCGCTTTTGCGGGAATTTTAGCGGGCTTGCTCGGTGTGGGCGGCGGCATTGTTATAGTACCCGTACTCTATTTTATCTTGCAGGCTGCAGATGTTAGCCCCGCAACGGCGATCTTGGTGGCTACCGCAACATCGCTATTAACGATTGTACCTACCAGTATTTCTTCCGTTCGCGCGCATCACAAACGGGGCAATGTGGATTGGCTGTTGGTGCAGCGATGGTGGCCCTATATGTTGCTAGGGGTGGTGCTGGGCAGCTCATTTGCGCTCCAGACGCGAGGCATTGCCGCCAGCGCCATCTTCGGTGTGGTGGCGCTTTTGGTCGCGGCCAATATGTTGTTGCGCGCAACAGCAGCGCCCATCGCCCAGCAGTTACCCGGCATGAGAGGCCAGGGGGCAATGGCGGGATTCATCGGGTTTTTCTCGGTGATTATGGGTATTGGCGGTGGCACTGTCGGCGTACCGCTGCTCACTGCCTGCAATTACTCCCCCCATAGAGCCGTGGGCACAGCCGCGGTATTTGGCATGCTTATCGCAGTACCTGGCGCACTGGCAATGTTGTTTGCACAGGCGCCTCCAGACGCACCTGAGGGCATGATCGGCATGGTCAATTGGCCGGGCTTTCTCTGCATAGTGCCGCTTACAGTAATGCTCGCGCCCACAGGTGCATGGCTCGGCTCGAAGCTGGATTCCCTGATGCTCAAACGCGTATTTGCAATTTTTCTATTGATCAGTGGCAGCCGCATGCTGATGCAAGTTTTAGGCTTTTAATCTTGCCTAGTTATACCAGCACCCTAAGTCTGTTCATTTATGAATTAAAATGGTACTTTTTTAAATCTCCATTAACCTTATTCATGTGACTTTTCGAGATTCAAGATGCTTGAGCGCAACCATTTAGCCGTAGTGCGGGAAATTGAACGCCAAGGTTCTTTAACCGCCGCCGCCGATGCCTTACACCTGACTCAGTCAGCCATCAGCCATACGGTAAAAAAACTGGAGCAAAACCTAGGCATTGAGATATGGCGGCGCGAGGGGCGCAGCCTGAAGCTCACCCAGGCGGGCGAGTATTTACTGGCAGTTGCTAATCGCGTACTGCCACAGCTGGACTATGCACAAGAGCGGCTCCGGCAGTATGCCCAGGGCGAATGCGGGGCTTTGCGCATTGGTATGGAGTGCCACCCTTGCTATCAGTGGCTACTTAAATTGGTCTCCCCGTTTCTTTCTGCCTGGCCCAATGTGGATGTTGACGTTAAACAGAAATTCCAATTTGGTGGCATAGGCGCCTTGTTTGGCTATGAAATAGATTTGCTGGTAACGCCAGACCCGCTCTACAAGCCAGGCTTACGCTTCGAACCTGTTTTTGATTATGAGCAAGTACTGGTGGTGAATGGAGCGCATTCCCTTGCCAAAGTAAAATATGTAAAGCCAGAACAATTACGCACAGAAGTATTAATTACTTACCCTGTCACGCTTGAACGCTTGGATATCTACAACCAATTCCTGTTGCCCGCAGGGATCAGCCCTAAAAGACATAAACCCATAGAGACCACCGACATCATGCTGCAAATGGTTGCCAGCGGCCGAGGGGTGGCCGCACTGCCTCGCTGGCTTGTGGAAGAGTACGCCAGTAAGCTTGATGTGGTTCCAATACCGCTGGGTAAATTAGGCATACACAAACAAATTTTCCTCGGCATTCGCGAAGCCGATATCGACATAGATTATGTCAGCGCGTTTGTAAAACTCGCACACCAATTTCATGACTAGAATGAGTGAAAGCTATTGATCACAGAAAATTAATGATTGCAGCTCTGTGCGCATGGCCGATGTCAGCAAGCGCCAAAAAATGTTGATCACTTTTCTTTCGTCGAAGCAAAGAGAAGTGACTTGTCAGCGGGCGAAAACTACAATCAATTCAATGTATAAAAATTACAGTATTAGATGTCCTGCCTTATTAATTGAATCATCGATATTAATTGTCGAGTTACTGCCTATCTCAGAATAAGGGTTCCGCCATGAAAAATAATGTTCTGTTAATACTAATTACTGGCTTGTTGGCTAGCTGCGCGTCTATGAATGAAAAAGAATGTCTGAATGCGGAGTGGAGGTTGATTGGTTTTGAAGACGGCAGTCAGGGTAAGCCTGAATCCGGCATTGGCAATTACCGTAAGGATTGCGCCAAGGTCAATGTGGTGCCCGATTTGGGGCGCTATCAGCTGGGGCACAAAGAGGGCGCGCGCAAATATTGTGTGAAAAATATCGCCTACCAAGCTGGGGTTAGTGGCGGCGCCTATTACGGTGTGTGCCCCGCTGATTTGGAGCAAAATTTTCTAAACGCCTATCGGGCTGGTCAGGCGCTTTTTGCGATCAATCGCGATGTGCAAAATAGTCAAGCGCGCATTAGCCGGTTTCAACATGATTTGAATGCTATGCAGCAAGATATTAAAGATCACGAGCGGGCAATTGTCGACTCGAATAGCAGCTCGAAACAGCGCCGCGAACATTTGGATACGATAAAAAACCTGCGCGATCAAATAAATAATTTACAGCTGCAGCTGGATGATGAAAGCTATTCACTGGCGCGGCGGCAGGACGATGCGCAGCGTTTGCAATCGCAACATCAACGGTTGGGATACTGACAATTTTGCCGGAAGGGAAATGGCCCGCTAATGGGTGTAGCCTATGCTAGAGCGAACACTAAAAATGTAGTTTTCTTTTAGCTGCGTGCAAAAAATAAAGCCCCGCGTTACAGCGGGGCATGTTGTTTTTGCTTGGTCTTAAATTGCACTTTGACTGATGGAGTCATACACCACAACCTTGCTCCACAAGTGGCTGTTGTCGGCGATGAATTTTAAATGCAGCGGGTCTACTTGGTAGGCTTGTTCATCTTCTACCGAATCAAAAAACAATAATTCTGACGCGCTGTAACTGCTGTCAATGACATCGCGGGATTCGGTGGCGGCGGGTACGCCTATGTGTACTCCGCGAATGGTTTTAATTGCCGTTAAGCCCTGAATACCTTTTAACAGTTGTGCTAAGTCTTCTTTGGACTCGGGATTTTTGAGCCAGAAAAAAACTTGATGGGATACCTTGGTGATTTGACCCTGCATGGTGGCTCCTTTTAACGCGTGTTAGTGAATACCAAGCTGTGAAAGGCGCTGACGAATACTGGTGACTATGCCGGCGGCATCGAGGCCGAGTTTGGCTAGTTGCTGTTTTTGGCTGTCGTGATCGATAAATCTGTCGCTAAAACCTAATTGCAGCAAAGGTATGACCAGCCCCTGTTGGTTGAGGTGTTCGCTTACGGCACTGCCGGCGCCGCCCGCTATGGCATTTTCTTCGAGCGTTACTAATAGCTCATGGTCTTTGGCCATGCGCTCTACTAATTCTGCATCTAAGGGTTTTACAAAACGCATGTCGCAGACGCTGGCGCCAAGTTCTTCTGCGGCGGCAAGTGCGGCGGGTAGGAGAGTGCCGAAGCAGAGAATGGCTACACGACTGCCGCTGCGCTTTTCCACGCCTTTGCCGAGGGGCAGTAGTTGCATCTCGGTATCAATGGGGGCGCCGGTACCTGTGCCGCGCGGGTAGCGCACGGCGGCGGGGCCGCGATGTTGATAGGCGGTATAAAGCAGTTGGCGGCATTCGTTTTCGTCGCTGGGTGCGGCTATGACCACATTGGGAATGCAGCGTAAAAAGCTGATGTCAAAACTGCCTGCGTGGGTGGGGCCGTCTTCGCCGACTAAGCCAGCGCGATCTATCGCAAAGAGCACATCAAGGTTTTGCAGGGCGACATCGTGTATCAGTTGGTCGTAGGCGCGCTGTAAAAAAGTGGAGTAGATAGCAACTACCGGTTTTTGTCCTTCGCAAGCCATGCCAGCGGCGAGGGTTACTGCATGTTGCTCGGCGATTGCGACATCGTAAAAGCGTTCGGGATAGGTTTGGGAGAACGCCACCATGCCTGACCCTTCGCACATGGCAGGGGTGATAGCGACCAGCTGTTCATCCTGCGCGGCCATGTCGCATAGCCACTGACCGAACACGTCCTGATACTTCATTTTTTTAGGGCTGGCGGGGGCTTTAGTTGGCTCCAGCTTGTTGAGTGCGTGATAACCCACTGGGTCATTTTCGGCGGGCTCAAAGCCTTTGCCTTTTTTGGTGATGATATGCAGCAGCTTGGGGCCTTTGATTTCGCGCAGGCTGCGTAAACAGCGCACTAAGTCGCCCAAGTCATGGCCGCTAATCGGCCCTACATAGTTAAAGCCCATTTCTTCGAACAGCGTGCCGGGCGACCAGAAGCCTTTAAAGTGCTCCTCGGTGCGGCGGGCAAATTCCCATGCCGGTGGGATTTTGCCCAACACTTGTTTGCTGCCCTCGCGCAGCGAGTTGTAAAACTTGCTCGCCCAAATTTTAGAGAGGTAGGTCGATAGCCCGCCTACGTTGGGGGAGATGGACATGTTGTTGTCGTTGAGCACTACCAGCATATCGGTTTCACAGTGAGCGGCGTGGTTCAGGGCTTCAAACGCCATACCGGCGGTGAGCGCGCCATCGCCAATTATTGCCGCGACTTTGCGCTCTACACCGGACATTTTGGCGCCAATGGCCATGCCCTGAGCAGCGCTGATAGAGGTGCTGGAATGGCCTACGCCAAAGGTGTCGTATTCGCTCTCTTCGCGCTTGGGGAAACCGGATAGCCCCTGCGCTTGGCGAATGGAGTTCATGCGCTCGCGGCGCGAAGTGAGAATTTTGTGGGGATAGGTTTGATGGCCTACATCCCATACCAAACGATCGCTCGGTGTTTCATACACATAATGCAGTGCAATGGTTAGCTCAACCACGCCTAAGCCCGCGCCAAAATGACCGCCCGTTTGCCCTACGGTAAAGAGCAGAAACGCACGCAGCTCTTCGGCGAGCAGCGGTAATTGTTTTTCATTAAGGGCGCGCAAATCTGCGGGGCTGTCGATGCTATCGAGCAGTGGCGTAAGTGGGCGGCAAGTGGGGATTTCATTCAGCATTGGGCGTTATCAGCTCAGTTTTCATTATGTGTTTTTTTATCGGCGGCCTGGCATTGTAGGTGGCGAGGCGATAAATACCTAGAGGTTGCTGTTTGGTTGGTGCTCTTGTGCTTTTACGTTAATGGATGTGCGCCCAATTAGCCTGCAGGTGCGTTCATTAACAGCTGTGCAATAGGATCAATAGCTGCGCTCCACTATATAAGCAGCGAGCGAGCGCAACAGATCAGCGCTGGAGTCAAAATCCTTGATGGCGCTTAGTGCGTCTTGATGCAGGTCGTGCAATTTTTGGCGCGCGGCTTCAAGCCCCAAAAGCGAAACATAGGTGGGTTTGTTGCGCGCTATGTCGGCCCCTTGTTGCTTGCCGAGGGTTGCCGTGTCCGCTGTGACGTCCAGAATATCGTCTTGTACTTGAAAGGCAAGGCCAATGGCTTGGGCATAGCTGTCTATTTGACCGAGCTGATGGGCATTTGCCCCAGCGGCTATGGCGCCCATGGACGCACTGGCGCGAATAAGGGCGCCGGTTTTGTGTTGATGCATGGTTTCCAGCTGCGCGAGATTGAGCTGTTTATCCACAGCGGCTAGGTCTATAGCTTGGCCTAGGATCATGCCTTGCGCGCCAGCACCTGAGGTTAACTGGCGGATGAGCTGGACTTGCACCTCAGCGCTGAAGTCGTTTTGCAGTAGCAGTTCAAACGCAAGCGTTTGCAGGCCGTCGCCCGCCAGAATAGCGGTGGCTTCATTGAAGGCGATGTGACAAGTCGGTTTGCCGCGGCGTAAGTCATCGTCGTCCATAGCGGGCAGGTCGTCGTGAACCAAGCTATAGGAGTGAAGGCATTCCAGGGCGCAGGCGATGCTGTCTATTTTATCCAAGCTGATTTGTGGGTTTACGGCGAGTGCGACGGCATAGGCGAGGGTAGGGCGCACGCGCTTGCCGCCATTAAATAGGCTATAGCGCATGGCGGCGCGCAATCGGGTGGGATCTTCGCTGAGGGGAAAGCGCTTGTCTAACGCGGTATCGACGCGCAGATGACAGCTATGGGCAAACTCTTTAAAGCCTTGGCTCATACGTCAGCGCCTTCGGCGAACGGCTCCAGTTTGATCTCGCCCTGCTGCTCGATCAATTTGGTCACCTGTTGCTCGGCGGCGGCGAGACGGGTTTGGCATTCGCGCGTTAGGGCGATACCAGTCTCAAACGCCTGTAGCGATTCTTCAAGTGACATGTCGCCTTGTTCCATGCGGGTTACAAGGTTTTCTAGTGCATTGAGTGACTGCTCAAAATCAATCGCTTTTTTCTTGGCGGCCATAGCCATATTCTCGTTCGAGTTAGTCGTGGGGCGCGATTATAAACCCGTACGGCGGATTCTGCAGGTCTTTCGCCTGTTGTTGGCGGTTAGGTTTGTGCGATATCTCCTACAAAACATAGAGAGATGCGCCACTAGCCTGTGACGCCTAATTCCACAATAATGGCGGTGTACTAAGGAAATGGCTCGGGACGAGTTATAGGCAAGGAGCATAGGATCACGCGCACATTTGGCCTAAGGTAAGGCGATTCATCCTGTAAAAACCCTGATTGCATCCCCCTGCAGTCGGGGTTTTTCTTTTTTGGGCTGGGCGCGGTGAGTTCTCGGCGCTAGGTCAGCTCTTATAATCAGGGCCTATACCAGGTGCCTGTGGCTATAAAAAGGCGCTTCCATATTTGTTCATTTTTCCTCTAGGGTAAAGCAACGTAGTCTACTTGGGTGGGTGGCGTGGTGGTTGCAGAGTGCAAGCCTGTTGGGTGTTATAGAGCAGCTGCGGATTTGAGCGGGGGCTTCTAGGTCGGTGGATGCTGGTGTTTTAGGTGCCAAATCAAGATTTTCGTCGCAATTTGCGCGTGGGCACTCCTGCGGTGTATTGCAATCGGATTCATTACCTTCTAGTCTGGCTCTATTGTTTACTCGGGCTTTTGTCAGTTAATAAGTTATTGTGCATCAAGCATATACGGGTGCTACTTAAAGTAATTGTGCGTTATTGCTCAGGCGTTAATTGAGTTAATTGCGCCGCAACTCGACAGAAGCGTTATCTAGGTATCACTCTTGGCGTCGCTTTTAGCATTTGTAGAACGAATAGAGTACAATTTGCCAGCTTTGATAACCATAACGCACTAAGCATTTGATAGGATTAGGTTACGCCAATGGCGTCAAAATCCTCTCTGCCGCACTTTCAGTGCACAGGAATAACGCAACTTCATGCAAATATCATCTGTTTCTAATAGAGCTGCTGTTGAGCAGCGCCTTGCACAGGCTGAGCAGTTTGGGCAGCGTGCCTTGGGGCGGTTAAAGCTCATATCGCTGAGTCGCTGGCAGGCGTTAATTATGCTGCTATTGGTGCTCTGGGTTAGCCACAGCTTGGCTCGTCTATTTTGGCTAATAGTACCTATGCCTGATGTGACGCCAGCGTCGAATGAAATTACCGTGGCGAGCCAGCCTGCAAATCTGCCTGCTGCGGCCAACAATGTGAATATCGAACAGTTAAAAGACCTTACTCCTTTTGGTGATAACACTGTGGTTGCCGCGCCAGCTGAGGCTGAAGTTCAGATGCCTGTGGCTGACGATGCTGCCGATACCCAGTTGAACTTAGTTTTGCGTGGTGTGGTAGCGAGTAATGTCGAGACCGGTGGTCGTGCGGTTATAGTGGTGAGCGATAAGGCCGATGTTTATGCCGTAGGCGACACCTTGCCGATTGGCAGTAATGTCACCTTGGCCAAGGTGCTGGATGATCGTGTCATCCTTAATAATGGTGGCCGTTTTGAAACGCTGTGGTTGTATAAAGAAGACCCCAACGCCCCCAAATTAGCGACTGCCTATACTGGACCAAGCTATACCCCTCCGGCGAGCAACTGGTCGCCAGCTCAAGCAACCGCCACGCCGTATCAAGGCTCGCCGGCACCTGTTGACCGCGGGCCAGAAATGGCGCCGGTGCGAGCATCAGGGGCGCCTACCGCACAGTCTTTGGCTGATGTTGTGGCTATGAGTATCTATCGCGAAGAAGGCAAGGTGGTGGGGTATAAAATTCGCCCCGGCCGTAATGCGGATGTGTTTTTCTCTTTGGGTTTGCAAGCTGACGATATCGTCATGGCGGTAAATGGTGTACCGCTTAGCAGCCCTGGCAAAATTATGGATATCTATAAAAGTATGGGTAGCGCCACCTCCGCGAACTTAGAAATTAAGCGCAGTGGTAGTATTGTTAACCTTGACGTAGTGCTTAAATGAGTGAGGTTGTCTAGTGAACCGGTTTAATGGTCGTAACAATAATATTATCGGTGGTCTTCTGCTGGCAGCCTTAGTTGGTATAAGTGCTCCCCTCTCTGCTCAGGTAGAGGCACAGAGTCCTAATGCTCAGGGCGAACAGACCTGGACAGTGAATTTCAACGATTCCGATGTACAGGAAGTGATCAAGTTTATTGCCGGTGCGACTGGCAAAACAATAATCATTGACCCTAAGGTGCGCGGGCCGATTAAGGTGATTAACAGTCGCCCGCTCAATGCCAAAGAGCTTTATGAATTGTTTTTGGCATCCTTGGATGTCTATGGTTTCACGGCAGTAGATAGCGGTAATATTGTACGTATTGTTGCCAACCGCGATGCGCGTAACCTGCCCATACCCACCGAGAACAACACCAAAACCCGCGATGACCTTTATATCACGCAGGTGATTCCGCTTAAAAACACCAGCGCCGCCAAAATTCTCGCTGCGCTGCGCCCCTTGGTGCCGCAGTATGGTCACCTCACCACCTATGAGCCCAGCAATGCGCTGATTATTACCGACACCCGTGCCAACGTAGCGCGGATGAATGAATTGGTGGTGCAGCTGGATAAAATTGGCGGTACTAATACCGATGTGATTCCCCTGCGCTACGCCAATGCCAACGACGTTGTTGCCATGCTGACGCAATTAGAAAAGCCGGACCCAAACCGTGGCGCTACTACTACGCCGCCGGTCATAGTGGCAGACAAACGCATTAACGCCATAGTTATCAGCGGCGATGATATGTCGCGCCAGCGCCTGAAATTGTTAATCGACGACCTCGATCGCCCGCTAACGCGCAACAGCAATGTGCGCGTGGTTTATCTCAAATACGCTAAGGCGCCTGATGTTGCCAAGGTGTTGTCGGGCATGATGCAAAGCTTGTCGCAAGGCAAGGGTGCAGAGGGCGGCGGCGCCACCAACTCAACGCAGCCAGCCGTGCAGGCGGATGAAGCGACTAACTCGGTGTTAATTACCGCCGATCTTGATGCCATGGATACCATGCTCTCTATTATCGACAGTCTCGATATTCGCCGTCAGCAAGTATTAGTGGAAGCCATTGTGGTAGAAATTGAAGAGGGCGGTAACAAAGAGTTGGGTATCGAATGGATGTACCGCGATGATGATTACGGCTTTGGCAGCTCCAACAATGGCAGTACTGGCGCTTTTGGCTTGGGTGCGGCAGCGTTATCCGCTAGTGATAAAACTGCCTCAACTGATGATCGCAATGCATCATTACTGAGCATTGCGTCTGGCGTAGCTCAAGTCCCCGGGCAGTTGTTTGGGGTGGGACGCTTGGGCACCCGCACGGACTTCTTTAGTTTGATTAAAATGCTGCAATCCAGCAGCAAAACTAACATTCTTTCCACGCCCAATATTATGACTACCGATAACAATACAGCAACTATCTCAGTTGGTCAGCAGGTGCCTTTTCAAACGGGTTCGTTTACTGGTGCAGGCGGTACGGGCGGTACGGGTAGTACAGGTTTTAGCAGCCCTTTTACCACGATTAACCGTGAAGATGTTGGTTTGAAACTGGAAGTGACCCCGCATATCAATGATGGCGACAGCATGGTGCTGGACATTAAAAATGAAATTTCCAGTTTAGGAACGCAATCACCCGATGGTTTGATTACAAATAAGCGCGAAATTGAAACGCAAATTTTAACGGCCGATGGCGCGACTGTGGTGCTTGGCGGTTTGATTAAAGATGATGTGCAAACAGGCGAGCGTCGCGTACCGGTGCTGGGTAGCATTCCCATTCTCGGCCACTTATTCCGCAGCGAAACCTCGCGCAAAACCAAAACCAACCTGTTGGTATTTATCCGCGCCACCATTATTCATGACGACAAGGTCATGACCGGTGCAACCGCAGCAAAATATCGCTTAATTCGCGAAGACCAGTTGGATCAGCAGCACAACCGCGGTTTGTTGATGAGGCAGCGTGAGATTCCGGTATTGCCCGAGTGGGAAAGCACTTTGCCCGTACAGCCCGCCCCTGTACCTGCTACTGCCACTGGGGAATAGGTTGTGACTGAGGAAGTTTTAAGCACATTGCCCGATGCCCAGATGGTCACTGATCTGGACGATTTGGAGACTGAGGCGCAGATTCCTTTTACGGAGCGGCTGCCTTTTAGTTTTGCATCCAATCACGGGGTTATGTTAGGTGATTCTGAAGCGGATGAAACGCGTATTCTGTGTCGCCCTGGTATGACCTTAGAAGTGCTGCTTGAGCTGCAACGCTTCTTCGGCACTGATTTTGTCTTGGAAGAATTGCCCGCAGAAGATTTTCAAAAGCGCTTAACCAAAGAATACCAAAGCGGCGATGGCGCAGCCCAACGCGCCGCAGAAGACTTGGGCAATGAGTTTGACTTGTCCTCCATGGCTGACGACCTAGCCGACCGCACCGATTTGCTCGCGGGCGATGACGATGCCCCTATTATTCGTTTAATCAATGCGATTTTGTCGCAAGCGGTGCGCGAAGGTGCGTCGGATATCCACCTTGAACCCTTTGAAGATCGCGTGTCGGTGCGTTTCCGTGTCGATGGTATTTTGACTGAGGTGTTATCGCCCAAGCCGGAATTGGCGCCGGTATTGGTCTCGCGTTTAAAGGTTATGGCGCGCTTGGATATCGCCGAGAAGCGTTTACCGCAAGATGGTCGTATTACCGTTCGCCTTGCGGGGCACGCGGTGGATATACGGGTATCCACACTTCCATCTGCTTTCGGTGAGCGTATTGTATTGCGTCTGCTCGATCAGGCGGCGGGCCAGTTGAAGCTGGAGCAATTAAAAATGCCTCAGCATGTTCACGATCGCCTCGCCAAAACACTGCTCAAACCCCACGGCATTGTGCTGGTAACCGGCCCTACAGGTTCGGGTAAAACCACCACGCTTTACGCTGGTTTAAGCCATATCAATACCCGTAGCCGCAACATTATGACCATCGAAGATCCGGTGGAATATTTGTTGCCCGGTATTGGTCAGACTCAAGTTAATACCAAAGTCGACATGACCTTTGCGCGTGGTTTGCGCGCTATTTTGCGTCAAGATCCGGATGTAGTAATGATCGGTGAAATCCGTGATGGCGAGACCGCTGAAATTGCGATTCAGGCCTCGCTCACGGGTCACTTGGTACTTTCCACACTCCATACCAATACTGCCATAGGCGCAGTATTACGGTTGAAAGACATGGGCGTCGAACCTTTCCTCTTGGCTTCCTCATTGGAGGTCGTGATGGCGCAGCGTTTGGTGCGGGTGCTTTGTACTCACTGTAAAGAAGAATACGAGCCAGTTGAATCCGAGCGCGACATGTTGAAGTTGCCGGTGGGTGTATCGGTTTGTCGCCCTGTGGGCTGTAAACACTGTAACAACCAAGGTTATCGCGGTCGTAAAGGTATTTACG
>Ga0070748_1000678_pt1 | contig 16019 bp, 13 predicted proteins | sample VirMetDEL_Nov_12_FD_77015 | JGI IMG/M metagenome (GOLD analysis project Ga0070748, IMG submission 77015) | Aqueous microbial communities from the Delaware River and Bay under freshwater to marine salinity gradient to study organic matter... | ecosystem: Environmental > Aquatic > Marine > Coastal... | reverse complement strand
GGTCTTGGTAAAACTCAGTTCAGCTGAGCTAAGTTCGATTCGCCAAGCTCTCATTAAGAGAGTCACCAATGCTAACTAAACCGCCTATAATGCCCGCCTTTGCGGGCATTATAGTTTTTGGTGCCGGTACCGTATTTTTTGGTGAGTTGAATCTATTCATGGCGAAACAGTTTTCCACAGCAGTGCTGCGCTGGTTTGATCAGCATGGGCGCAAGCATCTGCCTTGGCAGCAAAGTATCAACGCCTACCGCGTATGGTTATCAGAAATCATGCTGCAGCAAACTCAAGTTGCAACGGTGATTCCCTATTTCGAGCGTTTTACCGCGCGCTTTCCCGATGTGCAGGCGCTTGCCGCCGCGCCCATCGATGAGGTGCTGCACCTCTGGACGGGTTTGGGTTACTACGCCCGCGCGCGCAACCTGCATAAGTGCGCGCAAAGGGTAGTTGCCCAATATGACGGCCACTTCCCCGCAACAGTAGAGGCACTGGCTGAATTGTCGGGCATAGGTCGCTCTACTGCGGGTGCGATTGTGAGCATCGCCTTTCAACAGCGCGCGGCAATTTTGGATGGCAATGTAAAGCGGGTATTGGCGCGTTACCATGCGGTGGAAGGCTGGCCGGGGCAGAGCGATACCCTCAAGCAGCTGTGGGGCATCGCCGAACAATACACGCCGGCGAAGCGCTGCAATGACTACACCCAAGCCATGATGGATATGGGTGCAACACTCTGCACGCGAACCAAGCCTAAATGTGACAACTGCCCACTGCAGGGCGGCTGCGTTGCCTATGGGCAGGGCAATCCGCAGGATTACCCCGGCAAAAAGCCGAAAAAAATCCTGCCAGAAAAAACCGTGCAACTATTGATGTTGCGCAACCCCGCCGGTGACCTGCTGTTGCAGCAGCGCCCCGCGCAGGGTATCTGGGGCGGGCTTTGGAGCTTTCCAGAATTGGCGCTAGACGCAGATGCGCAAATCTATGTGGAAGATCACTTCGGCAAGGTGGAATCGCTAGAGCAGTGGAATAGCTACAGGCACACCTTTAGTCATTACCATCTCGACATCACCCCAGTGCTCCTGCAGCTGGCGCGCACGCCCAATGCAATAGGCGAGGGCGGCAGCCACTGGTACAACCCCCACGAGCCATCAAATTTGGGTTTAGCGGCACCGGTTAAAAAGCTGCTGGAAAAGCTCGCGCAGCTTGATCCGCGCAGCTAGCGGCTAGCTGTTAGACTGGCGCCCTTCATTATTCATTTTACTTATCCACACGCGCAGGAATTAGTTATGGCTCGCATGGTACTTTGCCGCAAATATCAACAAGAACTAGAAGGTCTCGACATGCCTCCCTACCCCGGTGCCAAGGGGCAGGATATCTACGACAACATCTCTAAAAAAGCCTGGCAGGAGTGGATGGCACACCAAACCATGCTCATCAACGAAAAGCGCCTAAGCATGATGGACATGGGTACCAAGGTGTATCTCAATGAGCAAATGCTCAAGTTTCTCTCCGGCGATGCCTACGACCAGGCCGACGGTTATGTACCGCCCGCCGCACAGGAATAAGGATAAAACCGGGCCCATTGCACAAGAACCAATCAGTTTGCGCGAGTCTTGATTAGTCGTTGATAAAAAAGAGATTTTTTTTAGAAAGTCTATTGACTCAAAAGCCCCAAGCGGGTTTAATACGCGCCTCTTGCAGCCCAGCGCTAACACTAGCCAGCAGCAAGATCTAGACACGCCCGGTTAGCTCAGTCGGTAGAGCAGTGGATTGAAAATCCTCGTGTCCCTGGTTCGATTCCGGGACCGGGCACCATATAAAGCCCAACGTAGTGCCAGTTGGTCAAAAACCCCGCCTAGTGCGGGGTTTTTTGTTTCTGGCCAATTCAATAAAAAGCCTTCCATTCCCAAAACCCTAATCGTTTTGTCGTCTAGCCGCAGGAGTGGAGTTATTTTTTTTCTGATGTGGTCTGAGGTGGGAGTGGCGTTGCCGCCACAAATGCGCGGTCTCAATATGTTATGTGTAACTGAACCGCTGCAGCAGACTCACAAGCTGGAAAGGCAGGGCGATTAAATCCATTGCAATTTCTGTAATTGATTCCAAGCGGATTGGACATGGTGCGCTTTCATCAAATGCTTTTTGCGGGGGTTCCAGCGTTGAACTTTTTCCAGGGCTTGCGCTGCAGTGGTCGCGCTTTCTTGCTTGGCTTCTGCCAAGGCTTGTTTGTCTGGCGTGATGGCTGATTCCACTACGCCATCGCCCACGCCGTGAAGGTAATGGCCATCCATACGATCTAAGGCGTGACGCAGTTGGTCTGCGTAGGGGCCGAACCGGTGTTTTTGATAGCTTAGTTTTAAGTCCTCACCCGCTGCTTGTAAAAAATACGCTAGCTTTTGCACTTCAATTTTAGATAAGCCGTAATGCATTGACTCGTAGTGTTCCAGCAAAACCAATATTGCCGCTACACCTGCCGTTATGCTGGGTTTCGTAGTGGTTGAAGCAGCATTTACATTGTGTTGGTGGCCTAAATCATTGCTGGGTGGTTGTATTGTCATGTTTATCTTTACACCCATATTTGGTTATTTTACCTTGACAAGAAGTTAATAAAGACCATAATTCGCAACAACACGGCCCCTTTCGGTGACACCTTTCAGGTGAAGCTGCTTAGGGGTTTTTTATTGCCTCGCGTTTTTCACCGCCGCCCTTACCAAGCTTCCCAGCCCTCTATTATGCCCATCCCCGCTAGGCTTAAATCCACGTGCGCAAGCGCTGGAAAGCTCTTTAAGTGATCACTCAGGCGACCCCACCATTCAGAGTTCGGGTTAGTTTGAATGAGTAAGTGGCGAATAATACACAGGAGTATAAAGGGTCGCGCCAATATATGGGGCGACTGCCAAGCGGCTTCCAGCAAGGGTACTTCGCTTGCGTCCGGTTTTTTGGGCTGCTCAGACATATTTCTATTCCAAAGGCGACTGTGGTGGGCACACACATTACGTAGATAGCTCAAGCAACGTAGCCATGAAGCAAATACTTGCCCTTTACCAAGCCCATACTTTTGCGCAATTTGGTTTTGATCTTCGGGTAACATGCCTGCAAATAGGGCGGATAAAGTACCAAAATCCCACACCTCACAGGCGATCCAAACCGCAAGGGGTAAACCGTATTTGCCCGTGTTGTGGCGAATAAACTCTTCTTTAGAACGACTGATTAAGCGCGCATGATTTTGCAGCCACTGGTGGTGGCGACTCAAGCCCGTTTTATCGTCGAGTTTTACTGCAAAGTCCTGCTGTAATAAATCAGGCTTTAGGTAAGCAAAGGCATCGCGCTTACCTAGCAAATGAGAAATGTCCACGCGTAAAGCGACCTCAATCCGTTCCAGTGCATCTAACACCAGCAAGCGTAATTTTTTATCAAAAACGTATAAGTCCACCGCCTGTTGAAAAGAAGCTCCCGCTTTAAATTCGTTCAACACCAGCTTATCGGTCATGCCTTTTTTATATTTGCTTCGGCCGTCAGCATAAAGTGGGCAACACTCAGCGGTACGCTGCCTAAAGGGAAACCAATAGCCGCTTAAGCGGTAGTAGCCAATTCGTTCTAAATGTTCGAGTGCCTTTGGTTCATCCGCAATAACCATGCCCCGGCTTTTAAGGTTTTGCAGCTGATCATTAAAGCTCAGCCAAGGTTTTTCATACGCCATGGTTATAATCCTTAATTAACTGCCTGCTCAACCAAGGCATCAGCCAGTGCGAGCTGGGTGGTTTGGGCGTTTTGGAGGTTGGTTTTTAATGTGTCGCAGAGAGCCATGAGTTCATCGACTTTGGTGACTATGCGGTGTTGTTCTTCAGAAGGAGCAATTGGAATAACGTATCTATCTAACTTGTCACCAGTAAAATGTTGAATTGTCGCACCCGATATATATTTATCTAAGCCGCCAGTGTTTAAGTCATTAAATAAACATAACTGCAGATATTCACTAATTACTCCAGAGTAGGCTCTTGCGCGGTGAAGTGCTTTTTGAAAGTACATCTCGATAGTTTTATGTTTCCAAATTGCACAACGACCAGGGTAACCGCCCTCACAAATTAACAAATCACCGTATTCAAGCTTGAATTCCGAAAGCTCACTCTCTTCTAACTTCATCTCTTTGATGTCGTCAAGCTCTATAAGACCCCACTGTACATTTGTGTTTCTCAGATAGGGTTTCATTTCTCCTGAATTTTTTGCTTTGTCCAACATTTTTCCTAGCCGTGAATTTGCGACACTGCTAAATCTTTCCCATTCCCACCCACTCGGCAACTCAAACGGTTTTTCCTCATCTGTAATTTCCGGCAACGGTTTTTCTTTTTTGATTTTCCCTTCTTTAATCAGCTGCGCTTTTTCGGTGGCGATTTTTTTAAGTAGTTCGTTGGCGGGTTCGTCGTTGGGGTTTTGGGGGACGAGTTTGCCCATGACGGCTAATTGCAGAATGGTTTGTTTGAGTTGGTCGATACTGTGTTCGGTGGTGAATAGAGTATCGAAGTGCGCGGCTATGCGCTGCCAGTTGTTTTGCAGCTCATTGTGATCGCTGCTGTTGCTTAAGGTGGCGAGCAGTGCTTCTACGAGTTGAGCATGGGCGACAATATTGTCGCTTTGGGTTTGCTCCAATTGATCGCAGAATGCCATTAGCTCATCGACTTTGGCGACTATGCGGTGTTGCTCTGAAAGAGGGGGAAGAGGAAACAGTAATGGCTCAATATCTTTATTATTTATTTGAGGTACGCTGGTTCCGCTATTCAATAATGCTAAATCTATACCACTAAGCCAAAGCATTGCATATTCTAAGATTATGCCTGTGTATGGCGTTATTGCCATGACGTTGAGGTCAACGAAAATTTCTTCTCTAACATAACGCTTTTTGTTTGTAGCTATGGCGCCACCTCTTTTGGGAAACACTATGCTCCCCGAAGGAATCAAGGAGCGTTTTTCTTTTTCGAAAGGATCAACGAAGCGCGAAGATGTTTTTATTTCCATTTCATTATTTGGCAAATTCATATCGCCAACTTTGACATATAAGTATTCACCACTTTCAAGTTCTCTTTCTTTTTCAAAAGTAGTACCGCTCATCAAAGTAAATCCTGTCCCAAGGCGGATATATTTCCATTTCTCAGGCAACTCAAACGGCTTTTCCTCATCCGTAATTTCCGGTAGCGACTTTTCTTTTTTAATTTTTCCTTCTTTAATCAACTTCGCTTTTTCAGCCGAAACTTTTTTCAACAACTCACTTGCAGGCTCATCCCTCGAATCTTGCGGCACCAATTTTCCCCGCACCGCCAATTCCAAAATCAACTCGCGTAGTTTTTTAATGCCGACTAAATCCAGCTTGTTATTGCTGCCACGCCCTGCGGTGCTGCGGGTTTTATGGGCGGCTGTCCAAATATCTAAATGTTCGGTAATTAGGTTTTGCATAATTTTTCGTTTCTACTAAATAGTGCCACCAGTGGTGACACTATTGAATTTCAGGGTTGCTTGAAGCTAGTTCGCGCTCAATGGCTTCTATGCTGGGTAATTTGTCTTCTAAGTCGGCGGGCAAGGCTTGAATTAATTGATACTCGGCTACGCCTATGGGCTTATTGGAATCACGCAGTGAATATTCGGCGACCACACGGTTTTTACTTTTGCACAATAAGAGCCCAATGGTTGCATTGTCTTGAGCGGTTTTCATTTGTGCGTCCACAGCATTCAAATAAAAACTGAGTTTACCGGCATGCTCTGGCTGGAATTCGCCCGCTTTGAGTTCTACCACTACGTAGCAGCGCAGGCTTAGGTGGTAAAACAATAAATCGATAAAGAAATCATCGCCACCCACTTCTAGGTGAACTTGCCGCCCTACATACGCAAAGCCAGCACCTAGTTCAAGTAAGAAGCGAGTGATGTGTTGTACCAGCGCGGTTTCAATATCGCGCTCTTGCGCTTCTTCAGTAAGGCCAAGAAAATCAAAACGATAAGGGTCTTTTAATGTTTCGCGAGCCAAATCAGATTGCGGCTTAGGTAACTGCAAATCGAAGTTGGTAATCGCCTTGCCGCTACGCTCCAGTAAATGGGATTCAATTTGCATCACTAATACGTTGCGCGACCAGTTATTTTCTATGGCTTTGGCGGCATACCAACGGCGAGCTTCTGGGCTAGCCAATTTGTCCAGCAGTGCTAATTGATGATACCAAGGTAATTGTGCAAGCACCTCTTGCACAAATTCAGAGTCAGGCCACGCTTGCGCAAAGGCGCGCATATATTTCAGATTTCTGGGCGAAAACCCCTTCATATCAGGGAAGATGTTACGTAAATCCTGCGCCAGCCGCTCTATGACTTTTGCGCCCCATCCTTCCTGTGTTTGACGGTCTACAATATCGCCCCCAATTTGCCAATAAAGCAATACCAGCTCACGGTTTACTGCTAAGGAGGCACGCTGTTGTGTGCTGTGAATTCGCGTTTTTAATTCAACAAGCCAATCAGCATAGCCGCTAGGCATGGGTATTAAAGAGGCGGCGGGTTTATCGCTCATCATGTAGCTCCGAATTAGCTTTTTAACGCATCACTCAAAATGGTTTTAAGTTGATCTCTCAGTATTTGAATTTGCTTTTGTTGCTGCGCGTAAGTGACAAGCAATTCATCGGGGTCATGGCTTATTTGCTCAGCCACATGGGGGTTTTTAATGTCCAAGTTGTAGTTGCGGGCAACTATATCCTCAAGGCTGACTTTCCATGCCTGTTCGTTTTCAACACGATTTTTGCGTTTGGCTTTTACCGATTGCTTTTTGCCTTCGCCCCACCATTCCATGCAGTCGGTAAAGTCTGCTAGTTTCATGGGTTTGGTTTTGTTAAAGGCTTTTATACCGGCGGGTAGCGGTAGCTCGTAGTACCACACCTCTTTAGTCGGTTTACCTTTTTCAAAAAAGAGAATATTGGTTTTAATGCCGGTGTAGGGCGCAAATACCGAGTTGGGTAGGCGCACAATGGTGTGCAAATTACATTCGGTGAGCAGGTGTTCTTTAAGGCGAGTTTTCATGCCTTCGCCAAACAGAAAGCCATCGGGCAATACCACGGCGGCGCGGCCAGTGTCTTTAAGTAGGTGAATAAACAGCGTCATAAATAAATCTGCTGTTTCGCGGGTGCGGAAACTTTGCGGAAAGTTGGACTCTATGCCGTCTTCCTCCATGCCACCAAAGGGTGGGTTGGCGATGATGATGTCTTTGCGCTCTTTTGGCCCCCAGCTAATAAGCGGGCGCGCCAAGGTATTGTCGTGAATAATTTGGCTGGGTACTTCTATGCCGTGCAGAATCATATTGGTGGTGGCGAGTAAGTGCGGCAGTGGCTTTTTTTCGACGCCGTGAATGCTGGCTTGCAGGATTTTTTCATCGTCTGCGGTTTTTACATAGTGTTTGCGTTTGTACTCAATGGTGCAGGTTAAAAAGCCGCCGGTGCCGCAAGCCGGGTCCATCACGCTTTCGTCGAGTTGCGGGTCGGTCATTTGCACCATAAATTCGGTGACGGCGCGCGGGGTATAAAATTCACCGGCGTTGCCTGCGTTTTGTAAATCGCGCAGGATTTGCTCGTACATATTGCCGAATTCGTGGCGTTCTTGGGCTTTATTAAAATCCACCCCTTCCTGAATTTTATTGATCACTTGGCGAATTAAGTGGCCAGACTTCATGTAGTTGTAGGCGTCTTCAAACACGCTGCGAATCACATAGGCGCGCTCGTCACCGGCCTTGGCTTTTAATTGCTGTAGGCCGGGGAAGAGGGTGTTGTCGATAAATTCTTTTAGCTCATCGCCGGTAATACCTTCCGGGTCGGCTGCCCAGTTGCGCCAGCGCATGTATTTGGGGATAGGCGATGTGTAGTCGTCATCAAACATTTCCCATTCTTGTTCTTTGTCGTCATAGATTTTTAAAAATAACATCCAAACTAACTGGCCTATGCGCTGTGCGTCGCCATCCACGCCTACGTCTTTGCGCATGATGTCTTGGATGGATTTGATGGTAGAACTTATGGACATGGGTAAACCTTAGTTAAATAAAGCGGTGAAGCAGTTAAGCGGATTCGGGTGGCAGGTAGAGTTGGTCTTCCAATTCTTTTACCGCGCTGAGGTATTTGGGTTTTCCGCCAAAGGCATTGATCAACTCCATGGGAGCACCTAATTGATCAAAGGGCGGCAGCTTTAGAATGTTGGTATTTTCTATATGTTCTACGCCGGTGTCGGCATATTTTTCCAGCAAGCCTTCTAGCACTTGTTTGGCGGCACCTTGGTACTTGGTGAAGTAGTTGCGTTTTTTGACGTTGTTCGCGCGCTCTTTGCGCGAGAGCGGTGGTTGGCCGTAAACAATGTGGGCGATTAAATCGAAGGCATCCAACTCGTAACCGAGCTTTTTACTCACATCGGCTTGCAGGTCGTCCCATAAAACGCCTTGTGCGGCGAGCTCTTCAATAATGGCTTTCTTTTGTTCGGCATCGCCCCATTTGCGCAAAAAGTCATTGAGGGTGGCGAATTGTTTGGTAACGCACAGGCGCGTGTAGTCGGTAAGCGATTCGGTAATGAGTTTGCCGTTGCTATCCAAATATTGAATGCGCTCGTCGATGACTTTTACTGCAACGCCATTGACCACGTATTTTTTGGGTGGGTAGCCTATGCCATCATCGCTAGCATTATCGCGACCTCCATAGGGTGGATAGCCTGTGTCGTCATCACCAAACCCAGGCAGTGGGCCGCCGTCAATTAGTGTGTTTTCGCCTTCTGGCATTTCGTCGGGCGGTACGATGGTGGTTTGTGGTTCGGGGTTGTAAACCTGAACTGGGTCGCCATCAAACGTTGGGTCGGCAAAGAGCTCGGTGGCTTTTTTGAAATCTAAAATCGTAAACCAGTGTTTGTCGTAGTCGTCATCAATGCGGGTGCCACGCCCAATGATTTGCTTGAACTCGGTCATGGATTGAATGCGCTGATCCAACACGATTAACTTGCAGGTTTTGGCATCCACACCGGTGGTCATTAATTTGCTGGTGGTGGCAATGACAGGGTATTTGGATTCTGGGTTGATAAAGTTATCCAGCTCTCTTTTGCCTTCGTCGTTGTCGCCGGTAATGCGCATAACATATTTTCGGTTTTCGGCATCGCGCTCTGGGTTTAAGTTGACTAGCGCTTGGCGCATGCGTTCGGCGTGATCTATGTCATCGCAGAAGACGATGGTTTTTTGAAATTCGCCGGTTTTTTGTAGGTACTCGGTGATTTTCATGGCGACCAGTTGGGTGCGCTCATCAAACACGATTTTTTTGTCGATGTCTTTTTGGTTGTAAATGCGGTCTTCAATTACATTGCCGTATTTATCTTTTTGGCCCGCCTTTGGTCGCCAGCCCTGCAAATCTACATCGAAATCTATGCGCACGACTTTGTAAGGAGCGAGGAAACCGTCATCGATCCCTTGTTTGAGTGAGTAGGTATAAATGGGCTCGCCAAAGTAGTCGATGTTGCTGGTGTCTTTGGTTTCCTTGGGTGTTGCGGTTAAACCAATATGAGTTGCGTTTTTAAAGTAGGTGAGAATTTCTCGCCAGGCGGAGTCTTCTTTGGCGCTGCCTCTGTGGCACTCGTCGATGACGATTAAATCGAAAAAGTCTTCCGAGAATTGTTTGTACACATTGCGCACTTCTTCGGTGCCGCTCAGTGCTTGGTATAAACCCAAGTAGATTTCATAAGCTTTGTTTACTTTTTTGCTGCTCTTTTGGATAGCTAGGGTTAAGTCTTGGCTTACACCATCGCGTTCCATGCCGGCTGCATTGGGCGAAAGTTTTGCCATGGCAGGGCCGAAGGGGCGGAAATCGCCCACCATGGTTTGGTTAATCAAAATATTTCGGTCAGCCAAAAACAGAATGCGTTTTTTCTGTTTGGACTTCCATAAACGCCAGATGATTTGGAACGCGGTGTAGGTTTTGCCGGTGCCGGTGGCCATAACCAAAAGTATTCGATCTTGCCCGCGCGCTACGGCTTCAACGGTGCGGTTGATGGCGTTCATTTGGTAATAGCGTGGTGTGCGGCCGCGGCCGTCGTCATAGTAGGGGCTTTCGACAATTTCGCTGACGGCCGGTGTTAAGCCCTTCCATTGGCAATAGCGCTGCCATAACTCCGTTGGCGAGGGGAACTGATCGAGGCTGAGTTCGGTTTCGAGTTGTGCGCCGGTACGGGTTTTATCGTGAAATAAAAATCCATCGCCGTTGCTGGAAAATACAAAGGGTGTGTCTAGGGCATCGCTGTAGGCCAATGCTTGCTGCATGCCAGAGCCGACACTGTGTTTGTTGTCTTTGGCTTCAATAACGGCAATGGGCTGGTTGGCTTGATGGTAGAGCACATAGTCAGCGCGACGCTTTTCACCGCGGGTATGCATGCGGCCACGCACTATGACCCGGCCTGCCGTAAAGGTTAGCTCTTCGCGCACTTGGGTTTGCAGATCCCAACCGGCTTGTATTATTGCAGGGGTAATAAATTTACTGCAGATGTCGCGCTCAGAGAGCTGTTTCTTATCCATTGAGAAATCCTGACAATCCAAACTGGGCTTATAAAGTCTTATTAAATCCTGATTGGCCTGCAATATAGCAGTTTGTGAATTGGTTAACAGCTGTTTAGACCTTGGTGTTTTTTAGTGTGTTTTATTAGTGTGCTTTTTTGGGACTTTAATTGTTGCAATTGGCATGTCAGAGTGGGCTGGCCTCTCTCGGCTCCAGATATTTCTCGCATATTTTAGATCCCATGTATAAATATGCATTCTTTGTGAGTTTTCTATAGCGGCGTTAATTCATGTCGATAGTATCGACACAATAATTCATGTCGATACTATCGACACAACGCGCTGTCGTGTCGATAAAATGTGAAATTATCGACACGACCGAATGCGCGATATGGTCAAGTTGAAATAGAGTCATCCGTTATTTTACTTTGGGTGTTATTTTTAAGCAGGCAAATGGTTTATTTAGTTTGCTTAGGTGCTTTCCACGCGATTTACATTAAGACTCATGTTGCGACTTGGCGTTGGAGAAGGTGGGTTTTATGCCTTCTATCTTCAGTTCTGCAACAGCCCTCTCGGTAACTGTACCTGCGCTACTCCGCCTACTGAATCCATACAGTCGCCTTAACCCCCCCCTGTTTCAGGAGGGCTGACTCTCGGTGTAATAGGCTTTGTGCTAGGGTTATTCATCCCAGTAAAAAGAATTACTAGGATGCTGTTCAATTGTCTTGGACAAAAACAATTTCATCGTGAGTTGCGCCTAAACCAAATTTATCTGGAACGAGTGCCTCATGCGGTGTATGTGGCGGCATAACGCGCCCAGCGCTTTTGGCCGGTTCATGCTATGGTGCGCGCAATTTTTGAGTGTGTTAGGAGCCCTTTATGACCAATAACGATATTCTTCGCCGTTTGCGTTTTGTGTTTGATTGCAACGATAGCCGCATGATGGAGCTGTTTAGTTTGGGCGGCGAGCGCGCTACCCGCGAGCAGGTGAGTGCGTGGTTGAAGCAGGATGATAAGCCGGATTTTGTGGAGCTGAACGATAAGTTGTTGGCGACGTTTTTGAATGGTTTGATTGTGAAGCTGCGCGGCGCACGCGAGGGTGGTGTTCCAGTGGCGGAGTCGCGCTTGAACAATAATATTATCCTGCGTAAGTTGAAAATCGCCTTGGACTTTAAAGACGATGATGTACTCGGGGTGATGGATTTGGCTGAATTCCCCTTGAGTAAGCATGAGCTGAGCGCTTTTTTCCGCAAGGCGGACCATCACAATTACCGCGAATGTCAGACGCAGGTGTTGCGTAATTTTTTGCGCGGGTTGCAGTTGAAGTTGCGCGGCGACCTTGAGGATAAGGGTGAGCCAGCGGCCGAGAGCTAGTGGTTCCTTTCGGGTGGCTTAGTGCCTAGCGTTCTAAGTGGCTTTTGGTTTGATTGCGATGTGGTCGGTAGCTTTGCTGTTATATGTGGTTTGGCGTCCTATACTGCAATTAAGCTTGTTGTTAGATGCTTAATTGCGTCGCTGGAGAGATTGTATGCGCAGCTATATTCGCCACCCTACCTCAATTCCTATACAAATATGTGCGGGCGATACAGTGCCCTGGCCTATGGCAGTGCAAAATCTCAGTTCGGGTGGATTGTGTTTTGTGACCGAGCGGGCGATGCGGGTGGGTTCTTTGGTGGAGTTTTCGATTCCGTCGGTACAGCCTAATTATCACGGTGAAGGTGTGGTGGTGTGGCGGCGCGAGCAGGCGCCTCAGCTGTTTGAGGTGGGCTTGCGCTTTACCAGCAACGATGAGTATTTCCGTGTGCGTATGGCGGAACAGGTGTGCCAGATAGAGGCCTATCGCCAGCAGCAACTGGAGCTTGGGCGAGAGCTAGGTGGGGAGGCGGCGGCGCTGGAGTGGATAGGAAAGTTTGCCGCGGGCTTTAATGGCGAGGAAAAGGAGTTGTAAGCGTGAATTTGATTGATAAAAAAACCGGCGCTAGGCCGGTTTTTTTATGCTTGCGGAAGGCTGTTATTCCGCTTTGGCGGCGTCTTCCTTGATGTGGAAGGGCGCGAGCCAGCAGACGATAAAAGAGGGGATGGTGGCTATCATCACGAAAATGAAGTAGTGGACGTAGCCCAGCATTTGCTGCAGGTGACCGCTGAGTATGCCGGTAACCATCATGCACAGACCCATAAGCCCAGTACCAAAGGCGTAGTGGCTGGTGGTGTATTTGCCAGGTGCCATTTGCTGCATTAGGTAGATCATGAAGCCCACGGAACCAAAGCCGAAGAAGAACTTCTCAACCGCTACTCCAAGGGTAATTAGCCACATGTTTTCAGGCTGGTAAATAGACATGATCAAGAAGGTGACATTGGGGATGTTGACGGCGCAGCAGAGAATGAACAGGGTATTTTGCAGGCCGCGCGCGGCAATAAACCAGCCGCCTAAGAGCGAGCCAAGCAATACCGCGCCCAAGCCATAGGTGCCGAAAATAAGGCCAAGTTGTTGATTGGTAAGGCCGAGGCCGCCGGTGTCGTGGCTGTCGAGCATAAAGAAGGGGCCAATTTTTTCCAAAAAGCCAATGCTGAGGCGGAATAGAAAGGCGAAGGCGATCATCAACCAGATGTCGCGTTTTTGGAAAAAGGTGATGAAGGAGTCGCTGAGCACTCCGCCCGCTTCTTTTATGCTGGTAGGGGTGTTCTCAGCGCGGGCGCCATCGGGCATAAATTTGTAGTGCCAAAGTGCCATGAGCAGGTTGGTGCCCGCCACTAAGAACATTACTACGCGCCAGGCGTCTATCCAGTTGCTGTCAAATACTGTGGGGTCGTGTTTGAATACTGATTCGTGCAGGTAACCGCTGAGGATAACCAGGCCGCCGGTGGCGACTATGGGGCCTAAATTCCAGCTGAGGCTTTGAACGCCGCAGTAGAGCGATTGTCGCTTGCTGTCGAGCGAGGTGACGTATACGCCGTCGCTGGCGATATCTTGGGTGGCGCCCACAAAGGAGAGTAGCCAGAAGATAATCATCAGCACGAACATGTAATTGGGGAGGTTCATCGCCAGCGCCACACCGGCAAAGCCGAGGCCGAGAGTGGTTTGCATCAACAGTACGAAAAATTTCTTGGTTTTATACATCTCCACAAAGGGCGCGAAGATAGGTTTTATGGTGTAAGCCAAAATCAGGTAGCTGGCGTATTCGGCGGCCTGGGCATTACTCATGCCGAGGTTTTTAAACATAATGGCGGTGACACTGGTCAGTGTCATATAGGTCAGTGCCATGGTGAAGTAGCCGGACGGCACCCAGAGCAGTGGGTGTTTAATCTTGTTAGCAGGCGTCATTGGGGTTTACCTTTTTTATTGTATTCGCTGTTTTTTTTGTGGTAACTCCAGCGCTGTGGGGCCAAGTGCGGGCGTTACTCATGACTTTAGCGGTTTGCTCGCTGGTCTTTATTTATTGTTAATCTTGTATCAGTTATTTGTTGCTATGGTATTTACGACTTCTGGCGCTCTATTACGACACACCCAACTCAAGGAGTTGGAGCACCTTGGGTTGGGATTGTCGCTTGTCGTGGCGCCCAGCTTAACCTTTGAGCTGGCGCTTGTCTTTAGCTGGGGCCAGTCGATTGCGACTTATTTACCGGCGTTATAGGTTTCAGCTGCTTGCAGGATTTCAGCGCGTGCTTCGTCTACATCGCCCCAGCCTTCCACTTTTACCCACTTACCTTTTTCTAAATCTTTGTAGTGCGTGAAGAAGTGCTCAATTTGCTGAAGGACAACGGGCGGCAAGTCGGCCAATTTTTGTACGTTGCTGTACAAGGTGGTGAGCTTGTCGTGGGGTACCGCGAGGATTTTGGCATCTTGGCCGGCTTCGTCGCTCATTTTTAGCACGCCAATTGGACGGCAGCGAATCACTGAGCCTGCTTGAACGGGCTGCGGGAAAAGTACCAATACGTCAGCCGCATCGCCATCGCCACACAGGGTGTGAGGGATGTAGCCGTAGTTGGCGGGGTAGTGCATTGGGGTGCTGACGAGGCGATCGACAAACAGGGCGTTGGAGTCCTTGTCGATTTCATATTTGATGGAGCTGTCTAGGGGGATTTCGATTACAACGTTAAAATCGTCGGGCAGGCTTTTGCCCGCAGGAACTAATTCAAAGCTCATGGTATTTTCCTGATGGGGATTGAGGGTGGAGTTAAAAAAACAGCGCGGATTCTACCATAACAACAGCGTGACAATAATGCCGAGCGCAATGACAGCGGCGAGGCCGAGCAGCCAGCCATAGTTTTTGCGCGGGTTGAAGCTGGGTTGTTCGATGCGGTTGCCTGGGGACGTGGGGCGCGTTATCCAGCGCTTGGGCTCTTGGCTTAGTTGTTTGCGTTCAACGGGTTTACTGAGTTCTTCGATAGGCTTGCGCAGGCGGGTTTTGTTGTCATCTGTGTCGGGCGCCACTATGCGGAAGGTGTAAACATCCATACGCAGTCGATCGCCATTGTTGGCAGTGGTGTTGTCTACCCGTAGCTCATTGAGATAGGTACCGTTGGCGGATGAGAGGTCTTTGATGCGCAGATGATTGCCTTCGATGCTAACTTCTGCATGGCGGCGCGACAGATGGGTTCCGGGAATGACAACATCGCACTCTTTTCCGCGTCCGATAATCCAGCTTTTGTCTGCGCCTATAATAAACTGCTTGCCTGCAAGCCAGTTGCCATCAGCCACCAAGCGCCAGGGTGCGGAATAGCTGTCTTTCGGTTTGTCGGCGAGGCTGCGTGGGTCAAGTACTATGATTTCAACCTTGCCAATGCGTAGAATGTCGCCGGGCAAAATCTCTTTTTGGGTGATGCGCTGGCCGTTAACAAAACTGCCGCTGTTGCTGTTGTTGTCTTTGATGAATGTCTTGCCATCTTCTTTGATCAGTTTGGCGTGTATAGAATCAATGGTTGCGTCTTCTATTACTAGCTGATTATCGGCGGCGCTGCCGATCGAATAGATCTTCTCTACAACCCATAAAGGGGGGTAGCGGTTGTCCTTAAAATGAAGTTTAAGCATGAGCGCAATCCGTAGAGGCAAGTTTGGCCACAGCAAAGGAGGTGGCCTTTCTTCGTTATATCCACTGAAAAGCTAATTGAGTGCAATTCAGTAGCTTTTAGGCGACATAGGTGTTAGCAGCTAAATGATCCTAGATCATAACTGTTGTGATCCTTGATGCCAAAGTAAATTGCCCATTTTTGTCGTTATTTAACAATTAAGGCTGCATGCCATCACAGTTTTCACATCCTATTTCTGAGTATTAAAATGACTATAACTACATCCGAAAAATTATTGCCGCCGCAGGCGACACAGAAGGTGGTGATCCACTACTGCAACATGTGCCGTTGGATGCTGCGCTCGGCGTGGTTGGCACAGGAGCTATTGGGTACCTTCGATGGTGAACTAGATGAGGTGGCGCTGCATCCTGGCACCGGTGGCATTTTTCAAGTGTGGCTCAACGATCAGCTGATCTGGGGTAGGGTTGCCGAT
>Ga0070748_1000675_pt1 | contig 16052 bp, 18 predicted proteins | sample VirMetDEL_Nov_12_FD_77015 | JGI IMG/M metagenome (GOLD analysis project Ga0070748, IMG submission 77015) | Aqueous microbial communities from the Delaware River and Bay under freshwater to marine salinity gradient to study organic matter... | ecosystem: Environmental > Aquatic > Marine > Coastal... | reverse complement strand
CTTTCCTTCACTCCCGAAGGTATCATAACTAGGCTGGCGTCGTCAAAAAATGTTCCCATATTACGCGTCTATTTTTAAGGCGGCAACGGCTTTGTTGACGCAAGTTTGTGATTCGAAAATGCCTCCGTCGGACAATACGCGGGAACGGAAATCGGAAACAACCGACCCTAAATTCGACCCGAATACGCCTCTACGAAGTAGGTAATAAAATTGAGCGTTATTCATTTTGTGAATGTTTTATGTTTTGTAAATATAACAATCGTTAAACGGATTTTTATTTCTCTTTCTTCTGAATGATGAACCAACTGGAATTGTTTCCCAACAACGTGATTCCGTCGTAACTTCTGTCCATCGTATATGTTGATTCCGCATCAATGCGTTGTCCCGATTGTGGTGACAACGTGATTGTTTTGTTTGCCGCAACCGTGTCGTCGGTTTTGAATCGCATGATGACGCCGGAATCAGCATTCGGCAACGTTATGGTGTACGTTCCATTTCCACCCGAATAACTGATGAAATTGAAATGGTCATTCAACGTCAACGTTTCTGAACCGCCGGGTGTCCCCGTGATGTTGTTGATTGTGACGCTCACTTGTTGCGTTGTGGTAAATGCGCCAACCGATGTTGATTGAAGTGTTGAACCGCCGGTGACGCTCAACGAACCCGTCAATCCAGTGTTGCCGCCGACATCCAAATCAGTGCCGACGTTTGCCGACGTCGTAACGTCCAAAACGTTTGTGTCAACATTCACGGCGTCGATTCCGTCAAAAGAAACACCGCCCGACAAACTATTGACGTTGCCAAAACCCACGTTGTCCGTTGGAAAAGCCGCATCGTCAAACGTCGGTGTGATGGATGCTTTTTCAATCACAAACCATTCGCCATCCCATTCGTCACGATTAGCGTTGAAAGTTCCGCCTAATTGAATCCAAATCTTTTGGTCAAATTTCAAACGCTCCTTGAAATCGTGAACGGAAAACATTGCGCCCGCATATTTTTCAACGGGATTGTTCATCAGTTTCAATAATTCTTTGCAAACCAATTTTTGGATTTCAACATAAGAACCGGAATTGCCTTCGCGCCAATTGGTGTATGGAACCTTTATCAATAAACCGCCGACATCGTATTGATTGACCAATGAACCGCGTTCGCCTTGCCCGGTGAAAATACTTGTTTCGGGCAATTCATAAGAAACCAAACCATTGATGTCGGCATTCGGCGACACGGCGCGGATTCTTGTTGTTTGATTTTGTATTGAACCGAACGATGAATCGACCGATTGCAACGTCATCTTGTACGATGACGAGTTCCCAATATTCAAACCACGAACGGAACCATTCGTTTCAACGAATCCAATAAAATCCCAATTGATGGTCATATCGCCATCCGCTGGAACTTGAGGCGTGACGATTGTCGTTGGCCCACCGATTTGAATGACATCGGAATTTCCCAACGTCACTTGACCGCTGAATTCTTGGAACGTGCCAATTAAAACTTCGTAACCCGAACCCGATTGTGTTGTTGTCCATACGGGTGTGGATGGCGTTGTTCCCGTGTATGTGCGTTTTAAATAGTACGTGACGTTGTTGTTGAAATCAAACAATTCAACGTTCAATTTCATCTTTGCAAAGATGTTGTTTTGATTGACATTGACATTTAAAAACAATTTGATTTGGTGGTTGAACACCAACGTCAATTGATTCTGCAAAGCGGATGAAATCAAACCAATAGCCAAATCGGGGTCGACGCCGTTTTTCCACGTCACACCCTTCATTGCTTTTGGTTCTTGATTCAGCGTGATGGACACGTCGTTCACCGCTGGCAAGAAATTGAAAATATTTCCAGCCAATCGCGCTTGCCCCGACAATTGGTCAATCGTTCTTTCATAAGAAACAACCGATTGGTCAATCTTTGTTTTATTCTTTTTATATCGATGTTCCGTGAATGTCGCATTGTCGCGTTGAAACAATTGTTCCAATCGATATTGACCATCCGAATAATAAAAACGTAAACCGAAAATCGTGCACATTTGCGACAAGATTTCAAACCAATTTTTGTTGGTATAAAATCCTTGTTCGTCAATCGTGTCGAACGCGTGGAAATCTGCAAATACTTCATCCAACGGATTGTTGTTCGCGTTGTAGGTCATTTCTTGCGCCCACCAATCACACACAACAACGAACACGGGGTCGTTTGCGCCATATATTTCCAGTGCGCCAACTTGGTCCAATGCGTTGATGAATTGATTTGTGAATTGTCTGAAGAATGACGTTCCACACAACGTGTCCTTCAATTTTGAAATCCCGTCGGTTGCTTGAATGCTAAAAATTGACGGAAATGAAACGTCTTCAACTTCAATCAAATCTTGAACAATCATTCCAGCCCAAAACAATTCTTCGGTTGTGCTAACTGAGCCTCCTAAATCAATCACCGCTTGTTTATAGCAAGCCGTTGATTCAACTTCGCCGCCATCAATTGCAACGCGCGATTCGTATTGTGCAAAAACATTCGCGTTGTTGTTCGTGAATATACGATTGACAACAATTGAAAATCGGTCTTGTTGGTATTGCTTCAACAATTCGATGTATTGCAACAACGCCGGTTCACCTTTGTTTAATATGTTGATGTTTAATGAAGACCCAATGATTGGGGAATATATGTTGTCGGTTTGACCCGAATAGTTCAATTGAAACCCATCACTCGAAACGTTGATTTTTGTCGATGCCCCGGTGAATTCATTGTCGTGAAAATTTATCACATAATCAATACCGAATGATGACGTGAATTCCGCGTGTAATCTGATAGCCATATATTAAAAACCTCTTTGTCTTGTTCTGTTGCGTGATGCGCGTTCGTTGGACAACAAAATGTCCGACCCGCTGATTCGGCCAACGACTTCCACACGTTGTGAACCGCCGCCAAATTCGCCCAATCGATCCAATGGAATGACCGCTTCGGATTGTCCACCTTCACCGATCATTGCTAATGTGGGTGAAGTTACAACACCACCTTCAGCCAACATTGGAATTCCACCCATCGCTGGCAAAACATACTTCATTGTCCCAGCGATATCTTTGATGCTACCAATTCCACCAATTCCACCTGTGACTGCTCGCAATACAATCGACAATGCAATTGCCGTGATCAATGTTGCAGTCAATTGTGCGGCCATTCTTTTCAGGCCTTGCAAAAATACTTTGAAGAAATTTTCACCTTCAAAAACTGCTTGTGCGAATGCATTCCCTAATTCGTTTGACATACCCCTGGCCAATCCATTCGTAAGGTCAATGGCTTGTTTCAGGTCCCGTTTCAACGGTTCCATCACGTTCAATGATTTCAACCTCGCGCCAACGGATTCCATTTTATTTGGTAAATCCAACAATTCCTGTTTCAACACTTCCGTTTCATCGGATAGACCGTTTGTTTCGGTTGTTGCCGATGACATTGATTCAGCCAATTGATCAACACTTTCACCAACCTGAACAACGGCGGCATTCGCCTCATCAAGTTTGGTTTTGTTGACCGCCAACATTTGATTGTTGAAATCTATTTCCTGAACCAATGCAGCCTGTTCGGGCGTTAATGATTGCAATGATCCTTTATAATTCTCAATGTCTTTAGATGACAACACACGGCCAAATGATGCCTGTGATTTTTCAGCCAATCCATCGCTGACCTTCAATGTGTTGTTGAATAATTTTTGCGCTTCAACCGCTTCTTTGGTGGCTTGCGTCATCTCATCCTGTGATGCGATAAGGGCGATTTTCTTTGCCACCTGTTTGTTCATTTCCTTTTGCGCATCCGCAATGTCCTGAACCGAATCCTTTTCATCAATAAGATTTGGCAACAAATCCTTGTATTCCGTGTTCAATTTACGGATCAAACGACCGCGTTGTTCGTTGGAAATGTTTTGACTTTTTATGGTGTTGATCAGGTTGTTCGCTTGTTTTTGACGGATTTGAGTGTTCGCAATATCTTCTTCTGCGGAATCAGTCAGTCCTTTTTCAATTTCAACCGCTTCCTTTTTTCTACGGTTGACCAAATAAAGAACACCAGCCAATGCGGTCAATGCCGTGATCACAATACCAATTGGATTGGCCTTCAATACAAAATTGTATGCCTTTTGCAATGCCGTTGCAATCTTTGTGATCGTGTTTGACCTGATCATTGCAATGCGTAAAAACTTAAAATTCCGCAACAATCCACCCGTTAAAAACAACAATGGACCTGCGGCCGCAGCCAACCCGCCAATGACAACGGCGGTTTTCTTTGCAGCCGGTGATGCCTGATTCAGTTTTCCAGCAAGTTTCGCAAACCCCTCAATCATTGGAACAACGGCCTGTGCAACAATCTCACCGATTGAAATGCCTAAACCCTCCATTGCAGATTCCAAACGCTTCCCAGCACCGAATGCGTTGTCACCCATTACATCGGCCATTTCTTTTGCCGCACCCGCTGAATTTTTGAATTGCTGGGTTAATGGTGCAATACTATCAACACCTTCGGAAAGGATCAACAACGCCGATTGCGCTGATCGTCCAACCTCATCTTTCGCATCTGCAAGGCCAATGCCCTGTGCGGCCAAATCTTTCAATGCCTCCGATGTCGGTTTTCCTGATGCACCGATTTCCGAAATGATCCGGCGCAATGATGTTCCCGCCTGTGATCCTTTGATCCCAGCGTTCGCCAACACCGCCAACATCGCGGATGTTTCTTCAATGGACATCCCCGCGCTTTTTGCTACGGGCGCAACGAATTTCATTGAATTGGCAAAGGTCTCCATATCCAATGCCGATGAACTGAATGATTTCGCCATCACATCCGTGACACGACCCGTTTCACTTGCATCTAATCCAAACGCGCGCAATGTTGAACCAGCAACTTCAGCAGCACGTGCCAAATCGCTTCCCGATGCTTGGGCCAATGCCAATGTTCCTTCGGTGACCTTTGTGATCTCATCCGCCGTGAAACCTAATTTTGCGAATTCTGTTTGTAGACTTGCAACCTCACGGGCACTGAACATTGTTGATGCACCCAATTCTTTTGCGTTATCGGATAACGCTTTGAATTCTTCAGCGGTCGCACCTGATACGGCTTTGACCTTTGACATTTCCGCCTCGAAACCTTTGAACACACTGAACGAAACCGTTCCCAAAGCAACCAAAGGTGCCGTCAATTTCATTGACAGGTTTTTCCCTGTTTGTTGCATCTTGCGGCCCATCCGATCCATTGATCGTTCGGCTTTGTTCAAACCTGTTTTGAATGGTTTGATGTTTGCCGTTAGGCGGAAATTAAGACTGGATAAATTCGCCATTTTTCTGCTTTGCGCGTTCTTTTCGTTCGTTTATTGTGGCGATAATTTCACCACGTGTCCAAACCTTGCGGTCTTTCTTCAACTTGTTTTCCCATGGGAACACAATCAAATCTTTTGGCTTGATCCGTTTCTTCGTGTGTGGATTCAGCAAAATCGTTGTCATCCAACGTGTGCGTTCCCACTCCGATTGTTCGCGGCGATTCTCTTTTTGATTCCAGCCATCAACCAAATTGGTCCATTCGCGTGGCAACAAATCGTAGAACACACCGGGCATCAACCCAATTTGACCGAACGCAAACGCCTCCAAATCATCCCATGTGGATGACTGAACGCTGCCCGTGGACGTTCGGTCATTTACTTTTTTTCACCTGAAGAAAATTGTTGTTCGAATACCGCAAAAGCCTTTTCGATCAACGCCTCATCTTCATCAATCCAATCCGAAACATCGGCCACATCATAACGAAACGGTGCCTTTTCTTTTCGTGCGCCGTCTTTGAATCCGCAATACATCAATGTAATCGCCTGATCCAATGTCATATCGTTTCCAAGATTTTCTAAATCTGCCAATGTTGTTCCAGTCATTCGGCTGAATTCACGCAATGCGTTGAATCCGAATCGAATTGGGTGTTTACGTTCCCCGATTTCAATGATTTGTGTCATTTGTTTTTTGTTTTGTTGTTGTTGTTGTAATAAAGGGACCGCCCAATGGACGGCCCCGAATCATTTTGTTGATTAAGCAACTGATGCTTGAGTCAACACACCTGTTCCTGTGAACCCGAATGAATACGTCACGTTTTCTTCAACGCCCGCTTCTTGTTCGTAGCTTACAAGGTATGCGTCACCCGTGTAGTCGATTTCACCGCTTGTTGCAGAACCGAATTTCACTTTCACTTGTGTGCGGTTTGACAACAATGTGAACAGATCATCAGGTGTGTCATAGTCACCGCTAATTGAGTAGGTCACCAATCCGTCACCACTCAATGACCAAGATTTCAATCCTTCAAGATTTTCTTGCCATCCAGCAGAATCTTTGTTTGTTGTATCGCGTGTTTCCATTGAAACACTCAATGATGCCGATGTCGCACGGCCGATGATGTCGTAAGACGTTCCACCATCTTCGCTGATTTGAATCACAACGTCGGTTGAATTCATTATGCTTGTTGCAGCCATTTTTGTTTGTTTTTTATCGTTTTACAAATTACTAAATCAATCGCGTGATATCCGAAATTGTAGATCAACTTGTGATCCAAATGTTCGTTCATCATCGCTGAACAAATCGCGTTGGCCTTCAAAGGCGCACGATTTTACTTTCACCCCGCCAATCGTTTGGTCCATTCTTACGAATGCACTCCGAACGTATTCAACGGCGTTTTGTGTGTCGGAATACTTTGTTGAAATCAACGTGATCCTGACATCAATATCATCAATGTGCGAATCCGATTCTTTCGTCATACTGGTGGTGATGTTTACCACCTCATAGATTGCGAACGGAGTCGTTTGTGATTGTGCGCCAACAACAGGAAAAACGCGCCCACCAAACAATGTGTTCAATGCTGAATCATTGTCGAATGTGTATTTGATAACCTTTCCTATCATACCCGTGCGGCTTTTACCTTTTTATTCAAAAATGAACGCATCAATCTTTTGAATTCGTTTCCAACGCCTGATGAATTTTTCATCCGCGCCCGACTTGCGAATCCTTGAATTCCACTTTTATATCCGCCGTCCTGTAAATAGCCGTATTCCAAAAAGTGCGCAAACCATCCGCCCTTTTCAGGATCGGAAAATGAACGCTTCACCCTTGGACCAACTTGCAATGATGCGAATGTTGATCCACGGTTCACTTTCGTTGTGATGATCCCCATGGATTTTGAAAGTGTTCCAGGCTTGATTTCTGCATAAATTCCACCGTTTCGATAAACAACGAAATTGCGTTTGCTTTTGGCTTTAGCCTCCTCTTTGTATGCCTTCACCATCGGTTTCAATGACTTACGTGCGATGCGGCGAATTTGCGCCGTGGTCACCCCATCGTGTAGATTCTCCAATTCTTTGAACGCACGTTCAAATTCCTTTTTGATATCCCTTTCATCAAAACCAATAAAAGCCCCGCCAGTGTTTCCACCGCGTGAACTTCTTGCTGACATCATTCTTTCGGCCGTTGTTCCCATTAGTCCGCAAATCGTGTCACGATCCTTTGGAATGCTTTGCGTGAATCGGCATTCAGGATAGTTTCAATTTTGTATGTTTCGTTGTTGTACACAATGCGCATTTGCTCATTGATATCGTTGCGGTATCGGATGAAAAATTCCACCTTTTTACTCGCAACTATTTGGTTCCCATCTTCACCTTCTTTTCCGCTTTTTTCCTCAACCTTTGCCCATACCGTGGCCAATGTCGTGAATGATTTCACAACTTCACCGAACGCGTCGGTGCTGGTGGTATAGCCTTGGATCACGATTCTGCGATCCAATTGTCCTGATTGATCAATCATTAGAATGTGAAAATTCGATATGGGTTCCACAAATATTCCGATGCCGTTGGCAACTGGCGAACACGATCCATTCGTTGATCGTACAATTCGGAAATGACCAACATCATTCCCTGAATCAATGGCTTTGGAATTGCAGAAACATCAGTCCCTACAACATAACGCACGATCAATTGATTGATAACGCCCGCGCCTGTGGTCCAACCATCAGTTGATTGAACACGTGCCGGTTCGGAAATTAGGTCCGTAACATATAACGATGATGAAATCGTTTGTGTTGATCCTATTTCATCCACGTATTTGACGGAATCAATACTTGTAACTGGACCGCGCGACAAATACAACAAATTGGAATGTCCCGCCCAATGATTGTGCGGAAATTGATCGAAATATTCATCGACCGTTGTAGTGACCAAAATGCGCCGTGTGTATTCTTCACACATTTGACGGGCGGCGGTAATCAATGCCTCAATCAACGCGTCATCATCGGAATGATCAACGCGCAAAAAGTTTTTTGCCTCCACCAATGTGATGGGTTCGGATGCGGCCGCCGTTACAATATCAATTGCCATCTTCTATCGTGTTTCTTTTGTAGTGGTTTTCTTTACCGCTTTTTTTGCGCGCGTTTTCGGTGGTTCCGCAATCGCTTCACAAAATCCAGCATTAAGAAAATCAACCAATCTTTCTTCGGATTGGATATCCACCACCGCATGTTTGCGGTAGTGGAATCCTGATCCTGTGATTGATTTTAAAAATCTAACCTTCATCTATTAGGCTTGAGCCAAATATTTGACGGCGCGAGTGTCAAGAACTTTTGAGTCTTTACGGGCAAATGCCACGTAGCCAACCTCTAATTCGTCCATATAACGCTCATTTAAACGAACGAACTGAACGCCACCAGCAGTACGAACAACGAACTTGCTGAAATCAGCCGCCAACAAGGTCTTTTGACCTGTGGTGATTGCAGATGCCATATCGTTGTTGTAGTATAGGTTGTAACCGAACAATTTGTCAGGTTCACCAGCAGCCATTGATGGAATGAAGATTGGGAAATCGTTGCTTGAACCAATACCCAATGCACGGATCGCTGCGATCACGTTATCGTGCGCCATCAAACCGAATGATGGTTTGTTGCGGTAACTCGGATCTAAACTGTGTACCAAATCGAGGATGTCATCAGCGGCGATTGCCGTTGCAGATGCAGCGGTGTTTCCTAATGTTGCACCGGTGATGATCCCCTGTGGTTGGCTTGAACCACTACCTGTTGTGAATGCAGCGTTTGTTGCACGTGCGATTCTTTCACCCATTGATTCAGCAAGGAACGCGTTCAAATCGAATGCGTTATCCTGTAACAACTGCATTGAAACACGAACTTGTGATGCGTAGTTGTATGCAGACAATTGTGCATTTGCGAATGTCATATCTTGAACGGTAACCGCAGCAGCCTCGTTTGTTAGACCAGCGTCAGTTGCGGTATCGTTAATTGTTGGGTAATCCAACAATGCGCCACCAGCAGTGTTCAATTTCTTTGCAAGACGCTCAACTTCACCAGTGAACAATGTTGCGATATCCAACTCATTGCTGAAATCTTGCGGTACAAGGAATCCACCCAATGAATCGGTTCCAGCAACTTGCGTTGATGTTCCACGTAATTCAGCCATCATTGAACGCTCGTTTGCGTTCAAAGAACCCATACCGTTGCGTAGGTATTTTTCGAATGCACCTTTGCGTGTTGCTTTTGGAGCAGCCTCACGAACTTCTGCATTTGCAGCCAATTCTTTTTTCATTTCAGCAGTGCGCTCAAGAACATCAATTTGTTCTTTGATGCCACGTGCATCCGCTTCCATTGCGTCGAATTTTGTTTTTTCTTCTGCGTTCAATGAACGTCCTTCTGCTTGAGCAGCCTCAACGATATTCGTTGCTTGCTTGATCAATTCAGCGCGTTTGCCGCGCAATTCGATGTTTTTCATCGTGTTAAAAATTTAGAATTTTACTTTTATACAAATAAATGGCGGAATCATCCACATTGGCAGATTCAGTTGAATTGGATTCGGGTGTTTGTTCATCCGCTGCCGTTTCAACTTCTGCTTTTGTTTCAGGTTCCAAATCTCGTTTTTTCAATTCACTCGTTGCGCTTGGATAAGCCGGCATTGAAACCGGAGATACATCGATCAAACGTGATACTTTCTCAATGATCCGATAAGTAACGCCATCGCGTTGTTCCCATCGGTCTCTTTCAATTAGGAATGCAAATGATGATTGATTCACGTCTCCACGCTGCATCAATTCCACTAGATCATTCGCATATGATGTTTTTGGTAAATCAACTTCATAAAACAAACCGCGTTTGTCCGTGCTGATTCTTAATGTTCCTGATGAAACACGTCCCAATAATAAGTTTTCATCGTGGTTAAAATAGGCACGAACGTCATCATTCAGTACCTCATCAAACGCACCTGTTTCAATTTGTTCGTAGAATCCACCCATCCATTCGGAATCCGAATTGTAAACGGCGGCATAACCACGGATCGTGTTTCCATTTTGTTCCGCGTTTTCCATTCGGAATTCGCGTTGTTCTTTTACAACTGATGATTTGCGAACTTCAGCATCGAATTTTTCCAATGTGCTGAATTTGTGGACCACATTCAAAACAGGTTTGCGTTCCACATATGCATCCGATTCGGAATCATAGCGGTAAATCCTGATCAATGCCGCTGGATCATCCGGTGTCCCTGTGACGATGAATCCTGAATCTGCTTCCAATTCGCCGTCCGTTTCAACTTGAATGATTCGGCCGTACGCATTGCCGCCTGATGAATTCCAACGCACAAAATCACCAACCGCCAATTCGTTTGGCTCTGCACGTTTTTCCGTTTTTGATTCCGTTTCAGGATCATCAACCATTTCGCCTTTTCCAAATGTGATCACGATTTCATCATCGGTTTCAATGACGGATTTTATATGTCTTTCGTTTTTATCTTCTTTCATTTGTTCAATCGTTCTTTTTGCCCAATTCAGCATTTCATCACCTCCCCAGGCTGCAAACATTACCGATCCGCAAATCTCTTTTCCATCTTCATCAAAAAAACGCCCTTGATCATAGACCTTTGCGCGTGATAAAAATGAATAGGTCCGAACCAAAACATCGTCCGAAATCGATTCACGACCAGCCAATTGATTCGCACGTTGCCAACCTACTGGCGTTCCGCAATCGGTTCCGTGTTCTTCACGGTGATCCAATGCTTTTTGTGCGTTTTCGCTCGCTGCCTTTGGGTAATTATTCCACGGCATCGGCATCATCGTTTTGCGGTTGTCCAACTTCAACCATATTCAACGGTTGGAGGTATGCATCGCCACCATCAATCGGTGCCATGTTTTCCATTTTCCGAACGTCGTTTGCAGATATCCATCCCCATTGACGTCCTTTTGTATAGGCTTCATATCTTGAACGAATATCACCACGCAACAATCCATCCATATTGAAACGGATGTAATACGCTGAATCGCCAATAAACAATTTTCGATTGAATTCGGATTCCCAGCGTTTCACCCACGGCAAAATTGTATTCCGTTGAAACATGATTCCCTGTTCTTCAACATTGGCCCGTGTGGATGAATTTTCCATTGATCCCAAATAAGCCAATGGAATACGGAAAAAACGTGCGATATCTTCAACGCCAAATTTCCGCGTTGATATGAATTGCGATTCCTGTGGACTGATCGACATTTTTTCAACCTTCATTCCTTCCTCAAGGATCGCAGTTTTGTGTGCGTTATCCAATCCCGCGTTGCGTTGTTGCCACGAACGAATGAGTCGTTTATAGGCTTCATCACTCAAACGACCCGGGTGTGTTAGGACCGCAGAAACGTTTGCGCCATTACCAAAGAACGAACCACCGAAACGATCAGCAGCCAATCCCAGTCCAATGGACTCACGTGCCGCTTCAATCACGGATTTTCCAACGATCCCATCGAAACCCAATCCAACAAGGTGGATGATTTCGGAATCATCAAACGTTTCTTTTCCGTCTACTTGATAGAATTTTTCATCTTGATATACTTTCACCTGAACACGATCAGGATGGATCGGAATCAATTGCAATGGATTTCCAGCACCGTCGCGTTTGATCGCTATGAATGCATTGCCGTGCAAACACAAATGTGCCTGGCACGTCTCACGGAATGTGAAATCAGTCATCATCGCATTTGGATGATGGATCAATTTGTTGATCGGGTGCGCATCGGCATCCTGAACGATTCCGTTATTTGTTTGCTTTACGTTCCACGGCAATGTTGCCATTGTTTCGGAAATCACACGAACGGCACCGAAAACTGCCGACAATTGCATCGCACTATTTTCCGTGACTGCAATGCCTGTTTTTGATTCGTTATCCGAAAACATCCATTCTGCTGGATTGGCCAGCGAAGTGGATGGTCGGTTTGGGTTGTTTCGGAATGCTCCGAGTATTCGCCCAAATAAATTTTGATTTTCGGCCATTCGCTTGAAAGATGATTGTACAATTCGATGTGAATATACAACAACGTATGCAATGTTCAAAATTTAACATTTGCGTTTAATTATTCACAATCAAACATTTGGAAATAAAAAGGGGAACGCCACCACAGCGTTCCCCACCAAACCAAAACCACCAATCGGAACAGAACGCTCCGTGGTTCTCTATATGGGCTTATGAATCGCAACGTTGCGTTTCAATCGTTCGTTCAATGCAGCACGACTGAATGAAACATATCGTGTGCATTCCTTCAAAACGATGCCCGATGGTGAAATGGATTCCACCAAAAATTCTTTTCCTGTGCGCGACATTTCAATAATATCGCCAATTTCTACATCATCAATTGGTTGCATAATGGTGTAATTTACGGAAACATTTGTTGTTGTTGTGTGAAACATAATAAAATATTTTGTTTTCAACAATATATGAATTTTTTAATTACCTCCAACTGATTCAACATCAGTACGAAACACATTGATGATTTCACCATTTATCAACACCCTGACAATGTATCCATCACCTGTTTCTGCCATCCACGGTGTGAATCCGTTTTCAAACAACATCAATCCCAATTCACGGGCATCATCCAGTTTCATCATAACATTCGGATTCCTTGCGATTCATACGTTGATGATCCGGTCATATCTTTACCCTCCGACGTGATCATTTCACCCAGTGCCATAATCATTGCAATGACTCCATCAATTTTGTCACCCGCTTTTGATTTGCTGAATTTTATATTTTCCGCATCATCCTTTTTTGTGACCACATTTGCCGCCATCCAACGCAACATTCCGTGACCTGCGTGATGCAATAACTTCTTTTTGATCAGGATTTCTGCATTTTTAATTGGTGCGGTCATCGAAATAAACCCCTGGCCAAACGGATCCATTTCAATTCCTTTGTCCGTTAATTGCTGGACCAATGAATTGGAATTCCAACGGTCATAGGCCACGGATTTCACATTGTAAGATTCAGCACACTCCAAGATCACGCGCTGAATCACATCGTAATCGGTGGAATTCCCATCAGTCACGATCAATTCACCATTGGAAACAAAGGATGCATACGATCCACCTGTTTGTTTGTGTCTACGATCAACGGCAGCTTGTGAAACAAATAATTTTGGAACGACTTTGATTGATCCATCATCCCACGGAAAAACCATCACAAATGCGGTGACATCTTCCGTTGCAGCCAAATCGAGTCCGGCATAACAATCGCGGCCCTTCAATTGATCCCACGGAATCATTCCAGCGGAATCCATCCATTCGGAATCGGTGATCCACGATGCCAATGAATTCACCCATTGATTCAAATGCAATTGCCTGAACGCAACTTCGGTGGATGTCATTGATTTGGCTTCCTGTGACATCTTTTCAAAATATTCAGGTTTGATGGAAACGCCAAAATTCGGATTGGCCTTTTTCCAAACATCAGGATCGTGAATGTCATCCTCCGGATCGGCTTCGTAAATCAACGGCAAAAATGTGTCATCTTGAATTACACCCTCACGAACCTTCTTTCCGTAATCATACAATTTGTAGCAAATGGAATTCGGATCAAACAATCCAGCGGTGGAAATACCAAACATCAAAGGTTGTGATCTTGCACCCATTGATGTGGCCATCACATTCCACAACTCATCGGTTTTGGCCGTGTGAACCTCATCGTACAAAACACACGATGCATTTGCCCCATGCAAAACACCCGCATCACTGGCCACTGCTTTCAGGAATGAATTCGTTCCGTTTAATACGATGGAATTCCTGAACACCTTGCAACCGTTAGTCAAAACGGCCTTGTTTCGAACCATTTGTTTACACACATCAAAAATGGCGTTTGCCTGATCGCGTGATGATGCACAACAATAGATTTCCGCACCCGCTTCTTTTTCAACGAACAACATCGCCAATGCCACGGCCGCCAACAAATTTGATTTTCCATTTTTTCGTGGAATCTGCACATACGATGTGCGGTATTGCCGTTGACCGTTGTCGTTCATTGTGCCAAATAATTGACCAATATATTCTTTTTGCCATTGCTCCAACAGGAACGGTTGGCCAGCCAAATCACCTTTGACGTGTGTGCACACGCGTTCAATGAAATTGATGATTCGGTTTGCTTTGTTTTGATCGTGATACATTATTGCAAAAGGTCATCAAGTGTTTCAATCTTTTCTTGCGTCTCAATCTTTGCCCGGCTGGATGCGGTCAGTCCAAATTGGACCATCATCTTTTCAACTTTGGACCACGATTGATTCATCATCAATACCTCCGGTCGTGGCCTCCACATCAAATCGCCCTGTGCCGTTGTGGTGGAATACGTTGGTCCGTGTTCTTTGATCACGTTCCTTGCGACTTGGTAATCCTCCCACGCATCCGCCAACATTTGCAATGCCATTGCATCAACTTCAGCGACAACGCCAAGATCATCTAATTTTTTGACCAACCATTCAAACGTGTCATCAGCAGATTGCACCGATGGTTGTGATGGAACGCCTTCAGCCTCCAATCGATTTTTGTGTCGACTGGCATCGTAGGTGCCCTGCGCTTTTAAAATTGCCGTTGGTTTTGGTTTTCTTCCCTTGCTCATAATTTATCCAGCCATTGAATTTGTATTTGTTCCACAATCTTTTGGATCATTAGCGGTGGAACTGACATTCCCATAATGTATTCAGGTTTGTTTTCTCTATAGTCGTAATCCAATGGAAACGATGAAATCATTGAAACCTCGTTGTATGGGATTTTGTTCGGTTGATCTCTTAAAACAGGAACACCGTCACCGCCAGCGACAATTGTTAGTGGTGTTATATCTTCATCAATAAATTTCACACCAAATCGGGATTCTTTGTTGAACACACGTTTGTTAACATCACCTAAATCGCGATCGCTGGGGATGCTGTTTTTCCACAACGTCAAATCACCCTTTGTGACCGGCCTCCCAATTTCACCTGTTTTGAATTCACGGTATTTCACCCAACGTTCACTGAATTCCAAATCAAGTTTTGGCACCTGTGTGAACATATCTTTGAAATACAAAAATGGATCAGCCAAATCTTTGCGCATTGAAACGAAAAAAACGCGTTCACGTCTTTGTGGCAATCCCATATCCGCACCGTTCAACAACCAATGCTGCACATAATATCCAGCAGCATCCATTTGTTTGTATACTTCACGGACATATTCCTTTGCATCACCCAGCAACATCCCTTTGACATTTTCAGCCAATACGATTTTTGGTTGCAGTCGTTTTGCCAAATCAATGAAATCAAAAAACAATGTATCCAAAACCTGTTCGGCCTGACCCTCTCGGAATTTCTTTTCTTTTCCCCAATCACGATCCCGAACACCAGCCATTGAAAATGATGAACACGGTGGTGATCCATCCAGTATGTCAAGATCAAACAATTCATCGGGTAAATCTTCACGATCCTTAAATGTTTGAATCGGTTCAATGAATGCGTGTTTTGGATTGTGGTTCGCTATGTAGGCGTCGGCCATCTTCGGATCGATTTCATTCATTCCGATCACATCGAATCCGGCACGTTTGTATCCCATGGTTGATCCGCCTCCACAGGCGAAGCAGGAAAAAACTTTGTATCCGTTTTTTTCAGGATATCCATCGGATAACTTCCATTTGTATTGTTTCATTTTTTGTTGTTGTGTTAAATTTTTAACAAAATGTTTCGTTCCTGACTTTTTGATGCCCAAAATTGCGGTCGTGTTCAACTTAT